>Ga0265797_10000042_pt1 | contig 287804 bp, 242 predicted proteins | sample P2T30metagenome_FD_192433 | JGI IMG/M metagenome (GOLD analysis project Ga0265797, IMG submission 192433) | Plant litter microbial communities from East Loma Ridge, Irvine, California - P2 T30 | ecosystem: Environmental > Terrestrial > Plant litter > Unclassified | place: USA: California... | reverse complement strand
ACCACGTAGTCTTTGCCTTCGACGGCCATTTTGCCGGCTTCCTTGATTTTTACCTCGGTTTTGTATTCCTGGTAATCGGCTAGCTTGATGACCTCGGCGCGGATGAAACCCTTCTCGAAATCGGAGTGGATGACGCCGGCGGCGGCGGGCGCTTTGTCGCCGCGGTGCACCGTCCAGGCGCGTACTTCCTGCACGCCGGCCGTGAAGTAGGTGATGAGGTTCAGCAGCTCGTAGCTGGCGCGAATGAGCTTGTTGAGGCCCGACTCGGTGAGGCCGTACTCGCCCAGAAACATCTCTTTTTCCTCGGGGTCTTCCATGTCGGCAATCTGCTCCTCGATGGCGGCCGACACCAGCACGACCTGCGCGCCTTCGGCTTTTACGTGCTCGCGCAGGGCGGCCACGTGCTTGTTGCCATCGGTGGCGATGCTGGCCTCGTCCACGTTGGCCACGTAGATAACGGGCTTGATGGTGAGCAGTTGCAAGTCGGCCACGGCTTCGAGGTCGTCGGCGGTGGCCTGCACGGCGCGAGCGTTTTCGCCGGCTTCGAGGGCCTGCTTAAATTTCTGGAGGCTAGCGACTTCCTTCTTGGCTACGGCATCGCCGGCCTTGGCGCTACGCTCCGACTTCACGAGCTTCTTGTCGATGCTCTCTAGGTCTTTGAGTTGCAGCTCGGTATCGATAACGTCTTTGTCGAACACCGGGTCAACCCCACCGGCAACGTGCACGATGTTGGGGTCTTCGAAGCAGCGCACCACGTGGATGATGGCGTCCACCTCCCGGATGTTGGCCAGGAACTTATTGCCCAAGCCCTCGCCCTTGCTGGCACCCTTTACGAGGCCCGCGATGTCCACAAACTCGATGATGGTGGGCAGCACGCGCTTGGGATTGACGAGGGCTTCCAGAATCTGGAGGCGCTCATCGGGCACGGTAATCACGCCCACGTTGGGCTCGATGGTGCAGAAAGGATAGTTGGCCGATTCGGCCTTGGCGTTGGATAACGCGTTGAAAAGCGTGGATTTGCCGACGTTCGGCAGGCCGACAATACCGCAGCGGAGGCCCATTATCTTGAAGGATGAGTTGTGAGTTATGAATTATGAGTTGCCCACAATTCTGGGGCAAAGGTACGGCGGGCGGCGCGGGTCAGCCACTCAATGCAAAGCGCCGCTGCTCTTTATCAGAACAGCGGCGCTACTACGCTTTTCTCCCCCTCGTGCAGTCGTCGTGTAGTTAGTAGGTGCTATCGCCCAGGTCGGACGCCGGGTGGGCGGCCGGGCCATCGGGCGTGGGGCCACCAGCGGGGCGGGCTTGCTCGCCGTCGAAGGCGGGGCGCGGGCGGTCGAGCTCGGCTACTTCTTCCTCCGTCAGGAGCTCGTCGCGCACGAAATCCACGGCATCGTGCAGCGCGTCGATGAATTTATTGAAGTCCTCTTTATAGAGAAAAATCTTGTGTTTTTCGTAGCTGGCCGGGCCGTCGGGGTCGGCGCCGGGGCGGCGCTTGCTTTCCGTGATAGTGAGGTAGTAATCTTGGCCACGGGTAGCTTTCACGTCGAAGAAATACGTGCGCTTGCCCGCCTTCATGCGGTGTGAGTAAATTTCTTCCTGGTCTTTGGAGTATCTTTCTTCCACGAACTGAGTGAGGGAATAAGGGGGGTTAAGAAGTAGGCGAAGCCCTTAAACTTGCGCCGGCTAAGGCAAAGATAGAGCCGGATGGCTTACCTAAACCCGGCTTCCAATACGGCGAAACTAGCCCGTCAGTTGCCTTGTTTATCAGTGTGTAACATTGGTTTGATACCTAACTAAATGCGGTCCACCTTTCCCTTCCAGTAAGCGCATCCCTAAACCGATGTAGCAACCTGATTCCTAACTGCGTACTTCCCCTCCCCTCCTGCCCATGCCTTCGCCGCCCCTCGACCTGGCCGCCATCCGGTCTTTCGAAAACCTGGAGCTTTTAGCCCGGCAATTAGTGGATGGTTTTATTACCGGGCTGCACCAGTCGCCCTACCACGGCTTCTCGGTCGAGTTTTCGGAGCACCGCCTCTACAACCCCGGCGATAGCACCCGGCACGTAGACTGGAAGGTTTTTGCCCGCACTGATAAGCTCTTCGTGAAGCGCTACGAGGAGGAAACCAACCTGCGCGCCCACCTGCTGCTCGACGTGAGCCCCAGCATGTACTACCCTGCGCCGGGCCACGACAAGCTCAAGTTTGCGGTGCTGGCGGCCGCCGCGCTCATCACGCTGCTCCAGCGCCAGCGCGACGCGGCGGGCCTCGTCACCTTCGGCGAAACCGTGGAGCTGCAAACGCCCGTGCGCTCGACCAGCAGCCACCGCCACACGCTGTTGCTGGCCCTGCAACAGCTGCTCGACCGCCCCGCGCCCACCGCCACCACCCGCCGCGCCGCCGCCCACACCGACGTGGCCGGCGTGCTGCACACCATCGCCCAGCAAATTCCCAAGCGCTCGCTCGTCGTCGTGTTCAGCGACATGCTGGGGCGCGGCGCGGCCGAGCAGGAGGCCGCCCTGGCCGCCTTGCAGCACCTGCGCCACCAGCACCACGAGGTACTTTTGTTTCATGTCCTGGACCGAGCTACGGAGTCGAATTTCGACTTCCAGGACCGCCCCTACATCTTCGAGGATATGGAGACGGGCCAGGAAATCCGCCTCCAGCCGGCGCAAGTGCGGGCGCAGTACCGCGCCGCCATGCGGCAGTTTGAAGACGACCTGGCCCTGCGCTGCGGTCAGCTCAAAATCGACTTTGTGGCCGTCGATGTGCGCGAGCCGTTCAGCAAAGTGCTGCACGCCTACCTCGTGAAGCGCGGCAAGGCGCGGTAGGGTGCGGGGCTTGCCCCCGCCCTTTATCACGCCGCTACTGGATACTACACGCTTACCGTTCAACGACGGGCGGGGGCTAGCCCCGCCCCTACTTATGTTATTTCACCTCCTTCCTTATTTGCTGCTGTACGCGCTCAACGTGCCGCTGGCGTTCCTTACGGGCTACATTGCTTACTCGCACGGGCAGCGGTTTTTGCCCTGGCTGCTTACCGGTTTGGCGCTGCCGTTTGTGTCGGTTTTTCTGGCTATCGGGGTGGCTATCCGGCACAAGCAGCGGGCGGCGGCGGCGCGGGGCGGGGCCCCGGCCCCGGTGCCCGCCCCCGGCAAGTTTGAGTAAAGCGCGGGCTTGCCCGTAGCTTCGCGGCAGTTTTTCACTGGCCGGGCTGCCCGGCGCATTCGCTTTTCGCATGTACGAAACCCTTCTTATTCTTCACTCCTGGCTGCGCTGGTTTGTGCTGGGCGCGGGCCTGGTGGCGGTTTTCCGCGCCTATGGCGGCTGGAAGGGCCGCCGCCCCTTCACCAAGGGCGACAACGGTATCTCGGCCGCTTTTTCGGGCTTTATGTGGCTGCAAGTCATCGTGGGCCTGGGCTTGTACTTTGGCCTCAGCCCAGTGGGCCTCAAGGCTATGAAAGTGGCCGGCGCCATGAAGGACCCCACCACTCGCTTCTTCGGTATGGAGCACGTTGTGGTGATGATACTGGCCGCCATCCTGGCGCAGGTGGGCCGCATCGCCCTCAAAAAAGCCCCCTCCGATACCCTCAAGCACAAGAAAGCCTTCACCTATTTCGCCATTGCCCTGGTGCTGGTGCTGCTCATGATTCCGTGGGGCCTGTGGAACCCGGCCCGCCCGCTGTTCCGCTTCTAGACCGCAGATTTAACGGATGAAGCGGATTTCGCGGATACGCTTGCTGACGCAAGCTGACTACGCTGACGCAGGGGGATTACCGCTGCTTCTGTTTTCAAATTAAGTACAGGGTAAAAGGAAAGGCAGCTCGCGAGCTGCCTTTCCTTTTACCCTGCTTTGTTCATGGTTCATAAGCTTCCGATAGCGCGGGGCTCTGCCCCGTGCTGGCTATTCGTCGGCCTCTGGCCAGCAGTCGTCGAACGAGCTGCCCTCCCCGTGCGGAATAGAGGCCCGCGCATAGTAGACACGAGGCAAAGCCCCGCGCCACCAGGGAGCCATTGGCTGTGTAGTTTTGCCGTGCCAGCCCTAACCCGCTCTTATGGACGCCCTTACCTTTAGCCTGGAAATCGCGCAGCCTCGTGAAGCGTATCAGTTCTACGAGGTGGCAATAGAGCTATTCGTGAATGGTGAGTCGCTCAGTCCATTTGCACTCGACGCGCTCGACATCGTTGAGTTGTATTACTCGTCCAGGGCGGCGGGCTCCTATTTTATCTGGACTTGCGGGTGCGGCTCCGCCGAGTGCGGAGGAATTCACTGGGGAGTGCGTGTTGCGCACGACCTCGCAGTAGTGACGTGGCAGGTCGCTACCTTGCCCTTTCAATATGGCCGCACTGGCTTTCTCACTTTCGACAAAGCAGCTTACCAAGCTACTACTCAGCAACTAATGGAGAGCTGCCTCGCCTGTTTGCGAGGCTACCAGGCGGCCGGCATGAGCATCGAGCTTGTGTCTTGCCCGCATGGAATAGAGAGGAAGCTTTCGGAGTGCATTTGCTAATCCTCGCACCGTTAACTAAGCGCATGTATTCTTTTGCTACGCTCGCCGCGCGCATAGACGCTGTAAATGGGAAGCCAGCCGTTTTAGAAGCCTTGTGGGATGGCGATACTACTGGCTGGCACTTCAACTTAACGTTATACTACTACGCCAGGACCTGGTGGTTTAAGGAAATCATCCAGCCAGTACTATCCAGCGTTTCGCTGGGCTGCATCAGTGATGGCGGCGACAGCCGGCTCTTTACCGGGCAGGTGCCACCCTGGCCCGAGGCAGAAGTGGCGAAAGCCCTCGGGCAGCAGGCGCAGAAAAAGTATGGCCTCACGTTTTATTTCCCTTCTGAACTACCGGATGACGACTGTCCGGCCTGAACGCAGCGGCATTCGGCCATCGCCTGCGGCGACTGCGGCAAATTAATTATTCCGACTACCAGCCCGTATTTACCCCAGGATATCTGCTATAGTTGCCATTTAGCCCGCGAATACCGTCCCTCTTAGGAGACCGGGCGGCTGGCCCGCCGTCAACCGCCCAAAAAGGGGACAGGGTGCAACACCCGGCGTTATAACCTATCCCCTTTCGGCTACCGACTCAACTTAGACGTGCATGCCGCCCGAAGCCTCGATACGCTGGCCATTGACCCAGCGGGCGCCGTCGGTGCAGAGGAAGGCCACGAGTGGGCCAATGTCGTCGGGCTCGCCCACGCGGCCCAGGGCCGTGGCACCGGCTACCGCCGCGTTCACCTGCGGGTTGTCGCGCACCATGCCGCCGCTAAAGTCGGTGGCGATGGCGCCGGGCGCCACCACGTTGGCCGTGATGCCGCGCGCACCCAGCTCCTTGGCCTGGTAGCGGGTGAGCACCTCGATGGCCCCCTTCACGCTGGCGTAGGCCGAGGAACCGGGGTAGCTGAAGCGGGTCAGCCCCGACGAGATATTGATGATGCGGCCGCCATCGGCCAGGTAGGCCAGCGCCTTTTGGGTGAGGAAAAACGGGCCTTTGAAGTGCACGTTCACCACCTCGTCGAACTGCGCCTCCGTGGTTTCGGCGAAGGCCGCGTGCAGGGCGGTGCCGGCGTTGTTAATCAAAAACTGAAACTGCTCAGCCTGAAACGTATCGTGCAGCGTGGCTTTTACCTGCTCAAAAAAGCCGTCGAAGCTGGCCACGTTGCCCGCGTCGAGGCGCAGGGCGGCGGCGCGGCGGCCCAGCGCCCGGATTTCGGTTACGACGGTCTCGGCTTCGGCCTGCTGGCTGTGGTAGGTCAGCAGCACGTCGATGCCTTGGTGGGCGAGGCTCAGGGCCATATTTTTGCCCAGGCCCCGGCTGCCGCCGGTAACGAGTGCGATGTTGGGAGTGCTCATGGAGAGAAAGAAAGGGGGTTGATTGACAACACAAAATTCTGCCCGCCAGCTGGCTGATTTATGGTGAGTAGCCCCTTTTAAATGGTGACAGCTTCCGAATTTTCGGCCCGCCGGGCGGCCCATACTTCCTCGCGGTACTGCTTGGGCGTGGCACCGGCGAAGCGCTTGAAGAACTTGGTAAAGTTGGAGGGGTCGTAGGTGAGGCTAGCCGCGATGTCGGCCACCGGGCGGGTGGTATCGCGCAGCAGGCCCTGGGCAACGGCCAGGATTTCGGCCTCGAAGAAGAAGCACGGCGGCTGGCCGGTAGTGAGCTTAAGCGTGTTGCTGAGGTGCGTGGGATGGATGCAGAGCTGGCTGGCAAAGTCGCGTATTTCAAGCATCTCGGTGGCGCGGCCGGCCGCGATGTCGGCTACGTGCGCGACCACCCGGCGCTTAAAATCAGCCGTTATCTCGTGCTGGCGGGCCAGGATTTTCTGGGGAATAGGAGTCGTTGCCATAATCGAAGTAACCGCTGGCGCCGTAAATCTTCTTAAAAGTGGTCTTGCAGGCCCAAATATGCGCAAGGGCTGGCCGGCTAGTGGTAGTCCCAGTAGCGCCGCACCAGTTGGTAGCCAGCGCCGGGGAGCACGATTTTGGCCGGTGGCAGCTGCATCAAGGCGGCTACCGGCGGGCGCTGCTGCTGCCAGCGGCCTTGGGCATCGCGCCACTGCACCCGCATGGCCAGCGGGTGGTACACGGGCGGCGGGGAGGACACCTCATAGGTCGGGCGGTAGGGTATCTCGCTCGGCACATCTTCGCCCTCTATCACCGGAAACCGGCTGCCTTCGCCGAGGTAATACGCTATTTTGCGGCGGCCTACCCGCAGGGCGCTGTCGGGGGCCAGCAGCAGGGTAAGGCGCAGGGAGTCGGGCTGGCCAGGCACCCGCTGCACCCGCACGGTCGGGTCAAAGAGGGGGGCCGCATTGAACGAGCGGAGCCGCTTGGGATTCGACTGATTGGCGTGTATGTTGAAACGGCGGCGCTGCCGGAGAGCCGGGGGCAGGCGCCCGGTATAGCCGGCGATGACCACGGTATCGGCCGTACCAGGCAGCAGCAGCGGCGCGGCGAGCAGGTAGCGTAGGTCCTCAACAACCAGACTATCGGCCTGCACCAGCGCCACCCCCAGGGCCTGGGGGCTCAGGCCCACCACCCAGATGATGGTATCGGGATGCAGTACCGGCCGCGCCACGGTGAACATCACCCGCAAGGGTGTCGCCGTGCGGTTGCGCAGGTAAACTTCCGTGGTGGTAGACCAGGTAGAAGCCGTTGAAAATTCTAGTGGTGCGTTGGGGCCGAGTAGTATCAGAACAAGATAAATAAACAGGTAAAACACCGCAAATAGTCTCACCACCTTGAGCACGACGGCCCCCATTGTTTTAAACGTACGAATAAGCGGGTTTTCGGGAAGCTGCATGGACAGGCATGGGAATTGAGTGCCCGTTGATGCGCAAAACCGGGGCAGGTAACCTGTACCGGTGCGGCCGCACCCGCTTACTTTTAGCCCACCCTAGCCCGATTTCCTCTATGCCCAAACCCACCGATTTTTTAAGCAGCGCCCGCAAGCAGTTTGCCTACTACAAGCTGCTGGGCGAGCAGGCCCTGAGCCAGGTCAGCGACGTGCAGCTGCACTGGCAACCTTCGGCCGAGAGCAACAGCCTGGCCACCATCGTGCAGCACCTGAGCGGCAACATGCTGTCGCGCTGGACCAACTTCCTCACCACCGACGGCGAGAAGCCCTGGCGCGCCCGCGAGGCCGAGTTTGACCACCTGCCGCGCCCCCGCGCCGCCGTGCTGGCCGAGTGGGAAGCCGGCTGGCAGTGCATCTTCGCCGCCCTCGACGGGCTGGCCGAGGCCGACCTGGCGCGCACCATCTACATCCGCAACCAGGGGCATTCGGTGACGGAAGCCATCAACCGGCAGTTGGCGCACTACCCCTACCACGTGGGCCAAATGGTGTTTCTGGCCCGGCTGGCGGCGGGCGCGGCGTGGCAGTCGCTATCCATTCCGCGCGGCAGCTCGGCGGCGTACAATGCGGAGAAATTTGCCCAGCCCCCGCACCAGGAGCACTTTACGGATGAGAAGCTGGGGCGCTAGCCAGCCCTTAGGCCGGCATACCCGGCATTAAATTGCCATTAATAATAGGCTACCGTTGCAATATGCCGGGCCGTGGCGCGTCTCTACAGGTAGGTATTCCCTTCCTTAACACCGCCCGCTATGCTCTACCTGTTTGGCCGCCTCGCGCTGAGCGACTCGCTCGATTACCACGAAGATTTTCAAGACGACGACTTTCGGCCGGCCGCCCAGGGCGAGCACCCCAGCGGGACCGAAGCCGCCGGGCGGGCCGCCGCCGAGTGCCGCCTGCGGCGCAGCCAGCACCTGCCGCCGGCCGACCGGGCCAGCGCCGGCTGCCGCGCCAAGTAGCTTCCTTTGCCCATTCAGCATCCGCTTAGCCGTCGGGCTACGCTACTATTAAAGCCCAAAAAGCCCGCCCCTGCGTTGCAGGAACGGGCTTTTTGCTTGGCGGCCGGGAGCGAATTATTGCCCGAGCACGATGGCGAAAATCAGCGGGGCCACGATGGTGGCGTCGCTTTCGATGATGAATTTCGGCGTTTTCTCGCCCAGCTTGCCCCAGGTGATTTTCTCGTTGGGCACGGCGCCCGAGTAGCTGCCGTAGGAGGTGGTGGAGTCCGAAATCTGGCAGAAATAGCCCCACAGCGGCACCTCGTGGCGCTGCAAGTCCTGGTGCAGCATGGGCACCACGCAGATGGGGAAGTCGCCGGCGATGCCGCCGCCAATCTGGAAGAAGCCGACTTTGCTTTCCTCGGTGGCGTTTTTGGTGTACCAGTCGGCCAGGTACATCATGTACTGGATGCCGGTTTTCATGGTGTGCACGTTCTTGATGTCGCCCGTGATAACGTGGCCGGCGTAGATGTTGCCGAGCGTCGAGTCTTCCCAGCCGGGGCAGATGATGGGCAGGTTTTTCTCGGCGGCGGCCAGCATCCACGAGTCTTTGGGGTCAATCTGGTAGTACTGCTCCAGCTCGCCCGACTTCAGAATCTGGTAGAAGAATTCGTGGGGGAAGTAGGCTTCGCCGGCCTTGTCGGCCTTCTCCCAGAACTTCAGAACCGTGTGCTCGATGCGGCGCATGGCCTCCTCCTCGGGGATGCAGGTATCGGTGACGCGGTTCATGTGGCGGGCCAGCAGGGCCTGCTCGTCGGCGGCGGTGAGGTCGCGGTAGTGCGGCACGCGCTCGTAGAAGTCGTGGGCCACGAGGTTGAAGATGTCCTCTTCGAGGTTGGCGCCAGTGCAGCTGATAATCTGCACTTTATCCTGGCGGATAAGCTCGGCGAGCTGAATCCCCATTTCGGCGGTGCTCATGGCGCCGGCCAGGGTAATCATCATTTTGCCGCCGTCGGCGAGGTGCTTGTTGTAGCCATCGGCCGCGTCGATGAGGGCGGCGGCGTTGAAGTGGCGGTAGTGGTGCTTGAGGAAATTGGTGATTTGCATGGTGTAGGAAGCCGGGGCTTAGTTAAGCGGAAAATCAGGCTGCACCAGCCGAATGGCGGCCGCCTGCTTGAGTATGTACTCCAAGACTTGCTCGGGGTTGATGTCAACCCCGCTCAGGTTGATGGAAATCGGGGTGAAACCCAGGGCCTGATTGGCGGCGGCCAGCCGTTTTTTGAGGGGCGACAAGTGCGCCAGGTAGTCGGCTTCGTTGCGCAGTACCAGGCAGATAAAGTTCTCGCGGTTGATGCTCATCAGGTACGCGTCGGTGATGTCGGTCCACTTGATGAGCCCCACCCCGAGGGTACGGTCCAGAATACCGGCATCGGAGACGCGCAGCCGGGGCCGGCTGTCGAAAAACTGCCACACGCCCACGGCCGCGCCCAATCCAAAAAAGGCAATGGCTAGCAAACCCGGACCCCATTTGCCATCGGCCACTATCATCCAGACGCCTAGGACTACGAAGACCAGGCTGCCAAGCGTAAGCAGGGCGTAGCGCCAGCGCGCATTATAGTAGATGAGGTCCTCGGCCATGAGCTTGGCCAGCCTAGGCCGGCTCGGCGATAATGAGGTTGTGGTTGGTGTAGATGCAGATATCGGCGGCGATGTGCAGGGCTTCCTCCACCATCTGGCGGGCGGTGAGGTGCGGGGCGTGCTTCTTGAGGGCCAGCGCGGCCGACTGCGCGTACATGGCGCCGCTGCCGATGGCGGCCACGTCCATGTCGGGCTCCAGCACGTCGCCGGTGCCGCTCACGATGAGCAGCTCGTCCTTGTCGCAGACCACCATCATGGCTTCGAGTTTGCGCAAGTACTGGTCTTTGCGCCAATCCTTAGCCAGCTCGATGGCGGCGCGCTTGAGGTTGTTGCCGTAGGCGGAGAGCTTCTCCTCGAAGCGGTCGAGCAGCATGAAGGCATCAGCGGTGGAGCCGGCGAAGCCGGTCACGACTTTGCCGTCGTTGAGCTGGCGCACTTTGCGCACGTTGTTTTTGGCGACGTGCTTGTCCATGGTAGCCTGGCCGTCGGCCCCGAGGGCAATCTGGCCGTTGTGGCGCACGCCGAGCACGGTCGTGGAGCGAATTTTTGGGAGCATGGCGCAAAAATACAACCGCCTACCCTAGCGGAGTAGATTTATAAAAAAACGGCCGGGCTGCGAGGCCCGGCCGTTTTGATTTGTGGTAGTGGCCCCGATGGCACGGGGCAGAGCCCCGCGCCATCGGGGGGCCATCGGGGCTATTGGCTATTAGTTTGAGCAACCTCTAGAACCGGGCTTGCAGCTTGGCGAAGAGGAAGCGGCCGTTGCTGCCCATTTGCACGGGGTCCCAGGCGCCGCCGGTTTCGGTGGCTTGGGGGTTGAAGAAATTGGGGTACTGATTGAAGAGGTTGGAGCTGCCCAGCGACAGGCGCAGCTGGTTGGTGAGGGCGTAGCTCAGGGCCAGGTCGGTGGTGAGGCGCGCGTTGTAGCGGTTGTTGTCGCCGTTGTAGTCAATCAGCGTGACGCCGCCAAATTCTACGAAGCGCACCAGTGCGCCGAAGCGACCCACGTTGTAGTCGAGCGTCAGGTTGATTTTGAAGGGCGGCGCGGATGCTTTTACAAACGCCTGCTCGCGGGGGCCGAAGAAGACGTCTTCCTTGCCAGCCAGCTTCTGCGTGGTTTGCACGCTGGTCACAGTCAGGCGGTTGAAGTTGGCGGCCAGCGTGGTGGTGAGGCGGCCACTGCCCACGCCCGTGGTATTAGCTACCACGGCGTCGAGGCCCCAGGTGCTCGTGGAGGCCGCATTAGCAAAGAACTGCGCCTGGCCTACGTTGAGAGCCGTGAGCGTGGCCCCGATAACGTTATCAGCATCAGTGAAGGCGCCGGTGAGCACGATACGGTCTTGGATGTGAATGTAGTAGCCATCGACTGTGAAGGTCAGCAGCGAGCCGGCGCGGCCCGTGAAGCCGAGGCTGGCCGAACGCGACAGCTCGCGGGTGAGCGGCGGAATGCCGACGGCCTGCGTCACGGCGCCGCCGTTGCGGTCGAGCAGCACGTCTACCGGCTGGCCTTTCACGAAGTTGGTGAAGACGGTGTTGAAGTTAATCTGGGCCAGCGAGGGAGCGCGGAAGCCCGTGCTCACCGTGCCGCGCAGCGAGAGCGCGTCGCTCAGCTTGAGGCGGGTAGCCAGCTTGCCGGTCACGTTGCTACCGAAGTCGGTGTAGTTCTCAAAGCGCACGGCACCTTCCACGAGCCAGGCTTTGGTGATGTTGAGCTCGGCATCGGCGTACACGCCGAGGTTATTGCGATTGGCCCGCACCTCGTTGCGCGGCTGAAAGCCGGGGAAACCCTGCGCCCCGGCCGGCCGGTTGGAGTTAAGATTGTAGCTCAGGTACGAGCCAGGCTCGCCGGCAAATATCTGGTACCACTCGCGCCGCAACTCGGTGCCGAAGGCCAGGTTCAGGCCCTGCGCCACCGTCTTAAAATTGCGGCTTACGTTGAGGTTCACCACGTTTTGCTGAAGCTGGAAGCCGCCCGCGTCGAAGCTGGTGGGGCTGGCCTGGCCCAGCGTTGCGTTCAGGGTATTCTTCACCCCGTACTGGAAGCGGTTGGAGCCGAAGGTATTGCTCAGGTCCACGTCCCACTCGCCAAACGTACCGCGCACGCCAACCGCGCCCTGCCCGTCAAAAATATCGCTCGTAATGATGGGGTCGTAGCCGTTGGGATACAGCCGGGCGTTGCTGCGCGGGTTGGGCACGGTCGCCGTAAACTCATTAGTGCCAACGGTATATGTGCTATCGGCCGTCGGAAAGCGCGACCACGCATAGGCGTCGCCCTTGCGCTTGTTGACGCCGCCGAAGGCGTACGCGTAGAGCTTATCGCTGAGCGGCAGGCGGGCGTTGAGGTAGGCCGCCGTATTCAGCGCTTTAGGGTCGCCGTACTGTTGGCGGGCCAGGCCATCGGGGCTGGGCACGTTGGCCCGCTGGGTGTGCTCGCGCTGGTTGTAGTCGATGGTGGCGTTCACAAAGCCGCCCTTACCCACGGCCACGCCGTAGTTGGCGTTCACGTTCAGGTTGCCGCCGTCAAAATTCTTGTCATCGAAGCGGTACTTGGCGGTGTAGGCGCCGTAATTCACGTTGGCCGTCAGCTCCTTCACGCTGGTCTTGAGCACGATGTTGATGACGCCCGCAATGGCATCGGAGCCGTACTGTGCCGACGCGCCATCACGTAAAATCTCAATGCGCTCGATGCTGGCCGCCGGGATGGTGTTGAGGTCGGTGCCGGTGTTGCCGCGCCCCCGCGAACCAAACAAGTTCACGAGTGCCGACTGGTGCCAGCGCTTGCCATTGACAAGCACCAACGTCTGGTCGGGGCCGAGGCCGCGCAGGCTGGCGGGGTCCACGTGGTCGGCCCCGTCGGAGCCGGTCTGGCGGTTAGAGTTGAACGACGGGGCCACGAATTGCAGCAGTTGGTTCACGTCGAGCTGGCCGGTTTTGGCGGTCACCTCGCGCACGTCGATAATATCCACCGGCGAAGGTGAGTCCGTCACGGAGCGGTTGACGCTGCGCGAACCCACTACCTGCACACTTTCCAGGGCGGTGGTGCCGGTGGCCAGCCGCACGGCTACCGGGCCGCCGTCGGCGCCCGCTTCCTGGGCGGTGTAGCCCAGCGCGCTTACTACCAGCCGGGGCTGCGCGGTGCGCGCCCGCAGCGTAAAGCGGCCGCTGGCATCGGTACTCGTCCCATTGTTAGTTCCTTTTTCGACTACCGAAGCGCCGATAACCGGCTGGCCGTCCGCGTCCAGCACCTGGCCCGACACCGTGCGCGTCTGCGCGCATACGCTGGTAGCCACGAGGGCAAATGGGATAATAAGTAAATTGCTCTTCATACGCGTAGCTCTCTTGTGGTGAGAACCAAATGTACACGCGTTTTTTACCTGAACCCTAAAAACGAATAGACTGAAGCGCTTAAAACAAAAAAATCAGCCCCGAAGGGCTGATTTTTAAGGTCGTTTCTACTAGCTAGACTCAGATAAGCATCCGCATGGGGTCTTCCAGCAGGCCCTTCAACGTTTGCAGGAAGGCCGCGCCGGTAGCGCCGTCCACCACGCGGTGGTCGCAGCTCAACGTCACCTTCATGATGTTACCGATGGCCAGCTCACCGTTTTTCACCACGGCAGTTTGCTTGATGCCACCCACGGCCAGGATGCAGGAATTCGGCTCGTTGATGATGGCCGTGAACTCGTCGATGCCGAACATGCCCAGGTTCGAGATAGTGAAGGTGCTCCCCTCCCACTCGGCCGGCTGAAGCTTCTTGGTCTTAGCCTTGCCAGCGAGTTCTTTCACCTCGGTGGCAATCTGCGACATGCCTTTGCCATCCGCGTTGCGGATAACGGGTACCAGCAGCCCTTCGTCCACGGCCACGGCCACGCCGATGTTCACCACCTTGTTCTGGCGAATCTTGTCGCCGAGCCACGACGAGTTGATGGCGGGATGCTGCTTCAGGGCCACGGCGCTGGCCTTGATAACCATGTCGTTGAAGCTGAGCTTCACCGGCGACAGCTCGTTGAGCTTCACGCGGGTTTCCATCGCCTTGTCCATCAGGATTTCCATCGTGAGATAGAAATGCGGAGCCGTGAACAGGCTTTCCGACAGGCGCTTGGCAATTACCTTGCGCATCTGCGACACGGGCGTGTCGGTGTAAGTACCTTCGGCAGCGGCCGGCGCGGGGGCCGGGGTAGCGGCGGGCTTAGCAGCCGGCTGCTCGGGCAGCGCGGCCTGGATGTACTCGCTCGGGGCCTGAGCCGGGGTAGCAGCGAGCGCGGGGGCAGCGGCAGCTTGCGGCTGGGCGTTTTGCAGGTCGCGGGCCACGATGCGGCCGTTTTCGCCCGAGCCTTTTACCTGGCGCAGGTCCACGCCTTTGTCTTTGGCAATGCTCTTCGCCAGCGGCGAGGCGAGCAGGCGGCCGGTGCTTTCGGCCTGGGGAGCGGCGGCGGGCGCGGCAGCAGCAGCTGGAGCAGCGGCTTCGGCAGGAGCCTCGGCGGCCGGGGCTGGGGCACCGGTGCCGCCATTCAGCAGCGCCTGGATATCAGCACCTTCCTCGCCAATGATGGCTAATACGCCATCCACGGCTACGGCTTCGCCTTCCTTGGGGCCGGTGTAGAGCAGGGTACCGTCTTCGTAGTTTTCCAGCTCCATCGTGGCTTTGTCGGTTTCGACTTCGGCCAGCACATCACCCGATTTCACCTTGTCGCCCACCTTTTTCAGCCAGGCGGCGATGGTGCCTTCGGTCATGGTATCGCTCATCTTGGGCATGCGCACCACGATGGCTTTTTTGCCATTGGCGGGGGCAGCCGGCGCGGGGGCTGGGGCCGGCGCAGCTGCGGCGGGCGCGGGAGCCGGGGCTGGTGCGGGAGCCGCTACCGGGGCTGGGGCCGCGGGCTGGGGAGCGCTGGCGCCGCCCTGGCCGTTGAGCAGGCCCGAAATATCTTCGCCTTCCTTGCCCACGATGGCCAGTACGCCATCCACCGGCACGGAATCTTTCTCTTTGGGACCGATGTAGAGCAGGGTGCCGTCTTCGTAGTTCTCTAGCTCCATCGTGGCCTTGTCGGTCTCGACTTCAGCCAGGATGTCGCCCGACTTCACTTTGTCGCCTACTTTTTTGAGCCAGGCCGCGATGGTCCCTTCGGTCATCGTGTCGCTCATTTTCGGCATTTTTATAATTTCGGCCATCGGAGTTGCAGGTTGGGATTTGGGGCAAAAATAGCCGCCAGAAATTGGGGAAACAATCGGCCACGCGGCCGGGGCACCGCTCAAGTTAGGAAGAAGCGGCCAAGTGGCTTACGTCTAAAAAATTACGAATGGTGTAGTGCGCCCCCGTGTAGTGCAGCTTGTAGAGGCAGAGGTTCTGATGCTCAAAGCCATCCATGCAGCTAAGCGGGTAGCCCAGCAGCTGACAGAGCAGCACGCGCAGGGCGCGGCCGTGCAGGCACACGAGCACGATTTCGTCGGCGGGGCGGCTTTGAAGCAACTCAATAAACGGCCGCTGGCGGGCGGCTACCTCGGCCGGGCTTTCGCCGCCGGGCAGGCGGGCGTGGTCGTCGCCGGCCTTCCAGGCTTCGAGCACGCGGGCGTATTCGGCGTCTTCCTGGGGCGTGATGCGGGTGCCCTCACGGTCGCCCCAGCTGATTTCGTTGAGGCCGCCGTGCGCCTCGTGCGGCAGGCCAGCCTTGATAAACCGCTGCACCGACTGGTGCGTGCGCTTGAGCTTGGAGGTGTACACGCGGGCAAAGGGCGTATCCTTATAAGCGGCCCAAAACTGAGCGGCCTGCTCGCGGCCCCGGGCGTTGAGGTCGGAGTCGATGCCACTGCCCTGCACAATGCCTTGCACGTTGAAATCGGTCTGGCCGTGGCGAAGAAGGTAAAGCTGCTGAACTGGCACGGGCGAAGCGGAGTAGTTTTGCCGAACAATGCCGTAAAGTACGGGTTGGAATTTGGTGCTTAGTTAAGGAAGCCGGGTGCTGGGCGGCATTTTTTCGCGGCCGCCCCGCCGGCCAGCTACCCCAGTCAGGCACCACTCCCCAAGCACCACGACCTTCCATGACCCTCGACGACGTAAAAATCTGGGCTTCCCACCGCCCCACCCTGGCCGATGCGCTGGGCATTGAGCTGACCGACATCACCGCCGACTACCTCGAAGGCCGCATGCCCGTCGATGGCCGCACTCACCAACCGATGGGTCTGCTGCACGGCGGCGCCTCGGTGGCCCTGGCCGAAACGCTGGGCAGCATCGGCGCGGCTACTCGCATCGACGTGACGCGCCAAGCCTGTGTGGGCCTGGAAATCAACGCCAACCACATCAAGGGCGTGCGCGATGGCTGGGTGCGCGGCCGCGCCACGGCCCTGCACGTGGGCCGCAGCACGCAGGTGTGGGAAATCCGCATTACCCACGAAGAAACCGGCGCCCTGGTGTGCATCAGCCGCATCACGATGGCCGTTATCGACCTGCCCGCCAGCCGCGACAAACAGGCTTGATGCGCCCGCCCGAACCCCGCCTGCTGCCCTGGCCCGCCGCCGCTAGCCCTAGCGGGCCAGCACGCCTGCGCCACTTAGTAGCCGGGGCGCTGCGCACTGGCCGCCCGCTGGCCCTCTGGCGCGAGCCCGACGCCGCCCACCCGCGCCTACTCATTGCGCGCTCGCTCGAAGCCACTTACACCGGCCTGCCGCCCGCGCTCGACGACCGGGCACCGGGCGGCTTCGCGTTTTTTCCCTTCCGCGACTCCGACCACAACCCGGCGCTATTTCTGCCCGCCGATGTGCAGTACGACCTCGCCCAGCCCGAGGCCGTGCGCATTGCGCCCGCTGCCCGCGAGCTGGTGCCCAACCTCACGGCCTGGCTGGCCCTGCCCACACCCGCCGCGTTGGCCTGGCCCTACAGCCCGCAACCTGCCCCGCCCGCCACCAACGAGGCCGCCTACACCCAACTGGTGCGCACCGGCGTGGCCGCCATCGAGGCTAAGCAGGTGGTCAAGGTGGTGTCGTCGCGGGTGGCGCACCGGCCGCTACCGGCTGGCTTCGACCCGCTGGCCGCTTTCGACGCGCTCAGCCAGAAGTACGCGCGGGCCTTTGTGTCTTTAGTAAGTGTGCCCGGCGTGGGCACCTGGCTGGGGGCCTCGCCCGAGGTGCTGGCTGAGGTCACGGCCGATGGATTTTTTCACACGATGGCGCTGGCCGGCACCCAGCCGCTGGTGCCCGGCCGCGCCCCACAGGATGCCATTTGGCGGCAAAAGGAAATTGAGGAGCAGGCGCTAGTGGCGCGCTACATCGTGAGCTGTTTCAAGCAACTGCGCCTGCGCGACTACCACGAGGCCGGCCCGCGCACCGCCGTGGCCGGGCAGCTCCTGCACCTGCGCACCGACTTCGAAGTCGATTTCAAAAACGTGCCCGCCCCCGCTTCGCTCGGCACCGACATGCTGCGCCTGCTGCACCCCACTTCCGCCGTGGGCGGCATGCCTAAAGCGGCGGCCCTGGACTTTTTGCAGCGCCACGAGGGCTACGACCGCGCCTACTACAGCGGTTTCCTCGGGCCGGTAAACGTGGCGGGCCCCGGCGTATCGCGCCTCTACGTGAACCTGCGCTGCCTCCAGCTGCGGCCCACCGAGGCCATTCTCTACGCCGGCACCGGGCTCACCATCGACTCCGACCCCGCCCGCGAGTGGCAGGAAACCGAATTGAAACTACAAACCGTGGGAGCCATTCTCAATTGATAGTCAACAGTTATCAATCATCAGTTATCAGTTAACATGCTGCTTTTTGACCTAGCCCTTTCAACCCGTGCTATTCTCATAGCGTAGCATTGCCTTGCTAACCGATAACTGTTAAATGAACAACCAGGCCGTTTTTAATATCGCTGAGATTTGCGCGCAGCACGGAATTACCGACGTTATTCTGTCGCCGGGCTCGCGCTCGGCACCGCTTACGCTAGCGTTTGCGCGGCACCCGGCCTACCGGGGCAAATTGCGCGTGGTGCCCGATGAGCGGGCGGCGGCCTTCATCGGCCTGGGCATTGCGCAGGCAACGCGGCGGCCGGTGGTGCTCGTGTGCACCAGCGGCACGGCGGGCCTCAATTACGCGCCCGCCGTGGCCGAGGCATTTTTTCAGCAGATTCCGCTGCTCATTCTCACCGCCGACCGGCCGCCGGAGTGGATAGACCAGCTGGATGGTCAGACTATTCGCCAGCGCAACCTCTACGGCGCGCACGCCAAGGGCACCTTTGACTTCCCGGCCGATACCGCGCACGCCGACGCCAAGTGGCACGCCGAGCGGATTATCAACGAGGCCATTAACCTCACGCTGGCTGGCCCGGCTGGCCCCGTGCATGTCAACGTACCGCTGCGTGAGCCCTTCTACCCCAAGGCCGGCGAGGAAGTTAGCTACGAAACGGCCGTCAAAATTATCCGCGACGACCACTCCAATACTATCCTGCCGCCCGCCGAAATCCTCGACCTACGCCGCCAGCTACGCGAGACTGGCCGGGTGCTGGTGGTAGCGGGCCAGCAGGCCGAAAACCCTACCCTCACGGCCGCGCTCTACGAGTTTGCCGAGGCCCGGCACATCACGGTGGTAGCCGATACCATTGCCAACGTGGGCGACGTGCCCGCCATACGGCACCACGATATTTTCCTGGCTGGCTTATCAAAAGAGCAAAAAGCCGACCTCCAGCCCGACTTGCTCATCACCTTCGGCCAGTCGCTGATTTCCAAGAGCCTCAAGCTGTTTCTGCGCGACGCGGCCCCCGCCCAGCACTGGCACTTGCAGCCCGCGGGTGAAGTGGCTGATACCTTCCGCAGTCTCACGCGCATCATTCGGGTGCAGCCCGCCGTGTTTTTTCAGCAGCTCACGGTGTATGAAACCAAGGACTATAACCGGGCCGGGAGCCAGACTTCCGTCTCCTTCCTCAGCCTCCGGGAAGCCCAAAAGGTTAGCGAGGGTTCGAATCCCCTCCTCTCTGCTAGGGTGGACCAGGGTTCGAATCCCTCCTTCTCTGCTGAATCCCAGCCCGAGGTTGGTTCGACTTCAAGTGGGCCCACGGAGGCCAGCCTCACCTGGCAACAGGCCGACGCGGCGGCTACCGCTTTTCTAAACCAGTTTTTTGCGGCCGAAAACCAGCCGTTCAACGAGTTTGCGGCCATGCGCCGGGCGCTGGCTAGCCTGCCCGATGACACCGCCCTGCACCTCGCCAACAGCATGGCCGTGCGCTACGCTAATATCCTGGGCCTGCCGGCTGACCGCCAAATCGACGTATTTGCCAACCGGGGCACCAGCGGCATCGACGGCTGCAACTCCACCGCCGTGGGCGCGGCGCTGGCCCAGCCTGGGCGCCCGGTGGTGCTGCTGACCGGCGACGTGGCGTTTTTCTACGACCGCAACGCCTTCTGGCACAACTACCCCACGCCCAACCTGCGGGTAATTCTCTTCAACAACCACGGCGGCGGCATCTTTCGGCTCATCGACGGCCCACGCCAGCAGCCGGAGCTGGACGAGTTTTTTGAAACCCACCAGGCGCTCACGGCCGAAAACCTGTGCCGCGATTTTCACCTGCGGTACCTACCCGTTTCCTCCTTCGCCGAACTCGAAGCCGCGCTACCGGTTTTCTTTGCGGCCGAAGGCGGCGCGGCTGTGCTGGAAATTTTTACCGATTCCAAAACCAACGCGGCCTTTTTTGAAGACTACCGCCAAGCGGTAAAGCAGGCTTTTTCGTAATATTTTGTCCTGCTGGCGAAGGCAGTATCTTATCACGGCTGCCTTCCTCAGCATTCACCTTGTACCCGAGCACTGCGAACGTGATAAGATGCTTCGCAAGCTCAGCATGACCGTATCCTAACTATGGCTGAACCCATCGAGTGGACCCCGATTAAGGAGTTCCAGGAAATCATTTTCTCCCAGCACGGGGGCATTGCCAAAATCAGCATCAACCGGCCGCAGGTGCACAACGCCTTCACGCCACTCACGGTGGATGAGATGATTGAGGCGATGGACATCTGCCGCAATCGTACCGATATCGGCGTCATCATCCTTACCGGCGAGGGCGGGCGGGCCTTCTGCTCGGGCGGCGACCAGAGCGTGCGCGGCCACGGCGGCTACGTGGGCGGCGATGCCGTGCCCCGCCTCAACGTGCTCGACTTGCAGAAGATGATTCGCAGCATTCCCAAGCCCGTCATTGCCATGGTGGCCGGCTGGGCCATTGGCGGCGGCCACGTGCTGCACGTGGTCTGCGACTTGAGCATTGCGGCCGAAAACGCCCGTTTCGGCCAGACCGGCCCCAACGTGGGCTCGTTCGACGGCGGCTTTGGCGCGAGCTACCTCGCCCGCGTAGTCGGCCAGAAGAAGGCCCGCGAAATCTGGTTTCTCTGCGACCAGTACGACGCGCAGGAAGCCCTCGATATGGGCCTTGTCAACAAGGTAGTGCCCCTCGACAAGCTGGAGGAAACCACCGTAGCCTGGTGCCACAAAATCCTGCAAAAGAGCCCGCTATCCCTGCGCATGCTGAAGTCCAGCTTCAACGCGGAGCTTGATGGCCAGGCCGGTATTCAAGAGCTAGCCGGCAACGCCACGCTACTTTACTACCTCTCAGAGGAAGCCAAGGAGGGCAAAAACGCCTTCCTGGAAAAGCGCCAGCCCGACTTCTCAAAGTTTCCAAAATTCCCATAGCTGGTGGTTCTTCCGCCACTTAGACGCAAAAGCCCCGCTGGTATGGCGGGGCTTTTTTGGTTTGGTAGAAGGGCGGAGAGTGGGTGGGAACAGGTAGTTAAAAGCTAAAACCCAGTGCGTGAAAGCTTGCGCACAGGCTTGAAAAAAATCGTAGTCGCTCTTGCTTACGCCACTTTTTCAAGGCTTTGGCACGGGCTTTCACGGCGGCGGCAATGGGGCAGCTAACGGGGTTGTTGGTAACCAAGACCAACTCAGGAGCAGAATGCGGGGTAGTATTCATGGCGCATGAGGGGTTAGTGTGGTGTAAAGATAAAGATTTTTACCAAAAAGTAAGTACTCACTCACAGATAATTTTTAGGAATTCTTGCCAGTGCTACCGCTTACTTTGCTTCTTCTATCCTACTTCCATGACGCCGATGTGGCCTGTGCCAGCAAGCACTTTATTGCTCATACAAGCCCATGCCAGCGTAAGAAGCCACCCGATGCTTCCGCAAGTGCAATGCTACCCCGTGCGTAAGGACAGCCAAATCTATTAACACAATAACTTCCTCATGCCCTACGACTTACCTCTGCTCATCACCATTTTCGAGCAGAAAAAGAAAGTTAAATTTCTTTTCTTCTGGGGCCACCAGAAAAGCAAGAGTGGCGAACTCACGGCAGCCTGCTTCAGCCAGTGGTGGGCTTCGCCTTTTGTGGTGGAGGCAGTACGCTACAACTCAACTGAGCACTGGATGATGGCGCAGAAAGCCCTATTGTTCAACGACCTGGAGATTTATCAAAAAATCATTGCGGCCAAATCACCAGCAGAGGCCAAGGCCCTAGGCAGGCAGGTGCGCAACTTTGATGAAACTGCCTGGAATGCTCAACGCTCGGAGATAGTGGTGCGCGGTAACCTGGAGAAATTCCGGCAGCATGCAGACTTACAGGACTTTTTGCTGCAAACGAAGGAACGTGTGCTAGTAGAAGCCAGCCCGGTAGACAGCATCTGGGGCATTGGCCTGGCGGCCGATGATGAGCGGGCGGCCAACCCCAGGCAGTGGAATGGCCTTAATCTCCTGGGGTTCGCCTTGATGGAAGTGCGGGACTTACTGCGCGCGTAATAAAGCCGCTGGCGGCCGGGCCCCGCGTAATTTTGCCCCATGCCCAGCCCCAACCTCCCTACCTCGCTCCTGCTCAACGGCCGCGAATTCAGCTACGAGTCTATCCGGCAAACGCCCAGCCCGCACACCGACCTCAATGGCTACGAGGCCAAGGTGCTGGAGTTGCTGCGCCAGTGGCTGACAGGAGCCCAGGAATTTGGGCTGCGCACGTCGGGCAGCACCGGCCAGCCGCAGCTTATCGTGCTGAAGCGCCGGCAGCTGGCCGCGTCGGCGGCGCGCACCGGCGACTACTTCGACCTCGGGCCCGGCGACCGGGCGCTGGTCTGCCTCAACTGCGAGTTTATCGGTGGCAAGATGATGCTGGTACGCGGGCTGGAGCGCCAGTTGCACCTGACGGTGGTGGAGCCCCACGCCGACGCGTTTGAGTTCGTGCCGGCCGAGGCCGAGTTTGACTTTGCGGCCTTCGTGCCGCTGCAAATGCGCGCTATGCTGGCGGCGGGCCGGGCCGGCCGCCTCAATAAGATGCGGGCCATTTTGATTGGCGGCGCGGGCGTAGAACCCAGCCTACTCCAGGAAATCCAGAAGCTGAAAGTGCCGGTGTACCTGACCTATGGCATGACCGAAACGTCGTCGCACATGGCCCTGCGCCGCCTCAACGGGCCGCAGGCCAGCCCGCACTACCGCGTGCTGCCGGGCCTGCACCTGGGCCAGGACGAGCGCGGCTGCCTCACGGTGCGCGGCGACGTGACCGACGACAAGCTTATCGTCACCAACGACCGCATCGACCTCGTGGATAAGCACACCTTCGACTGGCTGGGCCGGGTCGATTTTGCAATAAACTCGGGCGGCGTGAAGGTACAGGCCGAGAAAGTAGAGCAGGTCCTCGACGTGGCCCTGGCCGAGTTGGGGCAGTCGCGCCGGGCCTTCGTGGCCGGCCGGCCCGACGAGCGCCTCGGCCAGGCCGTGACGGCTTTCGTGGAAGGCGAGGCCCTGCCCGCCGCCCTCGAAAAGCGCCTGCTGGCCCTGCTGGGCGAGCGCCTGGGCCGCTATGAGCTACCTAAAGCCGTGGTGTACGTACCCTCTTTTAAGGCGACGGCCTCGGGCAAGCTCGACCGGGCCGCCTCGCTACGGTGCGCCGATGCACCGCGCCGCGAACGTTAACCCTTGTGAATGACTAAACTACGCAGCTTATTTACGCGTCGGCGCAGCTGGCAGCGGCTCCTGGGCGGCGGCTTGCTGGCCGTCAGCTTTGCGCTGCCGGGCCGGGCGCTGGCCCAGCGCACCGACTCGACCAGCACCAAAGTGGCCACCGACACCACGGCCGCGCCGGTGGCGGCGACCAGCGCAGGCGCCTCGGGCGGCCTGCCCTCCTCCGAGTTTGAGACGTATAATGTGAGCGGCACGGGCATCCGCTACACGGCGGCACTCACGGGTATTTATAGCACGGGCACCGTGGAACGGGTGTACTTCACCACCAACCACACCGGCAACCTGGCGCTGGGCAAGCACTGGCTGCTGCCGGCCAACCTCAATTTCAGCTACGGCCGGCAGGATGGCGGGCTGCGCGAACGCGAGCTACTGGGCTTGTTCACCCCAGCTTACAAGGCGGGCCGCCTCAAGTACTATGCCCTGGCCGAGGGCGAGCAAAGCAACCTGCGCGCCATTGCGCGCCGCCTGGTGGGCGGGGCCGGCGTGGGCTACCAGTTTTACCTCGATACGCTGCGCAATGAGGTGTCGCTCAGCCAGTTTTTCATCTATGAGCACACGCGCTACCTCGAAGGGCTGCTGCGGGAGGTGCCCCGCAGCTCTACCCGCCTCAAGCTGCGCCTGAGCAAGGGGCAAGTGGTATTTACATCGTTGATTTTCTACCAGCCCTCGCTGCAAAACGTCACCGGCGACTACCGCGTAAACTCGACCAGCAACCTGAGCTTCAACGTGAGCCAGCACCTGGCCCTTACCGCTGCCTACACCTACTCGCTGGAGAGCGTGGCAGTGGAAAACCGCAGCTCGCTCAACACCAACCTGACGGTGGGCTTTACCTATTCAACTGGCAAATAACCAGAATTTTTTCCAAGATAGCCGGATTTATTCGCCGTAGAAGATGCGGCGCGTACGGTTCTTTATGGCCCGCGCCCGAATGTCTTTTTGCGAGAAAAGAGGCTCGTGGTTGCGCCGGATGCGCAGCAGCGGGGCAATAAGAATCTTGGCCCGCACGTAGAAAATAGGGCCGCTTATTTCGCGGCGCACGATGGGGTCGACGAACAAGGGCTGCCGCCAGCCGGCCCCGGCCCCAAGGCTAGCCCAGGAGAAAACCCGCATCTGGGCGGCTACCGAGGGCTCGACCAGGGCGATAAAGTCGCGGGGCGTGCGCACACGCACGGTATCGGAAAGATTATACTCGACGCGTACCGAGCCCATGCCGCCTTGCAGGTTGACGCCCAGCTCCCAGCGCGGATTTTCGATGAGCACATACTCGCCGTACAGCGCAATATTATAGAAACGCAGGGTGGCATCGGCCTCCTCGGCAGCGTTGTCGGGCGGCTCCAGGCGCGTGGGGATGCGGCTGCTAAGAAAGTAAAACGCCAGGCCGGTACGTACCCGGCCCCGCCATTCCAGGCCCAGCTTGAGGCCATTGATGGTTGAAAAATGATTATTGATGATGGAGTAGCGCGAGTCGATTTGCACGACCACCCGGCGGCGCGCAAACACGGGGGCGGAGCGGGCAGAATCGCGCGGCGCGGGGGCCGCGCTCGCGGGCCGCGCCAGGCCTCCGACCAATAGCGACAACAGCAGCCAGCCCAGTGCGGGCTGCCGACAACATTGCCAAATCAGCTGAATAATAGAACGTAACAACTAGCGGTTTACCCTTTACGGAGCCAGTACGCAGGGCGCGCCGGGGTCGTTACGGGCAGTAAGTCAAAGATGCTCAACAGGCGAGGTTACCTTACTGTTTCAGTGCCTCTTCCAAAACAGTGTCGATGGCTGGGCTGGTGGAGGGCCGGGGCGGGTTGTTGGCCACAATGCGGCCGTCGCGCCCGATAATCCAGTAGCTGGGGATGGACTGCACGTTGAATGCCTTGGGGGACGGGCCGTCGAAGGCGCCACCGTCGTGCAGGTGCACGGCGTTGGGACTGGCGACTAGCTTGGTAGCCAGATATTTCTGCCAGTCGGCGGCTTGCGCGTCGAGCGACACGTAGAGAAAAACCACGTCGCGCCCCGCAAACTTGCGGCGCAGTTCCTGGCTGGCGGGCATCTCGGCCAGGCAGGGGCCGCACCAGGTAGCCCAGAAATCGAGGTATACCACTTTGCCGCGCAACTGGCTGAGGCTTGTTTTTTTGCCACTGGCATCGAGCAATGTAAAATCGGGGGCGGGCTGGCCGTTGGCCAGGGCCAGGTGGGCACGCACGGCCCGGCGCAGGTCGCGGGCAATGGTAGAGTCGCGGTTATGGGCCGCAAACTCGGGCAGCAGCGGGCGGATGTCGGCGCGCTCACTCTCCACCTTGCCCAGCAGGTACTGGCCCACAGCCACGTCGCGCACACGGCCGTCGCCCAGCGCCTCGGTGGCGCGCTGGTAGAGGCGGCGGCCCGCGCCGGGGCCAGCGGGCAGGTTGCCGGCCTCATCGTTAAGCTGCGTGAAGCCGTAGGTCATCAGTAAGCTCAGGAAAGCGCTCTGCTTGAGCAAAGAATCGCGCTGCCCGAGCCGCAGCTCACGCAGAAAATCGTAGTAGCCCACCGGCAGCGTGGCGTAGCCATCGCGCACACGCTCGGCCGACTGCCGCACCGTGTAGCTGAGCAGCGTGCTGGCCCACTCGGCTTCCAGCGCCTGCTGCTGCTGGCGCACAAAACTGGCGGGCAAGGGCTTAGCCGCCGCGTAGGCCGTGAGCGCGGCCAGCCGGCGCTGGCGGTAGGCATCGGCGGCGCGGCGCAGGGCGGCGGCGCTGAGGCGACCGGCTTGGGCATCGGGCGTGCGGCGCGCCTCATCGTCCTGGCTGGCTACCAGGGCACTTTGGGTCAAGTAGTTATTGGCATTGGCGCCGCGCCCGGCGAAGGCCAGGGTTTGCTCCAGCCGAGCGGGGTCAAAGGTCAGGCGCAGGTCGTCGCCGGGCATGATGTAGAGCGTGGCGTAGCTGTTATCATAGCCCAGGCGAACCTCCGTGGGGGCGGCCAGGCGGGGCAGCGTCAGCCGAAAATCGCCGGTGGCGCTCAGCTTGGCCTCCACCGTCTGGGTGAGGGTACCGCGCCAGTCGGGCCCGTAGCTGAGGCTGATAACGCGCACCGTGGGCTTGGTAACGCGGCCGCTCACGGTGGTGCTGCCCGCCACCGGCCGGGCCGGAGCCGCATCGCGAAACGCCGGGGCCTTGAAGGGCGGCGGGGCCGGGCGCTGGGCCACGGCGGCCAGCGGTAGCCCACACACAAGCCAGCCGGCCAGCGTTTGCCACGAAAAAAACCGGCGCCCCACGGGGCGGCCTACCAGGAGAGCAGCCATAAGCGAAGCCAGCAACAGCGCCAGCTACGCAAAGATAACCCCGCCCCTACCCCGCCCCTACCCGGTCCCGGCGGCCCGGCTAGCCCTTGAGCGCGGCCTCCAGTGCGGCCACGGTAGCCGCGCCGTCAGATGGATGCGTAGCGTTCAGCTTGATAAAGCGCCCATCGCGGCCGATGAGGAAGTAGCTGGGGTAACTCATAACCTGGTAGGCATCGGCCTCGGCACTGGTGGCGCTGCGCAGGTGCACGCTGTTGGAGCTAGTAAAATGCTGGCTAGCCAGCGCTTGCTGCCACTTGGCTTCGGGGTCACTTACTGAGATGTAGAGAAACACCACGTCGCGGCCTTCAAACTGCTTTTTGAGGGCGGGGGCGAATTCCGTCATCTCGCGCATGCAGGGCCCGCACCAGGTGCCCCAGAAGTCGAGGTACACCACTTTGCCCTTGGAATCGCTCAACGACACTTTTTTGCCCGTGTTGTCGGTCAGCGTGAAGGCGGGCGCGGGCTTGCCCTCGCCGAGCAGCTGGAGCTGGGCCAGGCGGGCGCGCAGGTTGCGGGCCGTGGTCGAGTCGCGGTTGTGCAGCCGGTAGGTGGGGTAAAAGGCCAGCACGCCCGGCAGGTCGTCATTCAGCCGGCCAAACATAATGATGTCCAGCAGCATGTTGCGGGCCTTGGTATCGCCCAGCTCGGCCGTGGCCAGGCGGTAGAGCCGGGGGCCGGCGGCGGGGTCGGTGGGCAGCTTGCCGGTGGGTAGCAGGCGCTCCTGATAAGCGCTGACAAACCAGCCCACGGCCGTATTCTCATCATAGCCGCGGCCCAGGTGCTCGGCCAGTTCCCGCAGGGGAATCTCTTTTAGAAAGCTGAAATACGTTTCCGGCAGCACCGGGCGCGGGCTGCCATCGGCGTTTTTTTGCCCGCGGTAATATTCGGCGTAGCGTAGCAGCTGGGTGCCCCAGCTCACGTCGATAAAGAGGGCGGCACCGTGGCGGAAGGTGGCGGGCAGCGGATGCGCCTTCGCATACTCGGCCAGGAAGGCCAGCTGCTGCTGGCGGAAGGCATCGGCGCGGCGGCGCATCTCGGCGGGCGTGGTGGTGGGCGTGAGTTGGTCCATCGGCCGGGGCTCATTGCCGGGCGGGCTAAACTCAAATTTCCACAACGCCTGGGCCATGTAGTTGTTCACGTCGGCCCCGCGCCCGCTGTAGGTCAGGCTTTTGTCAAAATCCTTAAAATCCAGCTTCAGGCGCAGCTGGTCGCCCGGCAGCAGGTAGAGGCGCGTGCTCTGCCGGGCGTAGGAGAAATGGACGGGCGTGGTCGTCCGCAGGTCTTTAAACTCAAACTGAAAGTCGCCGCCGGGGCTGAGCGTGCTCGTCACCCGGCGTGGGCCCACCCACAGCTCCACCGAATCGCCAGCGGGCGCGTGGTCGAGGTGGCCGCCGAAGCGGGTGACGGGCGGCGCGGTGGGCGGCCCAGCCAGCAGGCGCAGGGCGGTGCTCAGGGCAAGGGCGGGTAGCAGCAGGGGCATAGCTCAAAGACAGCTTGAGGGTAAAAAAAGGCAGTCGAAAGCTACGAGTCAAACGCCGCGCCTTTGGTTGCTTCGCCCCGGCGCGCGGCAGCTTGGCCGGCCCCGGCTGGCGCTTCACCCCGAATAGCCTGGCGGCCGGCACCCGGCGCTGGTAGTTTTGACCCAGTTCTCCCCTCTTCCCTAGCCCATGCTCACGCCCGACTTCCTGTTTTCCCTCGCCAACCCGCTGGCCCTGCTCGGCTGGGCCCTGCTGGTGCTGGCCCCGCGCTGGCGCCTCACTAAGACCCTGGTGCTCAGCGGCGCGTGGTCGCTGGGGCTGGCGGTGGCCTACGCAGTGCTCATAGCCTCGCACTACCTGGGCGGGCACGGCGGCGAGGGCGGCTTTGGCTCACTAGCGCAGGTGGCGGCGCTGTTTCACAACCCCTGGGCGCTGCTGGCGGGCTGGGTGCACTACCTGTGCTTCGACCTGTTTACGGGGGCCTGGGAAGTGCGCGATGCCCAGCGGCGCGGCGTGCCGCACGCGGCGCTGGTGCCCGCGCTACTGCTCACCTTCTTGTTTGGGCCGGTAGGGCTGCTGGTGTACTTCGGCGTACGCCGGCTTTTTGGCAAAGCACTACCTACTAGTTAACAACTAATTACTGGTCAATACTATGAAAACACTTCAACTCCCTACCGCGCCCCTGCCCGTGCCGGGGGCTGGGCCGCTGGCCAACCTAGGCCAGCAGGTAGCAGCCGCCCTGCGGGTGCTGCACCGCGTTAACCCCGCCCTGTCGCTGGCCGGCTGGCTTCACGTGGGGCTGGCGGTGGTGGCGGTGGCGCTGCTGCCCTTCGACCACCGCCTGGTAACGGGCGCGCCGGCCTGGGTAAAGCCACTCAAATTTGCCCTCTCCGGCCTGGCTTTCACCTGGACGCTGGCCTGGCTGCTGGCCGACCTGCCCGCCACTGCCCAGCGCGCAGTGCGCCGCCTCAGCGGCGGCGTAGCCCTGAGCATGGTGGTGGAGATGGCAGTGATTTTTATCCAGGCCGGGCGCGGCATCCCCTCGCACTACAATGTGAGCAGCCCGCTCAACGGCCTGTTATTCGCGCTGATGGGCATCTTCATTATGCTCAATACGGTGCTCAGCGCCTGGGCGGTGTACCTGGCGTGGCGGCACCGGCCGCACGGTCCGGCCGGCTACGTGTGGGGGCTGCGGCTGGGGCTGCTGGTGTTTCTGGTGGGCTCGGTGCTGGGCGGCTTCATGATTCATAACCTCCAGCACACGGTAGGCGGGCCCGACGGTGGCCCCGGCCTGCCGGGCCTGGGCTGGAGCACCGTGGCCGGCGACCTGCGGCTGGCGCATTTCCTGGGCATGCACGCCTTGCAGGCGCTGCCGCTGCTGGGGTGGGCGCTCGGCCGCTGGGCGCCGCGCCGGGCGGTGGCGCTCACCTGGCTGGGCACGGCAGTGTACGTGGCGGCCGTGGCGGGCCTGCTGGCGCAGGCACTGGCCGGGCGGCCGCTGCTGGCCGGGCTGTAGCCCAGGCTTTTATTCCAACCTTTCACAAAACCTTATCGCCTCTGCTCGTCATGGCTGCGCTCCGCTACTTCGCCTTTTTGCTGCTGGCGGCCCTCACGGGGCTGTTGCTGGCCAGCTGCCCCGCCACTGCCCAGGCCAGCCGCCGGGCCGGCGCGCCTACCCAGCGCGCCAAAGCGCTGCCCAACGGCCCACTGGCTTTTCAGACCTCCGACTCGGTGCAACTATTTGTCAAAGTAGCGGGCCAGGGCCGGCCCTGCCTGGTGGTGCACGGCGGCCCCGGCGCGGGCAGCTACGGCCTGGAGCGCCTGGGCCTGCAACCCCTCGAAAACACGCTCCAATTTATCTACCTCGACCAGCGCGGCAGCGGGCGCTCGGCCAGCTCGCGCCGGGCGCGCTACGGCCTGGCCCGCCAGGTGCAGGATATGGAGGAGCTACGCCAGCGCCTGGGCGTGCCACAATGGGTGTTGCTGGCGCATTCCTTTGGCGGCGTGCTGGCCACCGCCTACGCCCAGCGCTACCCCGACCGCGTGACGGGTATCATCCTTATTAATGGCGTCTTAAATCCCGGCGGCTCGCTGGCCAGCATGGTGCAATATGGCGACAGCCTACTGCCTGTTAATGCTCGGCCGGCGCTGCCCGCCACCGCGCCGCTACCCCAGCAGCTGGGGGCCACCATGCAGGCGCTGGGCCAGCGCGGCCTGCTCTACCAGCTGCAATACGCTAGCGACACGGCTGCCGCCCGCGCCGGCCGCGTGGTGCGCCAGGTGCCCGGCAACCGCGATTTCGCGGCCCACATCTTCGACTCGCCCGACTACGGCCAGGACTTTGCCCCCGCCACGGCCGGGCTCACCATGCCCGTGCTCGTGCTGGCCGGCCACGACGACTACACGGCCGGGCCGCGCGCGTACCGCGCTTTCCGGTTTCCGCGCCAGCAAGTGGTGGTGCTGCCCGGCCGCCACAACCTGCTGCAAGAGCAGCCCGCCGCCACCACGCGGGCCGTGCGCACCTTTGTGGCGGCGCTGCCCGGCCGCCGCTAGCTTATGCCCCCTGCCCTGCCGCCCGCTATTCCGCTCCGCGACCGCCGCCTGGTGCTGGGCGGGCTGGTGCTCATCAGCCTGATAATGGTGCTGGCCGGGCGCGGCTGCAAGTTCAGCTCGCCGCTCGATTTTGCGATAAGCTGGGTTATTTCGCTGCTGTACACGCTGGTGCTGGGGCTGGGCAACCGCCAGCTGTGGCGCGAGCTTCAGCGGCGCTTGCCACGAGTGGCCCAAACGCGCCAGCGCCTGTGGTGGCTGGGCGTGGGCAGCGTGCTCTACACGAGTTTGGCTACCGTCCTGCTCACGCTCGGCATTCCGCTGGTGGTGCCGGGCGCGCCGCGTGTAGCCGGGCCGCTGCTGCTGCTCGTGGCCGCCATCAACCTGGTGCCCACCGTCATCTCGCTGCTGGTGTATGAGAATCGGTACTCCTTCCAGCAATGGGAAGAAAACCAACTGCGGGCCGAGGGCCTGGCCCGCGCTGCCACCCAGGCCCAGCTCGATGCCCTGGCCCAGCAGCTCGACCCGCACTTTCTGTTCAACTCGCTCAACACCCTGGCCGCCCTCATCGACCCCGCCGACGAGCCCGCCCAGCGCTACGTCGAGGGCCTGGCCGACGTGTACCGCTACGTGCTGCTGAGCCGCGAGCGCCCCACCGTGCCGCTGGCCGAGGAAATGGCCTTCGTCCACACCTACGTGGCGCTGCAAAAAGTTCGGTTTCGGGAGAATGTGCAAGTCAGCTACGACCTGCCGCCCGCCGCCCTGGCCCGGCACGTGGCCCCACTCAGCGTGCAATTGCTGGTTGAAAATGCCCTCAAGCACAACGAAGCCTCGCAGGCCCGCCCACTGCACCTGCGCCTGGCCGCCGACGCCAGCGGCCTCGCCCTGCGCGTCGAAAACAGCTGGCAGCCGCGCCCGGCGGGCCTGGTGCCCGGCACTGGCACGGGCCTGGCCAACGTGCGCCAGCGCTACGCCCTGCTCGGAGCCAGCCAGCCGGTGGCGGTGGAGCAGGCGGCGGGCATCTTTGCCGTCACCTTGCCGCTTTTGCCCGCTTAGCCCGCCATGCCGCCGCTCCGCATTCTCATTTTTGAAGACGAATACCCCGCCGCCGAGCGCCTCCAGCGGCTGCTGGCCCAGGCCGCGCCCGACGCCCAGGTGCTGGCCGTGCTCGACACCGTGGCCGGCGCGCTGGCCTGGCTGGCCCGCCACCCCGCGCCCGACCTCATCCTGAGTGATATCCAGCTGGCCGACGGCCTCAGCCTCGACGTATTTGCCCAAACGGTGGTGCGCAGCCCGGTCATTTTCACCACCGCCTACGACCAGTACGCGCTGCAAGCCTTTCGCACCAACAGCATCGACTACCTACTCAAGCCGCTCAAGCTGCCCGAGCTGCAAGCCGCTTTTTTGAAGTTAAAAGCCATGCGCTATGAGGTAGAAGCTGAGCCTGACGCCCCTCATGCGTTGACTCATACTTCACAACTCATCACGCATAACTTTTCCCTGGAGCGCCTGCTCGACGCGCTGCCCCGGCCCCAGCGGCCCTACAAAACGCGCTTTCTGGTGCGGCAGGGCGAAACGCTGCTGCCGCTGGCTACCACCGAAGTAGCCTGGTGCTGGAGCCGCCACGAAACCGTGACGCTGGCCACCCACGACGGCCGCCGCTTCGTGGTGGACTATACCCTGGAGCAGCTCGACGGCCTGCTCGACCCCAGCCAGTTCTTCCGGCTCAACCGCCAGCTTATTGCCCAGCTGCCCGCCGTGCGCCGGCTGGTGCCCCACTTCGGCGGCAAGCTGCTGGTGGAGCTGGCCCCCCCGCCCACCGACGAAGTGGTGGTGAGCAAGGAAAAAGCCGGCGCCGTAAAAAGCTGGCTGGAGGGGTGAAGCACGGGGCCAGCCAGCCGCCGTTTCCGCGTATCTTGTTACCTGAATCGCATTTCGCTATGGAAGCCATCAAGCTAAAAACCGCCGTCCTGGACCGCCTCACCGATGCCGAGTTCTTCGAGTTTTGCCAGGACCACCGCGACTTGCGCATCGAGCGCGACGCGGCTCACCAGATTACCATTATGCCCCCCGCCAGCTCAGAAACCGGTGCTTACAATAGCGATTTAATCGCCGACCTAGTTATCTGGAACCGCCAGCACGGCCTGGGCCGCGTCTTCGATTCCTCGGCGGGCTTTACGCTTTCGACGGGGGCCATGCTCTCGCCCGATGCCAGCTGGGTAGCGCAGGCGCGCTGGGACGCGCTCAGCCCCGACGACCGGCGCGGCTTCGCCCGCATCTGCCCCGATTTTGTGGTGGAATTGCTCTCGCCCTCCGACCGCCTCACCGACACTATGCGCAAGATGGAGCACTGGCTGGAAGCCGGGGCCCGGCTGGGCTGGCTGCTCGTACCGGCCAGCGAGTCGGCCTACGTGTTTGAGGCGGGCCAGCCGGTGCGGCCCGTTGTGGGCTTCGACCAGCTGCTGCGCGCCGAGCCGGTGCTGCCGGGCTTTGCGCTGGAGCTGCACCGCCTGCGCCCGCGCTAGCTTCCGGCCGGAGCTGAATTTTCGGGCTAGCGGTCGAGCCAGTTTTTGAAGACGCTCACCTTTTCGCGGCTCACCAGAACGGGTCCTTCGCTCTCGGGCGGGGCAGGCTTGAGCACGGTTTGGAGGCGCGAATTGGTGTAGTGAACGATGTCGTGGATGGCGGCCTGCTGGGCCAGGTAAGCGCGGTTGAGGCGGAAGAACCGGGCTGGGTCGAGCAGGCTTTCGAGCTGCTCCATCGAGTAATCGACCACGTACTTGCGGCCGTCGGTGCTTTGCAGGAGCGTGGTTTTTTCGAGGCTGAAAAAGTAGGCCACCTGCTCCACGGGCACCACCTTGAGGTGCTCGCCCACGCGCACCACAAACTGGCTTTTGTAGCTGGCCGTGGGCGCGGGCTCGCGCAGCTGCTGGATGAGGGCGGCCAGCGTGGCCGCATCCAGCATGGGGGCCGGGGCAGACGCATTTTCCGCCGGCTCTTTTGTGCTGGAAACCGAACTTTTTATACCAATTTCGGGGCTGGCGATGGCGGGCAGGCGCTGCTGCAATTTGGCCACGGCGGCGCGCAGCTCCTCTTCGTCGATGGGCTTGAGCAGGTAATCGATGCTGTTGACCTTGAAAGCGCGTAGCGCGTACTGGTCGTAGGCGGTGGTGAAGATGACGGGGCACGTCACGGTCACCAACTCAAATAACTCAAAGCTCAGGCCATCAGCCAGGTGAATGTCGAGGAACAGCACGTCGGGCGCGGGGCCGGCTTGCAGCAGGGCCGCCGCCTGGGCCACCGACTCGGCGGGGCCGAGAATCTCGAAGGGCACGGCTTGTTTTTGGAGCAGGCCAGCCAGGCGGCGGGCGGCCAGCGGCTCATCTTCGACGAGTAAGGCGCGAATCATAGTGGGGTGCAGGGCGGTAGTTTGCTCGCCGGTAAACAATCAAAAAGCAGCTACTAAAAGCTGGCCTAGAGCGTGAGCAGCGGCAAAGTAACCACGAACTCCTCGCCCACCGGGCCGGCCGCCAAGGGGCGCGGCGTGAGGAAGGCGTAGCGGGCGCGCAGGTTGGCCAGGCCCCGGCCCGAGGTTTCGTTGGCGGGCAGGCGGCGGGGGCGCAGGGTGTTGCGCACGGTGAGGGTGGCGGCGGCTACGTCCACGGCCACGCGCAGGTGCAGCGGGCTGGCCTGGTAGGCGGTGTTGTGCTTGAGGGCGTTTTCGAGCAGCAGCTGCAAGGCCAGCGGCGGCAGGTAGAAGGCGGCCATTTGGGCAGCGGGCGGCAGGGCTAGCTCGACTCGCAGGGCTTCGTCGAGGCGGGTTTTTTGCAGGAAAACGTAGGCTTCGGCGAAGGCTAATTCCTCGCTGAGCGGCACCAGCTCCTGGCTCTGGCTGTCGAGCACGTAGCGGTACACGCTGCTGAGCTGGCGAATGAAGCGCACGGCGCGCTGGGGCTCTTCTTCCACGAGGCTCGTGAGGGCGTTGAGCGAGTTGAAGAGGAAGTGCGGGTCCACTTGCCGGCGCAGCGAGTCGAGCCGGGCCACGGCCGTTTCCTTTTCGAGGCGCTCGGCCCGCACCGTGGCCTCACGCCAGGCCAGCAAAAACGAGCGCGAGTGCATAAACAGCGACACCACCACCGTGGTGAGCAGCGGAGCCGCCGCGTGCGACAAAAACTCGTGGCGCAGGGCATAGCCCAGCGGCCGGTGAAACAGCAGCACCGCCGACAGTTCGCCCACCACCACCATCACCAGCAGCGAGGCCCCAAACGAGGCGCCCACCGTGAACAGCAGGCGGCGCATGGGCCGCTCGTTCCAGCCGGCGCGGATATTGAGCAGGTCGGCGGTGTAGGCATTGGCAAACCACAGCCCGGCGGCGTAGCAAAACGCAATGCCCAGCGAGATACCGTAGCCCACCGGGTCGCGCCAGGGCGGCGGGGCAAACAGCAGCGCCGTGCCCGCGCACACCAGGGCTATCCAGCCCAGCACCCGCCCGAAGGCCCGCACGTTGGAGCGCTCCACGGTGGTCACCCAGGGCTGGCCGGGGGGCGCCTCCTCGGCATAGGGTGGCGCGGGAGAAACGGAGGAGGGCAGCGGCACGGCAAAGAAGGACATAGGTGAAACGGGCCTAAAAATAGCGGGCAAAGAGGCTGGGAAGACGGGCCGACAAGTAGCGCGGACTTTTAGTCCGCGAGTAGGCCGGGCCACTGACTCGCGGACTAAAAGTCCACGCTACTTACTGGCCACCTTCGCACGCTGCGGCTACTTAGCGGCGGGGGCGGCGGCTACCTCGTACTTTTTGAGGCGACCCAGCAGCTGGCTCTGGCCCCAGTTGGGGGCGAGCGGGCCGGCGGGCTGGAAGGCGGCGTACTTGGCCTTGGCTTCTTCGTAGAGGGGCTTGGCGGGCTCGGCCCCGCCGCCAAACATGCTGGGCGTGTAGTACACGTTGTTGGCCCCCACGAGGTAGGCGCGCGGGTTGGCGGGGTTGGCTTTTTTGGCCTGGGCCACGGTTTCGCTCACCATGCGCGAGTACTTCATGCTGCGTAGCATGGGCGAGATGCCCAGCCGAGCCTGGTAGGCGTAGGCATTCAGGGTGAGCAGCTCCGACTCATCGCCCTTGAGCTGGCGGGCCTGGGTCAGGGCCGCCTCGGCGCGGTCGAGCAGGGCGTCTTTGGCATCGTCGCCTTCTTTGCTTTGAAATACGCTGATGATGAGTGCGTAGGCCTGGTAGTAGCGGGGCAGCCAGTCGGCGGGGGCCACGGTAGCGGCGCGCTCCAGCTTGGCGGCCAGGGCTTGCAGCTCGGCGGCATCGCCGGTGCGCATTACCTGGGTGATGGTGGCCCCGAGCAGCTCGGCGTAGGAGCCGGCGGCGGGCGCAGTGGCCCGAGCAGTGGCGGGCTGGGTAGCAGCAGTAGTTTGGGCGGCGGCAGCGAGGCTGAGGGCGGCCAGGGCGAGGGTGAAGAGCGACTTTTTCATGGCAGTGAGGGGGTTGAGGCGGTTGAGTGCCTCAAAGGTGGCGGGCGGGCCAGGCGGGCCAAAACGCCCGTTGCCGAAGCGTCGAAAGCGCCCGCCGAAGCGTCGCCGCCCGCGCCGGAAGCGTTGCGCCCCCCGGCGAAATGCGGCCCGGAGCCCCCCGGCAAACGCCGCAGGCTTCCCCGGAACGGCTGCGGGGAGCCCCGGCAACGAGGCGAGGCTCCCTAGTAACAAGGCGGGGAGCCCGGGAGCCGGCGCGGGGAGCCCCGCAAACAGGGCCGGCTTCCCCGGAAGTAATGCGGGGAGCCCGGGGCACGCTGCCGGCTGCCCTGGAAGCAGCGCGGGAAGCCCGGGAGCCGATGCAGGGCAGGCAAAAACTGCCTTTGGGAGCCGCAGGGGCCGCCCTGGGCCGGATGCGCAGGGCCACAGGCCCCTAAAAAAGCAGGCGCCGGGCATTGCCCGGCGCCTGCTTGTCATCCTTTCCACGTAGTATTTCCCTTGCGGTAGTGTGCTGATGCCGGCAAGCGCTTATTTACCCACGCGGTGCCGTTTTTTCTTTGAAAGGAAATTTACTCTCCCTGGCCCATGCTACGCTGTTGCGGCCAGTTTGCGTTGCTGGCACTGGCTACGCCGGCGCTGCCATCAACAAAGCTCACGCTACACACCAAACGGGCTATAGTCGCGCAGCGCCTGGCAAAAGGCCGTGAAATCGTCGGCCACAAAATAGGCATTGCCTTGCTCCGAAGATTGGGCAAAGAAGTGGTTGGTATCCCAATAATACACTCCTTTGTCCTCGCCGGCAGTGATGTATAGGATTTTGTGCCCACCTGGGTCTCTACCAATAACCAACTCGCTTTCCCCTAGCTCGCCCTTGTATTCCTTCAACCAAAAGCCTAGGGTCAGGCTACGAGAATAGCGGCTGGTAATGCCGTAAAACACATCCATCAGCACCTCTTGGTCTAGGTGCCTAACGAAAAAAGTCTGGTTTGTTACCTCCCCCCCATTGTTGTCCAGCAAAAACTGCCGGTAATCCGCCGGCAATGCAAAGCCAATCTGCTGTTCAAGCTCCTGAACATCCTGCTCGCTATTCTCACCCCAAGGCGTGATATTCATAGAATGCTTTCGTGCTAAGTACTAGTTGGCTTATAGTCGCGCAGCATCTGGCAAAAGGCAGTGAAATTATCGGCCACAAAATAGGCATTACCTTCTACGTCCGATGATTGCGAAAACAAATAATTTTTATCCCAATAATATATTCCTTGGTCTTCGCCAGCAATGGTATAGATTAAAAAAATACCCCCTGGGTCTTTACCAATGATGAGGGTACCAGACGCTACTTCATCTTCGTATTCATTCAGCCAGTAGCCCAGCGTAAGCCCGCGAGATGCAGGGCTGGTCACCCCAAAGAGAACGTCAAGCATTACCTATTTTTCAAGGTCTTTGACGAAAAAAGTTTGGTCCAGAATTTCTGCACCATTGTTTTCAACTAGAAAACGGCGGTAGTCCTTTGGCAAGGTAAAGCCTATTTGCTGCTCAAAAGCAACGACGTTTTGTTCATCGGCTCCGCCTAAGGGTTCAAAATTCATCATGCCAGTGAAGAAGTTTAGGTCAGCTGCCAGCGCAATCAGCATAGGTCATAAGGGTAGTACATATACTGTGGCACTCCGTAGCTCTATGCGGGTGGTGTAGCAGGAGTATAGTCCATCAATAAGTCACAAAATTCTGCGAAAGACCCTGCAACGTAGTAGCTGTTTCCTTCTTCTTCAGATGATTGGGGGAAAAAATTACTATCATCCCAGTAATAAACACCCTTATCTACACCAGTCGTGACGTAGACTAAAAACCTGCCGCCTGGGTCTGACCCGATAAATACTGATTTCTCATCTATTTCATCCCCATATTCTTGTAACCAATAGCCAATTGTGAGCGAGCGAGACTTTTGATTAGTAATCCCAAAAAACTTATCCAGCATCACATCCTGACTTAAATCCTTTACAAAGAAAACTTGCCGATTGGCTTTTGCCCCATTATTTTTTACTAAAAAATGACGATAGTCTTCAGGCAGTGAAAATCCTATTTTTTGCTCAAAAGAAGAGACGGTTGCCTCGTCGTTTTCACCCCAAGGAGTGATATTCATAGAATGCTTTCGTGCTAAGTACTAGTTGGCTTATAGTCGCGCAGCATCTGGCAAAAGGCGGTGAAATTATCGGCCACAAAATAGGCATTACCTCCACCATCGGCAGACTGTGGGAAGAAGTTGCGGACGTCCCAGCAGTAAATACCCTGCTCCTCGCCTGCTACGGTATAAAGCAAAAAATTGCCTCCCCGGTCCTTTCCTATCAACAACGTATCAGCACTTAATTCTTCCTGATACTCAGCCATCCAGTAGGTTAACGTCAGGCCACGAGAAGCGGCGTTGTGCAATCCAAAAAGTACCTGAAGCTTAATTTCCTGGTCTAAGTCTTGAACAAAAAAAGATTGATTAAGCAATTCTACTCCATTGTTCTCAACTAAAAAACGGCGGTAGTCCTTTGGTAGGGTAAAGCCTATTTGCTGCTCAAAAGCAACGACATTTTGTTCATCGGCTCCGCCTAAGGGTTCAAAATTCATCATACCAGTGAAGAAGTTTAGGTCAGCTGCCAGCGCAGTCAGCATGGGCCACAAGGGCAACCCCTCTACCGTAGCACTTGGTCGCCCTATTCAGGTAGCACGGCAGGAGCAGAGTCCATCAACGAGTCGCAAAACTCTGTGAAAGACCCTGCAACGTAATAGGTATTACCTCCACCATCGGAAGATTGAGGAAAGAAGTAGTTATGGTCCCAATAGTAGATACCCTTATCTTCCCCATCAGTAACGAGTAGAAGCTGGTGCCCACCTGGGTCATGGCCTATAACTAACTCTTTTTCGCCTATATCATCAGCATGTTCGGCTAGCCAATAGCCCAGCGTGAGGCCACGACTTTGAGTGTTTGTTAACCCATACAAGACATGCATTAGCACTGCCTGGCCGAGGCCTTTAACAAAAAACGTTTGGTCGTTAACTCTCCCACCGTTGTTATTGAGCAGGAATTGACGGTAGTCCTCTGGCAATGCAAAGCCAACTTTTTGTTCAAAAGCAGAAACGGTTACCTTATCATTTTCGCCCCAAGGTGTAATATTCATGGGCAGCTACTTGATATTTTTTCAGTAAAACCTCAAAATAGACAGCACGTGATGAGCTATAGATGGTTAACTAAACTCTGCATGTCGATTTCAGGGTAGTTTGAAATCTCGTAGTGAATTACAAAACTGCGTAAAGGAATTGGCTAAAAAATACGTATCCCCGTCGCCTGCTTTAGATTGCTGAAAAAAATGATTTGTATCCCAAAAATAGACACCTTTGTCATCGCCTTCGGTTATATACAATAGCTTATGTCCGCCGGGGTCACGCCCTATAATCAAGTCACCACTCTCTATTTCGTCTTCTAATTCCTCAAGCCAATAGCCTATTGTAAGGCCACGTGATTCCGAATTTGTAATCCCATAGAAAACATCCATTAAGACCTCTTGGCCAAGTCCTTTAACAAAAAACGTTTGGTCATTAACTTCTGCCCCATTATTCTTAAGCAAAAACTGACGATAGTCATTAGGTAGTATGAACCCAATTTGCTTTTCAAAAGCAGCTAAATCGTCTTCTTTATTTTCTCCCCAGGATGCTAAATTCATCATAACTATTTTCTATTAATTTGTCGTTTACCAAGAGGTGAAGCTACGTTTGCACTTGCCCTTTTAAGCATATACCGCCCTCCATAATGAGTAAATCGCTCATGGATAGCTTCAGGCACTTCCTGCATTGTTTTCATATTCTGCTTATGATGCCATATGTTAGTACGTTTTCTAGTGCCCAGAGGAGCATCTTTATTTGCTTTTGCAAAATCAGTAGTGCAATTCCCCTGCATATCCTCGATATCGACCTGCTGGCGGGCGTAGTGGTCAAAATTAGGCTCGTCTCCCTCGTATTCGACGGAGTTGTGTTCCCAATCGGTGAATTTCCAATTGCCATTGTCAAGCAACTCAATGGCCCCGCCTTTCTTGTACCATTTGGCAATAGTAGGGGCGTAGAGCGGCTTTTTTCGGGGGTCGAGCGCTATTTTGGGCGGTTTGGCAACCAGCGGTGCCCCGGTGATAACGCTTAGCGCGGGGCTCGGCGGCGGGTCCTGGGGCGGGGCAGGAAGCCGTTCGGCGGGCTGGGCGCGGGCATCGGGGCTGGGTAGTAGCTCGGCGGGCTTGGTCAGGTTTCGGAAGCGCGTGTCGGCATCTTTCTCCCACCACAACGTCGAGTATAGCTCCGAGTGAATGCCGTTCAGGTTTACGGCGGCGGGCGAGAGGGCCAGCGTCAGCTCGTAAGCGGCCGCCCCGCGCCCCGGCCGGAAGTGGGTGCGGTACAGCACGCAGTAGGCGTCGTAAAAGGCCAGCCGCCAGCGAATCTGGCCGCTTTCGTACACCACCAGCCAGCCGCTGCGGCGCAGGTAGCTATCGGCGGCCCACTCGGTGAAGAAGTCGCGCGCGGCCGCCAGGCCGGTGAGCGTGAGCAGCAGGGGCCGCACCCGCACCACCGTGCTGGGCCGCCCTACCTGGTCGGTGGGCTGCGCCAGCCGCACGCTAAACGTGTCCAGGGGTTCGGCCAAGCCGGCTACCTGGATTTCGGCTTCGAGAGCAGGCAAGGTGGATATAGCTTGATTGGCCCGCTAAAATAGCTGCTTTTTCTTCCCCGCCGCGGCCGGGGCGGTAGCCGCGGGCTAGTCGGGGGCTACCGAAGTGTCGCCGGGGCTCTTTTTATTGATGGAGATGAGCAGGGCGGCCACCACCATCTGGGGGGCGAGCTGGCGCTGGGGCACGGCGGCGTACTGGCCGGTGGCGGCGTTGGGCGTGGCGGCGTAGCGGTAGCCGAAGAGGTTGTCGCGGCCCAGGGCGTTGGTCACGCCCAGGTGCACGATGGTGTACTGGCCAGCCAGGTGGGTGAGGTAGCTGATGCTGAGGTCGAGCTGCTGGAAGCTGGGCGTGCGGCCCTGGTTGTAGCCCGGCTGGTTGGGGTCGAAGTAGGCGCGGGCGCTGCCGTAGCTGTAGGTAGCCCCAATCTGGGTGTGCAGCTTAGCCAGCCAGTACTTGCCCACCACGCTCAAGCTGTGGGTGGCGGCGAAGGTGGGCACGGCCTCGGTGCGGTCGGCGCGGGCCTGGCGGCGGGTATCGAGCAGGCCGTAGCTCACCCAGTAGTCGATTTTCTGGAACGTCTGGTAGCGGTCGCGCCAGAAGAGGTCGAGCCCGCGGGCGTAGCCCTGGCCGGAGTTGGCGTAGCGGCTGGCATCGAGCGGCTGGCTGCCGTCGAAGCGCGTCAGCTTCTGGTAGTCCTTATAATAGAGCTCGGCGCGCAGGGTGCGGCCGGCCGTGGTGCGCTGGTAGCTGAGCAGGTAGTGGGCGGCCTGCTCGAAGGTGAGCGCGGGCTGCACGCGGAGCAGGTCGTTGGTAGGCGTTTGGTAGAACAAGCCGCCGGCTACCGACACCTGGCTGCCGGCGCCCAACTGGTAGGCCAGCGCCAGGCGCGGAGCCAGGTTGGCCTTGCCCAGCAGGGCCGAGTACTCGGCCCGCACGCCGGCCCGGCCGCTGAGGCGCGGGGCCAGGCTCAGGTCGCTTTCGGCGAAGAGAGCGGTGCGCTTTTCGAGAAAGGCGGGCGTGTAGACCGGGGCGTCGGCGGTGGCCTGGTAGCGCAGGGTGTAGCGCTGGGCGGTGGCTTCGGCCCCCAGCTTGAGGTTGTACCAGGTGCTGGCCGAGTCGTTGGTGAGCACGAGGCGGGCGGTGGCGGTGCGGTCGGTTTCGGTGACGAGCTGCGGCTCGGGGCGCACGTCGTTGTATTCGCGGCCCAGGGCCAGGCCCGAGTTGAGGCTCCAGCCCCGGCGCAGGGTGGTGCGGTAGGTGGCGTTGAGGTACACGTTGTCGTTGCGCAGGGCGGTGCGGCGGCCGGCCTCGGCGTAGGTCGTTTCGGGGTCGGGCAGGCGGGTGGCCACGCGCTGGGCGTTGTAGGTAGCGTAGATTTTCAGCATCCCGTACTCGCCGGTGCGGTGGGCCAGCCGCACGGCCCCGCCCAGGTTGCGCGGGGCCTGCTCCCAGCGCTGGTCGGGCGCGGTGAGGCCGAAGTAGGGCGCCAGGTTGGTATAATCGACGTTGGCCGACAAGCTGGTGCGCTCCCAACGCTGCGTGCGACTGAGGCTGCCGCCCACACTCAAGAGCGAAATACCCGTCTGCGTTTCAGGGGCTAAATCAACTGAATTCAAGCTCACCACCGCGCTCAGCGCCTGCCCGTACTCGGCCGAGTAGCCGCCGGTGCTAAAGCTCACGCCCTTGAAGAGCGTGGGCGCGAAGCGGCCCCGGGCCGGCACGCCGCTCACCGCGCCACCGTAGGGGCTTTGCACGGGCAGGCCGTCGAGGTAGGTGCGGGTTTCGGAGGCGGCCCCGCCGCGCACGAAGAGCTTGCCCTCCTCCCCCACCCGCGTGGTGCCGGGCAGGGTGTTGAGGGCGGCGGCGATGTCGGCATTGGCGCCGGCGGTAGTCAGGATATCAAGCGGCTTGAGCACGGCGGCGCGCCGGGTGTCGCTGGCCTCGAAGGCCCCGGCCGTGACCACCACGTCGGCCAGCGAGGCCCGGCTTTCGCGCAGGCGGCGGGTGGGCAAAGCCAGCGGGCCACCGGCGGCGGGCAGGGCCAGCGGCGCTTCCTGCAATTCGTAGCCGATGAGCGTGACTACCAGCGGCAGTGTGCCCTGGGCATCGGTGGCGAAGGCGAAGCGGCCCAGCGAGTCGGTCGTGGCGCCGTCGAAGGTGGTTTTCAAAAACACGTTGGCGCCCGGCAGCGGGCGGCCGGCGGCGTCGAGCACGACGCCGCTGAGGCGGGTGGTGGCGCGGGCAGCTGGGGCAGTAGCCGGGCTTTGGGCGAGGGCGGCGGCGAGGGGGCTGGCGGTGAGCAGCGCAGCGAGGAGCAGGAGTTTCATGGGGCCGGCGGGTAAGGCGGTGAAGTGGCTCAAAGGTGCCGGGCCGGGTGGGCTGTGTTCAATTAAAAGCTCCCCAGACCGCAAAAGCGGGTGCTGAACCGTCAGACGGGCCAGTTGGGCGGAGCGGGGCAACGCGGGCCGGGGGCTCGCCGTTTAGTAGGCGCTCGTGCTTATTTTCGCGCTCTACTCTTTTCTGCCCTATGCCCGCCGCTGCCTATCCCGTCGATTACCAGGAAGTTTTCCGCGCCCTACCCGAGAATTTTTTGCTGATTGCGCCCAATCCGGAGGCGACCATCCTGGATAATACCGACAGCCACGTGGCCGTATCGCTCAAGAGCCGCGAGGAAGCCGTGGGCCGGCCGTTTTTCGATGCCTTCCCCGCCAGCGATGAAGATGGCGCGGCCCAGATTCGGGAGTCGCACGAGCACGTGCGCCGCCACCTCGAGCCGCACACCATGCCGCTCATCCGCTACGACCTGGCCCGGCCCGAGGAGCAGGGCGGCGGCCTGGAGGAGTTTTACTGGCAGGCCACCCACTACCCCATCATCAACGCGCAGGGCGAGCTGCAATACATTTTGCAGCGCACCCAGAACGTGACCGAGCAGCTGCGCGCCGCCCGCGCCGCCGCCGAGGCCCAGCAGAAGCTGGCCGACGAGCAGGAGCGCACCCGCTTTATCCTCGAAAACCTGCCCGTCCTCATCTGGACGGCCACGCCCGACGGTCAGCGCGACTACTTCAACCCCCGCTGGCTGGCCTTCACCGGCCACGAAATGGGCGCCCAAACCGGCGAACAATGGCTGGTCAGCCTGCACCCCGACGACCGCGAGCGCGTGCGCACGCAGTGGCAGGCGTCGGTGGCCGCCGGCACGCCCTACCAGGTGGAGTACCGCCTGCTGCGCCACGACGGCCAATACCGCTGGATACTCTCGCGAGCGCACCCGCGCCGCAACGCCGAGGGCCAGATTAACCTCTGGGTGGGCGGGGCCACCGACATCCACGACCAGAAGATGATGGTGCAGGAAATTCTGGAATCCAATGAGCAGCAGGCTATTCTGTCGGAGCAGGCGTACCAGAACTATCAGCGTGCCGAGAGCCAGCGCGCTACCTACCAGGGCTTGTTTATGCAGGCCCCGGCGCTCATCTGCATCCTGCGCGGCCCGGCGCACCGCTACGAGTTTGTGAATACGGCCTACCAGGCGCTGTTTCAAAATCGCCCACTCGTGGGCCACACGGTAGCCGAGGCGCTGCCCGAAGTAGCCGACCAGGGCATCGTGGCGCTGCTCGACAACGTATATAACACCGGCGAGACCTTTACCGGCAACGAAATGCTCGTAGAGCTAGCCTCGCCCGCGGGCGGCGCAGCTTACCCCGGCTACTTTAATTTCTCCTATCAGCGCTTCAGCGAGCAAGGCGAAGCCGCCGGCATCATGGTTTTTGCCTTCGATGTGACGGAACTAGTGAATGCCCGCAAGGCGCTGGAATAGCCCTTTGCTGGGCCAACCGGGCAGCTTTTTAGAGCGACTGGGCCAGCTTTAACGAATTTCGGCGCTCAACTGGCCGTAAATTTGCTAGGCGGCGGACACCGCTGAGCTTGCTACCACCCGACGACGCCAGCAGCGGTTTGCTAAGAATTTACCCCACAGCTGGTTGAGGCCCTACGCCCCGGCCAGCGCCCCTCGCCTTTTCCGTCCTATGGAGCTTACCGCCCTCGACTTTCAGCAGGCCCGCGTGAAGCAGGTGTTGTTCAAGTCGCGCCTGCGCTCGGTACTTTACGGGGTGCGGGAGGCGGAGCCCAGCTTGTTTACGCTGCAAGACAACCCGCTGGGCCAGTGGCTCAATGCGGTGCTCAAGCCGCAGTACGGCCAGCGCCCCGAGGTACTAGGCATTGAGCGCCTCATCCGCCAAACCCTGGACACCGGCCAGGCCCTCGTGCGCCAGCACCAGCGCGGCGAAATGGAGCAGGCCCGCGCCGGCCTGGAGCAAATCGAGCGCCTCGCTACCGAAATTGACCAGCTGTTGACTTCGGTAGAGCGCAACGGCTAAGCTAACTGTATTCCGCTTGTCGCTGAACGGGCCGTTGCGCAACGCTAAACAGCGGACCACCCGTTTTACAGCCTAGGTATTATCAAGAAGTTAAAACGCGTGCGGTTGTGTTTTGCCGCGCCGAAGCTATGTTTGGGAAATTGCCTGGCCTACGGGTGAGCTAGCGCCTTTTCCCCATGATTTTTTACGGTACCAACGGCAAGCATTTCGCCACCGAACCCCTGCCCGGCGTGGCCTGCCCCGCCTGCCAAACGCCGGATAGCCTGCACGTGGGCCTCGTGAGCCGCTACGCGCACATCTACTGGGTGCCGCTGTTTCCGTACCAGAAAATCGCCGTCACGCAGTGCACGCACTGCCACAGCAGCTGGGATGAAAAGCAGCTGGCGCTGGCCCCGGCCGTGCGCGAGGTAAAGAAAAGCCGCCGCGCCCCCTACTGGACGTGGGCGGGGCTGGCAATTATCGCCGCCATCAGCCTCTACGGCTACCTGCACAGCATCCGCGACGCCCACACCGACGAGGCGCTGCTGGCCAGCCCCCGCGTGGGCGACATCTACACCGTGCGCGCCGATAGCAGCCGCCGGTATTCGCTGCTCAAGGTGCAGCAGGTGGGCGGCAACATCGTGGAGCTGGTGGCCAACGAGTACGAAACCGACGACGCCACGCCCATCAACTCGCTCAACGAGCCCGCCCGCTACAGCAAAGAGCCGTTCACGATGACCTTTCTCGACCTGCAAATCATGCGGCGCAAAGGCCAACTCACCGACGTAGACCGGCTGGCGGAATAGCCGCTCAGCACCACAAGCTATTTATAATCGCTGATGGAAATCAGCGGCAGGTAATCGCTGAGGCCGCTGGGGCGGTCGAAAACGTGGATGAACAGGATGGCGTCGTCGCCCCGGCTGCGCCACACCTCGGCGTAGAAGGTTTCGACCGCGAAGAGGCGCAGCTCGCAGCCGTCTTCGGTGCGCTCGGCCAGCGGGTGGCCGTGCCGGGCCAAGTGCTCGGCCTGGCGTTGCTGATGCAGGTTTTTGAAGGTGGCAATCGTCATAAGGCTATCCCGAAGATACACCCGCCGCGTTGCGCAGCTAACGGCCCAGGGCAGCCGCTTAGCCCGGGCAGCCCAACTTTGCGGGATGAAGTCGTTTCGTTTTCCGCACCCGCTGGTGCTGCTCACCCTCTTTATTCTTGTGGCCGCCGCGCTCAGCTACGTGCTGCCCGCCGGCCAGTTTGCCCGCTGCCCCGATGCCGCCACCGGCAGCGAAGTAGTGGTGCCCGGCTCCTACCACCGCGTGCCCAGCACGCCCGTGGGCCCGCTGCAAGTGGCCGAGTCCATTCCCAAGGGCCTGGCCGATGCGGGCGCAGTGGTGTTTTTCCTGTTTCTGGCCGGCGGGGCCTTCACGGTGGTAGACCAAACGGGCGCGCTGCGCTTTGGGGTAGACTGGCTGCTGCGCCACGCGCAGGGGCGCGAGGTAGCTATTCTGCCCGTCATTAGCCTGCTGTTTGCCACGCTAGGCGCACTGGAAAATATGGGCGAGGAAGTCATCGCCCTCGTGCCGGTGCTGCTGGTGCTGGTGCGGCGGCTGGGCTACCCGGTACTTACGGCGGTGGCGGCCAGCCTGGGCGCGGCCATCGTGGGCGCGGCCTTTAGCCCCATTAACCCCTTCCAGGTGGGTATTGCTCAGAAGCTGGCGCAGCTACCGCTGCTGTCGGCGGCGGGCTACCGCATGGTATTCCTGGCGGTGGCGCTGCTCATCTGGATAACGGGCACCGTGCGCCACGCCGTGCGCTACCGCACCGTGCCTGAACTGGCGGCCCCCGACCAGCCAGCGGCTACTGCCGGCAACGGCCGGCACGGGTTGGTGCTGTTGTTATTGCTAATCACCTTCTCCGCGTTCACCTACGGCGTGGTGCGCCTGGGCTGGGAATTTGACCAAATGACGGCCCTGTTTTTTATGCTGGGCGTGGGGGCCGGGCTGGTGGGCGGGCTGGGCCTGAGCGGCACGGCCGAGGGCTTCGTGGCGGGCTTCCGGGACATTGCTTTTTCGGCAATTCTCATTGGGTTTGCGCGGGCCATTTTCGTGGTGCTGGAGCAGGGGCACATTGTCGATACCATTGTGCAGGGGCTGGCCACGCCGCTGGCCCACCTGCCGGTGGCGCTGGCCGCGCTCGGCATGATGGGCGTGCATACCGCCCTGCACCTGCCCGTGCCCAGCGTGAGCGGCCAGGCGGTGCTCACCATGCCGCTGTTCATCCCCCTCTCCGACCTCATCGGCCTGCCCCGGCAGGTGACGGTGCTGGCCTACCAGTACAGCGCCGGCATGACCGACCTGCTCACGCCCACCAACGGCGCGCTCATGGCTATGCTCGCCGCCTGCGGCGTGCGCTACGACCAGTGGCTGCGCTTTGCCGGGCCGCTCTACGGCCTGCTGCTAGCGCTGGGCGCGGCCAGCGTACTGCTCGGCATCTGGCTGCACGTAGTGTAGGGAGCGGGGCTTGCCCCACCCGGCGTTGATTAAATCACGAATTGAACCCTTCAACGCCGGGCGGGAGCAAGCCCCGCTCCCTACAACTAAAAAGAGGTTCCCGCCAGCTGCCAGCGGAAACCTCTTTTGCTTTAATGCCAGCCCTTTATTCCTTCACAAACCGCGTGGTAGTGGTGCGGCCCCCGGCCACTACGCGCAGCAGGTAGGTGCCCGGCTCCAGGGCCGCTACCGATACGGCCGCCTCGGGGGCGGTACCGGCCGGTACTTCCTGGCTCAGCACCTGCGTGCCCCGCGCATTGAGCACCGTGATGTGGCTGGCCGTACCCGGCTCGGCCAGTGGTAGCCGCAGCTGCTGCTGGGCGGGATTGGGATACGCGGTGCTGGCTAAGCTAGCCGAGGTGGTGCTGGCCGGCGCAAAGCTCCACCAGTTGAGGTTGTAGCCGCCCACCGGCACACCGATGGCGATATCCTGCTGGCCCGCCTGGAGCGTGACGGTGTGCGAGATGGTGGCCCAGGTTTGCCAGCCGCCGGTGTTGGGCACCGTGATAGTGCCCAGCCGCGTGGTACCGGCGTTTTGCTCCAGGCTAAGCTGGCCACCGCTGGGGCTGGCCACCCGGTACTGGATGGTGTAGGAGCCGGCCGTGGGCACGGTCACGGTGTAGGCCAGCCAGTCGCCGGCATCCAGCCAGCCCACGTTCAGGCCCCCGCCGGTGTCGGTGGTGGTTTCCGTTTGCACGCCCGACATGGTGTGGTAGCCCTCGGCTTCTACCCGGCTGCCCGTGCTGGGGGTGGGCGTCGGAGTCGGGGTTGGGGTTGGCGTAGTGGTAGCCGTGCCGTTCCAGCTTTGGATGTAGCCTTTTACCAGGCGGCCCGAGGTGGTGAGGTAGCTATCGGACCACGCGGCGGCGGGGCTGGTGCCCGTGACCAAGGCCGAGGCCGTTTCGGCCTTGTCGTTGAGCGCCCAGTTGCAGTGGCTCAAGTTGTTCTGTTTCATGAACGTCATCCACTCCTGCGTGGATGTCGCGTCCACGCTGCCCCCGCCCGAGGCGTCGCAGGTGCCGTACTCCGTCACGAAAAGGGCCACGCCCTTGCTGAGCGCCGCGCTGGCCTTGGCGCGCAACGAGGCCTTGTGCGAGGCGGCGTAGAAGTGTAGCGTGTAGGCGATGTTGGTGCCGGCCACGGGGTCGTTGGCGGCCACGTCCACATCCTGCGACCAGGTGGGCGTGCCCACCACAATCAGGTTATCGGGGTCGATGGCGCGGATGGCGCTCGTGACGGCCTGCGCATAAGGCTTTATCACGCCGCTCCACGATACTTGCAGCGGCTCGTTGTAAATCTCGTAAATCACGTTGGGCTTGCTGCCGTACGTGGTGGCCATTTCCTTGAAAAAGGCGATGGCCTCGGCCTGGTGCTTCTCGGCGCTGTGCGAGTGCCAGTCGATAATTACGTAGAGGCCGGCGGCGATGCAGGCGTCTACCACGGTTTTCACTTTGGCTTTTTCGCGGGCGTTGTTTTCGAGGTAGCCGCCGGCCTCGTCCACGCCCATGGCCACGCGCACGATGCCGGCGTTCCAGCTGTTTTTCAGCCAGCCCACCACGTTGGCCGAGTAGTAGCGCTCGCCGCCCCAGCCGCTGTTGCTCCAAAACAGGCTATTGCCGGCCAGGCTCACGGGCTTGCCGCTCTGGTCCTGTATCTGGCTGCCTTTTACTTGCAGCGCGCCGTATTTGGCAACGGGCGTTTGGGCCAGGGCTGGGGTTGCGCAGGCAGCACCCAGCGCAATGGCCAAGCCGCTGGCTAAGCTGCGCCAAGCGTGACGCGCCGAAAATTGAGTTGACTTCTTCATGGTTTGGTAGCTGGAAAAGGTTGGGAAGAGAGGCTATTTGAGGAGCAGCTGCGCTTGCTAACGCCCTACCGGCTGGCAGCCTCCGGGAAGGCTTATAAAGCTCAGCTGCTACCTTAAACCGCTCTAAGTTAACCCACTAAATACCAGCCAGAAAATCATTACTATTGCCCATCAGGATATAATCTAACTGATACTTACTAAAAGCGTATACTCTGTGCAAGTCCTTGGCTTAGTGAAGAGCAACAAGCCATTTCCACTCAGGCTGTTGACTGTATCAGTAGCTGATTGCAAATAAATTTGCAGATTCTACTTGGCCATCAGCTCGTTGTCATTAGCAGCTGCTACTACGTTGCCAAGCGTAGCATTGCGGTGCGCCAACGTTAAAAAGGCGGCCCCGCCCAAGCTACTTTTGGCGGCGTTATCCCTGCCTTATCTCTCCTCATGGCTCCTCCCGACCTCGACCCGCTGCGCTTTCCCGCTGGCTTGCCGCAGCTGCCCACCGCTCCGCTCACGCCCGCCGGGCGCGCCCCCTACCTCCAGCAACTAGCTGAACTACCAGCCCGCCTCACGGCCGCGGCCCAACGCGCAGGCGGCGAGCGCCTGCAACTCCCCTACCGCCCCGGCGGCTGGACGGGCCGCCAGGTTATCCACCACGTGGCCGACTCGCACATGAACTGCTACTTCCGCTTTCGGCTGGCCCTCACCGAGGACAACCCCACCGTACGCCCCTACGACCAGGAGGCCTGGGCGCTGCTGCCCGACGTGGCCGCCACGCCCATCACCGTGTCGCTGGCCCTGCTCGACAGCCTGCACAGCCGCTGGGTCACGCTGCTGCACCACCTCGACGAGGCGCAGTGGCAGCGCACCTTTTACCACCCCGGCTACGATATTACTCAAACCCTGGAGCAGGCGCTGGTGCAGTACGCCTGGCACGGCCAGCACCACCTGGGCCACGTAGCGTTGCTCGCACCTTGATGCAACGCGCCTAAATCGAACACGGCCGGCTACCCCTAGGGGTAGCCGGCCGTGTTCGATTTAGAAGTTCCGCTTACTTGTTGCCGCCGCGCACCATGCTGCTGCCTTTGCCGTAGCGGCGCAGGCTTTTTTCGGCTTCGGGATTCAGCTTAGCTGCCTTTTCCAGGTCCTGGCGGGCTTCCTTCATGCGGTCGTAGCTGGCGTAGCTGATGCCCCGGTACTCCAGCGCGTCAGCGTAGAGCGAGTCGAGGGCCAGCGCACGGCTAAAGTCCGATACGGCGGCCTTGTACTGGTACATCTGCATCTTGGCCACACCCCGGCCGAAGAAGGCTTCCTTGTCGTCGGGCCGCAGCTTCACGGTGCCGCTAAAGTCGTTGGCGGCCGACTTGTACTCGCGCAGCATCAACTCATTCACCGCCTTGTTGTAGTACACATCGGGGTTGCCGCGCATGGTGCGCAGGGCCGCCGCGTAGTCGGGCTTGGCTTCCTTGTAGTTCTTGAGATTGGAATACGCCCGGGCGCGCTCAAACAGGGCGCGCGAGTCCTTGGGCTTGGTTTTGAGCACGAGGTTGGCGCGGGCCAACTGGTAGCGGTAGTCGGCGGTGCTCATCTTGCGCTCGGCGGCCCGCTCAGCAGCGGCGGCGCTGGCCGACAGTGCGGCGGGGTCAACCACGGCCGTAGCTGCCTCGGCCGAAGGCGCATCCAGGATTTCGACGGGCACGGCGGCGGCCGTCGCGGCCGCATCGCCAGCGGCGGGGTCGGGCGTGGGCAGGGCCGTAATATCAGTAGCGGCTGGGGCGTCGGGGGCAGTCGTAGTAGGCGCACTACGCGTGATGGCGGCCGTGCCCGCCGCAGGCCGGTCGGTTTCGGTGGAGGTGGCGCAGCTGGTAGCCAAGGTGAGTAAGGCCAGCGCAGCGGGCAGATAAGCAGTAGAGGACGAATTCATTAGAAACAAAAGTAAGCGGGCAAACCGGCCCGCTGGCCGGCACATCGACCCTTCTACGGAAAAGCCACGCAATGGTAACGCCCAAAACAAAGCTGCGCCGCAAAAAGCTGTCCGAACCGCCAGCCCGGCCCCGGGGTTATCTTTGCCCGCCCCGGCCTGGCTGGTGGCTTTTCCTATTTCATTCCTCCGTTTAAGTTAACCTCATGGCATTGCAATTTGACCTGGTAGTAATTGGCTCAGGCCCCGGTGGGTACGTGGCCGCCATCCGCGCCTCGCAGCTGGGGCTGAAGGTGGGCGTGGTCGAGCGCGAAAGCCTCGGCGGCATCTGCCTCAACTGGGGCTGCATCCCTACCAAAGCCCTGCTCAAAACCGCCCAGGTGTACGAATACCTCCAGCACGCCCAGGACTACGGCCTGACGGTGAAGGAGGCGGGCTTCGATTTCGAGGCCGTTATCAAGCGCAGCCGGGGCGTGGCCGACGGCATGAGCAAGGGCATCAACTTCCTGTTTAAGAAGAACAAAATCGAAACCGTAGTCGGTACCGGCAAGCTGCTGGCCCCCGGCAAGGTAGAAGTCACCAAGGCCGACGGCACCAAGGAAACCGTGGAGGCCAAGAGCATCATCCTGGCTACCGGCGCCCGCGCCCGCCAGCTCCCCAACCTGCCCATCGACGACAAGAAAATCATCGGCTACCGCAAGGCCATGACCCCCGACAACCTGCCTAAAAGCATGGTGGTAGTGGGCTCGGGCGCCATCGGCGTCGAGTTCGCGTACTTCTACCGCGCCATGGGCACCGAGGTGACCATCGTGGAGTACCTGCCGCGCATCGTGCCCGTGGAGGATGAAGAGGTGTCGCGCCAGATGGAGAAATCCTACAAGAAGTTGGGCATCAACATCCTCACCAGCGCCGAGGTAACCAAAGTGGACACCACCAGCGGCCCCGGCTGCAACGTGTTCATCAAGACCGCCAAGGGCGAGCAGCAAATTGCCTGCGACGTGGTACTGAGCGCCGTGGGCGTGCAAACCAACCTCGAAAACCTGGGCCTCGAAGAGCTGGGCATTAAAGTAGAGAAGGGCCGCGTGCTCGTCGATAACTTCTACCAGACCAACGTGCCCGGCATCTTCGCCATCGGCGACATCGTGCCCGGCCCCGCGCTGGCCCACGTCGCCTCGGCCGAAGGCATCATCTGTGTCGAGAAAATCGCGGGCCACCACCCCGAGCCGCTCAACTACCAGAACATCCCCGGCTGCACCTACGCCCAGCCCGAAATCGCCAGCGTGGGCCTCACCGAGGCCGAAGCCAAGGCCAAAGGCTACGAAATCCGGGTGGGCAAATTCCCGTTCTCCGCCTCCGGCAAAGCCGCCGCTGGCGGCGTTAAAGATGGCTTCGTAAAAGTCATCTTCGACAAAAAATACGGCGAATGGCTTGGTGCCCACATGATTGGGGCCAACGTAACCGAGATGATTGCCGAGGTAGTAGTAGCCCGCAAGCTCGAAACCACCGGCCACGAAATCATCAAGTCGGTGCACCCCCACCCCACCATGAGCGAGGCCATCATGGAGGCCGCCGCCGCCGCCTACGACGAGGTGATTCACCTGTAGTCAGCGATAAATTTCACGAGAAAGGCCGGGCTGCTTAGCAGTTCGGCCTTTCTATTTTGCTGGCTCTGCCGAGTGGATAATCGACAGTTTTATCCAGTTAACAACGCTTGCCCACTCGATTAAAAACGCAAAAAGGCCCCGCACAATGCGGGGCCTTTTCTATTTCAAAACAGTTGCCAGTAGACTAGCCTTGCTTGGCTACCACGTTGAAGGTCAGGTCAAACGTGTCGTTGATGGCTTTGTCGCCGATGCTGTCGAAGAACGACTTCGAGCCGTACTTCAGGCCGAACTTGGTGCGGTCGATGGTCGCCTTGCCGGTTACGGCGGCTACGCCGTTTTTCACGCCAGCCTTGGCGGGGAAGCTCACCACCTGGCTCACGCCCTTGATGGTCATGTTGCCGGTGATGGTCACGTTGTTGGCATCAGCCTTGGCACCGGCGATGGGCTTGATGCTCGTGATTTTGAAGGTAGCCGTGGGGTTGGTAGCTACGCCGAAGAAGTCGTCGCTGCTCATGTGGCCCACAAATTTGGCGTGGTTATCGGCATCCGTGATGTCGGTCGCCTTCATCGACTTCATGTCCACTACGGCCGTGCCGCCCACTACCTGGCTGCCGTTCACTTCCAGCTCGCCGCTGGCAAACTGCATGGTGCCGTTGTGGCCGTGGGTTACGGCTTTGCCTTCCCAGCCCAGGGTGCTCAGCTGCGGCTGCAATTTGTAGGGCACTACTTTCTTGGCGTTCACCGTGGTAGCCGGAGCGTTGTGAGCGAAAGTAGCGGGAGCAGCAAGCAGGGCAGCGCCCAGCAGAACGGGCATCAGAATATTTTTCATGAGTTGGGGAATGAAGAAAAAAGGTATGTAGAAACAAGGGTGACTAGTGGGCGGGCTAGTCAATTTTTATGCCCGAACTTTATCGAGTAGGTGGTTGAGCTGGGCCAGTTCGTCGTCGGTGAGGCTGCTCATGCCCGTCTGGGCAGCCAGCAGGTGGCCGCTCTCATCAATCTGGCGCAACAATTGCAGGCCGGCCTCGGTGATGCGGATATCCACGGCGCGGCGATTGGCCGGGCACACGGTGCGGGTCACGAACTTTTTCTCCTCCAGCTTGTCCACAATGCGCGAGGCGTTGCTGGTTTTGTCCAGCATGCGCTCGATGAGCAGGGCCACGGTGGCGGGCTTGGGGTGCTGGCCGCGCAAGATGCGCAGCACGTTAAATTGCGGCAGCGTAATGCCATACGGGCGGAATGCCGCAGCTTGCCGCAGCGAAAGCCAGCCCGACGTGAACACGATGTTCAGGTAGGCTTTCTGGCCTTCACTTTGGAAGGTGGTTTGCTTGATTTCGTCTTCGAGGCGCACGACTTATTCTGTTTACGACTGCAAATTTAGTGTACATACATTAAATGTAGCAACATCGTTCGCAGATTTTATCAACTTTTTTTTTACTGCGTAGAAGGCGCTGGGCTTTGCGCCCGGTTTTCTCCTTCTCTCCCTCCTTCACCTTATGCGTCTTTCTTCCTTTTTTGCCACGGCGGTGCTGGGCACGGCGTTGTCGCTGGCCGCGCTGCCGGGCCAGGCCCAATCGGGCGGCACGCCCATTCGCCCCAATCGCAACGCGCAGTTCGTGTTTCGCAACGGCGAAGTAGTGCAGCGCCTCGGCACCCAAATTACGCCCCTGGCCCAGAACGTGCGCCTGCCCAATGGTACTAAAATCAACGTCAAGAGCGGCATCGTAGAGTTTCCGGGCGGTAAAATCACCAGCCTGCACGAAAACGACTACATCAATGCCGAGGGCGGCATCGTGTTCAGCACGCCGGCCAGCGCCGCCGCCGCGCGCGGCGACAACTCCGTGGCCGCCGATGCCAAGTACGACAAGTACGTGCAGGTAGGCACCGCCCCTACCACCATCACGGGCGACGCGCCCAACGAGCGCGAGCAACTGCTCATGCACGAAGTGGAGCTGCTCAACCGCAAGGTGGCTCTCTTGCAGCAAACGCACCCCAATCCGCCTAATACCGAGGTAGTTGACAAGCAATTACAGGAGCTTGACGCCAAGCTCAAAACGGTAAAATAACCGGCAAGCCCCGGCTAGCCCACGGCGCCAAACAGGCGACTGCTCACGTAAGGGCGGTCGCCTGTTTCGGTTTCCAGCAGTTCGCCAGCCTCCTCGCGCACCAGCTTGAAGGGCTCGTTGCGCACAATCAGGCAGCCGTCGAGGTCGTGGATTTCGGCCAAGGCGCTCACTTGCAGCGCCGACCAGATACCAAGCGAGGTTTCGACCATGCAGCCCAGCATGGGCAGCAGGCCGTGGGCGCGGGTCTGGCGCAGCAGTTCAATACCGCGCTGATAGCCACCGGCCTTCATCAGCTTCACGTTGACGCCGTGAAACTGCCGGGCGATTTCCTCGAAGTCCGCTTCATCGGTCACCGACTCGTCGGCCAGCAGCGGCAGGCCGGCGCGGGGGCGCAAGTAGCGGTAGTCGGCGGCACAGGCAGCGGGCAGGGGCTGCTCCAGCAGCTGCATCCGCAGGCCAGGCACGGCGGCCGCCTGCTCCAAAAAGCGCAGCAGGCTGTCGGCATCGGGCCAGGCCTCGTTGCCATCCACGAGCAGCGGCCGGCCGGGCAAGGCCTTCGCCACGGCCCGCAGTAGGTCGAGGCCGCCTTCCTGGTTTACCTTGATTTTCAGCAGCCGAAAGCGCTCGGCTCGGTGCTCGGCCAGGAAGCTGGCCACTTCGCCCGGCTCCATGATGGGCAGCGAAAACGCGGTGGCCGTGCGCGAGCTGGGTGGCGGTACCCCCAGCCAGTGCCACACCGGCCGCCCGGCGCGTGCGGCTAGGCAGTGCGTGAGCGCCGACTCCAGGGCGAAGCGCAGGGCGTGGGCCACGGGCCGGGCGGCGAGCAGCGCCGTGAGGTCGGGCAGGGTGCCAGCGGCGGCGAGGCCGTGGACCAGCAGGTCGTCAAATTGGGCTCGCAGCAGGGCGGGCGTTTCGCCGTAGCGCACGTTGGGGGCAGCCTCGCCCCGGCCGCTGAAGTCGCCCTGGGTGGCTTGCAGCACGAGGTTGGTTTTGGTGGCGGAGGCGTTGCGGGCGATTTTCCAGAGGTAGCTCAGCGGCAGCTCGTGGGTGGTGAGGGTCCAGGTAGTCATAGCAGGAAAGAGAGAGGAGCCGATGGCACCTGCAAAGGTGATACAGCAACGGTCATAAATCTGACATTGTGGGCACTGTATTCATACGGCTCAGCTCGATGCCCGGGTTTCGGCTTGGCGTGCCGTACTTTGATGCCTGTTTTCAGTTTGTTTTCATTTAGTGCATGAAGTTTTCCCGCTCTGCCTTGCTGGCCCTCCTCCTGATGGCGCTGGCTGCCGTGCTCACGTACTGGTCTATTCATCAACTCGCTACGCTGAATACCCAGGCCCTGGGAGAACTTCCGGCTCCTGATACCGCCGGCCAGCCGCTGGCCACCGCCGCCACCGTCGCCCGCTGGCTAGCCCTGGGGGCGCTGGCTTTCTTCGTGGCGCCGCGCCGCTCGCTCACCGGCTGGATTGTGCTGAGCATGCTGGTGGGCATTGAGCTGGGCCACGACGTGCCAGCCGTCGCCCTCAACCTCAAGGTGCTGAGCGACGCGTTCTTACGCCTGGTCAAGACGATTATCGCGCCGCTGGTGTTTGCCACGCTGGTTGTGGGCATTGCCGGCCACGCCAACCTCAAGCAGGTGGGCCGCATGGGCCTCAAGGCGCTGGTATACTTCGAGGTCGTGACCACGTTTGCGCTGCTTATTGGCCTGGCGGCCATCAACTTCACCAAGGCCGGCGTGGGCATCAAGCACACCGCCATCGCTGAAAAAGCCGATGCCATTGCCGCCGCCGCGCCGCAGTCGGTGGCCGACATCATCCTGCACATCTTCCCCGAAAATATTGCCAAGTCGGTGGCTGAAGGGCAGGTGCTGCAAGTGGTGGTATTTGCCATCATCTTTGCCATCGGCCTGGCCCTTACCCCCGAAAAGCCCCGCCGCGTGATGCTGGACTTCTGCGAAAGCCTGTCGGAGGTGATGTTTAAGTTCACCAACGTGGTCATGTACTTCGCGCCGCTGGGCGTGGGCGGGGCCATGGCCTACACCGTGGCCAAGCTCGGCTTCGGGCCACTGCTCAATGCCTTTCAGTTGCTGCTCACGCTCTACGGCGCGCTCATCGGCTTCGTGCTGCTGGTGCTGCTGCCGGTGGCGCTGCTCATGCGCATCCCGCTCAAGCGCTTCGTGGCCGCCGTGGCCGAGCCGGTGAGCATCGCCTTTGCCACCACTAGCAGCGAGGCGGCCCTGCCCCGCGCCATGGAGGCGATGGAAAGCATCGGCGTGCCGCGCCGCATCGTGGCCTTCGTGATGCCCACGGGCTACTCCTTCAACCTCGACGGCACCACGCTCTACCTCTCGCTGGCGGCCGTATTCGTGGCCCAGGCGGCGGGCATCACGCTTTCCTTTGGCGACCAGATGTTGTTGGTATTCACGCTTATGCTCACCAGCAAGGGCGTGGCTGGCGTGCCGCGCGCCTCGCTCGTGATTCTGCTGGCTACGCTGCCTTCGTTCAACCTGCCGGCCTGGCCGGTGTTCATCATCCTGGGCATTGATGCGCTGATGGACATGGCCCGCACGGCCGTCAACGTGCTCGGCAACTGCCTAGCCTCGGCCGTGGTAGCCCGTTGGGAAGGCGAGTTTATCGACAACTATGAGGCCCCTGCCGACCTGCTGGCCCCCGAGCCAGTCGCTGGCAGCGGGCATTAAGCGCAGAGCTACCTATCCCGCATAAATAGTATTTTTTGGTCTGCTTAAACAAGTAAGCCCCTTAGCTATTTACGTAAAAAAGGCAACCACAGGCGAGGGTAATAGCGTCCGAATCTTTAACTTAGCAGATAATTTTCCCTTTCCACTTGATTTCCTGCTGATATCTAACGTCGTCTTGGCATAGTTCAACTGCCAGTACTGTCTGCTCACATTTATGAAACTTTATTCTCCTGCTAGTCGCGTTCTTTGGCTGACTACGTTCGCGCTGGCTGGCCTTGGGGCCTGTAAATCGGTGAAAGGCACGTTTTCGGCCACGCCCACGGCCACTATCTCCAAGCGCCTGCCGCCGCTCGAAATCACCGCCGACCCCGGCCCGCTGGCTATGAACGACGGCGCCCTGCCCGAAGACCCGCTGCGCCTGTTTAAGGCTGAGCTGCAACGCAACGTGCTGGAGCCCACCGATACCGCTACCTACGGCTATGCCCGCCTGGTGGTGACCAAGGTAAAAACCGTGCGCACGGGCCGCAGCCTGCAAGCTGCCCAGGTGATTACTTTCTTGATACCCAGCATTTTCGGCGCCCCCCTGGAGTGGTACAAGACCGACCTGCAAGCCGAAGTGCAGATGATGAACGCCAACGGCGAACTGCTGGGCACCTACACCGGCAAGGGTACTTCCAGCGTGAAGGTGGCTATGTACAGCGGCTACTCCCAGACGGAGGCCCCGCGTCTGGCCGACGTCATTGCCCTGCGCGAGGCGCTGGCCCAGATTCGGCCGCAGCTCGACACGGCCTCTACCCGCCTGCGCCCGCTGCTGATGACCGGCGGCCAGGTCAACAACCCTACCCTGCCCGGCAGCAGCAAGCAGTAAGTTTGTGGCGGCCCCGGCCGCTGCGTAGCCCGGCTTCGGCGCGGTGCCACCCGGGCACTGCCGAAGCCGGGTTTTGCGTTAGCCTGAATTATGAAGACTTTTCTCCGCTGCGCGGCCCTCGCGCCCCTGCTGGCCCTGTTAGCCGGCTGCTGCGCCAACAATGCCTGCGACTGCGACGACTTGCAGGCCGACTCGCTGTTTCTGAGGCTGAAAAGCGCTCCTAGCGCTGGCGCACCGGCCGATACGACTTATTTTAGTGCGGCACAGCTGGATACGGTCTACCTCCAGCGCTACGCGCCCGCCATGCCCGCCAAGCCGGCTAATGGCGCCACCCCGGCGCAACCGGCCCAGCCGGAGGGTGCCTTATCAGACCCGGTCAGCATTGTGCGGGCGCAACAAACCAAAATAAACAGTGCCCTGCTTCGCAAGCTGAACCGGGCTACCCCGCGCCTTTCGCCTGATAGCACCATCGTTATCAGCAATGCGACGCCGTTTGCGCCCAGCATTACCGGCGGCAAGCTTAATGCCTATAATTACGTATTGACAGTGCAGGACCGGTCGGTAAAGCCCCGCCGAACCTACACGTATAAGCTTGTCAATATCCTGCTGCAAGGCCAGTATGAGGCGGATGGCTGCTGCACCTGCTACGAGAATAACAAAAAGCAATTCACCCTAATCGGAAGAAATACCCGCACTATCGATGTTACGGAGTCGGGCACCGGTGCTAACAAGGCGCCCATTCCCGTATCTATCAGTAAGCTCGATTAGCCAGCCGCCCGCTTGCCCACCGGCCGCCCCGTTTCGCGCCTTTGCCCTTTCTTATGCTTGCCCCTGCCCCTCTCCTGCCGCCGGCCGCCGCCGAAGCCCTGACCCGCGCCGCCGTGGCCCCCGAGCCCCGGCCCGAGGGGCCAGCGGGCTTTCCCTTCGTGACGCGCCTGAGCCTGGAGCCACTCATTGCCTACTGGCACGCCCGCGAGCAGGATGCCAACCCTGGCGTGGCGCACCTGGCCCGCGCCGTGATGCAGCAGGTGCAGGACACCCCTTGCTGCCGGGGCCAGCTCACGACCATCGAGTCGCTCGACGGCTGCCACGAGGCGGTGGCCACGCTCATGACGGCCGTGTTTGCGCCCGCCACGGCGGGCACCGCTATTCTGGGGGCCGTGGCGCCGTTTCAGCGCCAGAGCTTTTACTATACGCCGCGCTTTGCGGAGGTGCTGCTGGGCAAGGACCGCACCATCAAGCAGCCGCTCAACGTGGACCTGGCCACGATGGAAAGCCAGATGACGCGGCTGGCCTACCTGCTCATTCTGGTGCGCGAGTACGGCGCGGAAGCTCCTGAGCAGAGCGCCTTTATCTTCACGGTGCCCGACTACCGCATCGGTCTCTACCGGCACTACGGGCTGAGCTTCGACTCGTCGTTTGTGGAGGTGAAAATTGTGGGCGAGAAGCCCGCGCTCACGCCTGAGCAGGTGCAGCACCTGCTGCACCACCGCCACCGCCTCGACCTGTGGCGCGAACTGCTGCCGCCCGAGCATTTCGTGCTCGAAGGCTTCCAGCTGCTGCAACTGGTGGACGTGACGACCCAGGAGATTCTCTCGGAGCTGAAATACGACCTGCTGGAGCGCGACGTGCTGCAAGCCTCCGACCGCCTCGAGCAGATTCAGGAAAAGCTGCGGGTGCTGTTTGCGCGGCCGGCGCTGCAAGTGGGCATCGCCGCCTACGACGAGCGCAAAAAAGCCTTCGTGGATTTTGGCCGCAAAATCAACCACAGCTTTCTCACCAAGCAATTGCAGGGCGACCACCTGCTGGAGGGCGAATTTCGCCAGCTCTACGAGCGCCTGCTCAATGAGCGCCAGCCGCTCGTGCTGGAGGACGTGGCCACCGAGCCCGACATTCCGGAGGGCCTGCGCGCCCAGATGCTGCGCATGGGCATCCAGTCGGCCATCCTGGCGCTGCTACCCTACGGGCCCGATACGGTGGGCCTGCTGGAATTGGGCTCACCCACGGCTAACACCCTGGATGAGTTTGACATCGAGCTGGTTAATCAGTTCGTGCCGCTGTTTGCGGTGGCCGTAAAGCGGAACGCGGAAGACCTGGAAACCCGCATTCAGGCGGTTATCAAGGAGAAGTTTACGGCCATTCACCCCACGATGGAGTGGCGCTTCAACGACGCGGCGCGCCGCCTGCTGGCCAAGCAGGAAGATGGCAACCGCACCGCCGAAATGGAGCCCATTGTATTCGAGGAAGTGTACCCGCTGCACGGCTCCTGCGACATCCGGGGCAGCAGCGTGGCCCGCAACGAGGCCGTGCAGGGCGACCTCATTGAGCACCTCACCCTAGCCAACCGGGTGCTCAAAAAGGCGTCTGACTTCCAACAATTGCCCATTCTGGACGAGCTGAAGTTCTACGTCACCAAAAACCTGCGCCGCCTGCGCCAGGGCATCATCAGCGGCGACGAGGTGAGCATCTACGACTCGCTGCGCACCGAGGTAGAGCCGCTGTTTGAGTACCTGGCCCAGAACAACGTGGAGCTGCGCCCGGCCATCGCCGCCTACTGGCAGCAGATAGACCCGCGCCTGGGCATTCTCTACCACCGCCGCCGCGACTTCGAGGAGAGCGTGACGCTCATCAACGACACCATCAGCGACTACCTCGACGAGGAGGAGGACAAGGCCCAGCTGATGTTTCCGCACTACTTCCAGCGCGTGAAAACCGATGGCGTGGAGCACAACATCTACGTGGGCGGCAGCCTGGTGCAGGACAAGCCCTTCGACCTGGTTTTCCTCAAAAACCTGCGCCTGTGGCAGTTGCTGGTAATGGTCGAAATCACGCGCCGCACCCACGCCCTCAAGGCCGAGCTGGCCGTGCCGCTCGATACCACCCAGCTCATCCTCATCCACTCGCAGCCGCTGAGCATTCGCTTCCGGCAAGATGAGCGGCAGTTCGACGTGGACGGCGCGTATAACATTCGCTACGAGATAATTAAGAAACGCATCGACAAGGCCACCGTGCTCGGTACCGGCGAGCGCCTCACCCAGCCCGGCCAGCTGGCGCTGGTGTATGCTCAGCCCCGCGACGCCACCGAGTACCTCGAATACATCGACTACCTGCAAGACCGCAAGCTGCTGGAGCCCGGCATCGAAGAGCTGGAGCTGGAGGAGCTGCAAGGCGTGAAAGGCCTGCTGGCCCTGCGCGTCAACGTGAAGCTGTAGGCCCGCTGGGGGCGGCAGGCGCTAGTTGGTGCCTGCCGCCCCCAACGCTTGCAGGCGCTGGCGGGCATTGTCGTTCTGCGGGTTCAGCTCCAGGGAGCGCCGGTAGTGTGTAATGGCCGCAGCCGGGTCGTGGTTGAGCTCATCGGCCTCGCCCAGGCTGTCGAATAGATTGGCGCTGCCGGGATAAATCTCCGTGCCCAGGCGGAAGATGGCCCGCGCCGCTGGCAGGTCGTGGGCCTCGCGCACCAGTTGGTAGCCCCAGAAGTTGAGGGCACTTTCGGGCAGGGAAAAAGCCGCGTCCTGCTGTTGCACCCGACGGTAAATTTCCAGCGGGTGGGCAAAGCCATCCTGGGCCAGCGCCACCGCAAAGCCGGCCTGCGTAGGCACGGGGCCGGCCTGGGCGGGCAGGTGGTAGAGCCGGGCCATGTGGGCGGGCACGCCATTCTGAGCGGGGGTGCGGCCGAGGAAGTCGCGGCCGGCCGGGCTGGCCTTCAGGGTGGCATTTAAAAACTCCAGGGTGTAGCGGCAAGTCCAGTGGTAGGCGGTTTCCACCTCGGCGCGCGCATACTCGGCGAAGTGAGCCGGCTGGGCCAGGCGCTGGGCCCAGGTCGAGAAATCGAGGTGCTCCAATGGGTTCATTACGACGTGGTACAAGTCGGCATACTTCGCCTCGTGGAGCAGGATGGACGAGGTTTCCATGCCGTTGGCGCTTAGCTCGCGCACCGTTTCGGGGCGGCGCTGCACGTACAGCCACGGGATGGTGAGCCGGGTGCGGGACACGGGCTTGGTATCGTCGCGGTACTGGGTACCGTCGAAGCTGACCAGCGCGCCGATGCGCGCATCCTGCGAGGCCGCCAGGGCGGTGGCCAGGCCGCCCCAGCTCCAGCCGGCGGCCGCTACGTGGGCCATGTCGGCCTGCGGCAGGGTGTGCGCGTAGGCCAGCAGAAACTCGATGTCGCGGGCCTGCGTGTCGAGCCCCTGCTGGTCGAAATTCATGAGGCTGGTGTGCGTGCCCAGGCTACGGCTAGCCAGCACCACGTAGCCGTGGCTGGCCAGGTACTCGCACAGGTCGGCGGCCTCGTGGGCCACCCCACCGCCCCCGGCGGCGTAGATAACCACGGGAAATTTGCCGGCCGTGGCGGCGGCATTGGGCACGGCCCACATGCGTTGCGCCAGCATAGCCTGCGCTTCTTTGGCCCCTATGCGGGCGGCGGCTTGCTGCTGCTGCCGGGCCATAAAGCTGGCGACCTGCGCCTCGGTTTGCCCGAATACCTCGTCGGTGGCTTCGGTGCGCACATAGTCGGCGTAGTGCAGGGACGCACCACCTTTTGCCGCCGGGTACCACACCAGCGTCTGCACCGGCCGGGCACGCTCCCCCAAGTACGGCTGGCCCGTGACCAGGTCCGTGTTGTCTTGGTAGGAGCGCGCATAGTCATATTGCTGCACCACCCGCAGGCCCACGCTGTAAGGGCCAGGCTGCAAGCCAGCAAAGCCGGTAGCGGCCCGGGCAACGTAGCCCAGCGGCCAAAGAAGAAGTACGAAGGCCGTTCGGCAAAGCCAAAAGCGTAGCATGGGTATGGGTATTGAGCGAAAAGTAGGTGATACCAGCAGGGCAGCTACTGGATGCGCAAACATACATCATCTACCTTGCAAAGCAAGGTACTGTTTATACAACACCCCCACTTTTCCTAGCCTTGGGTTCTGCCAAAGCTGGCTCTCCGTTCGGTCACGCCTGACTTCCTATTACCTGATATACTATCTAGCAACATACCAAGCAAAAGCAAACAGCAGCAAATTTGTTATTGGCAAAGTTATAATTACCTCCCCAGGATACATTATTCACTTTACGAAGCCTAATAGGCGTTTTTAAGCACAAAATAGCGATTTTATTGTTAAATTTCAAGAAATAATCTATATTGAAACCTTTCTTTTTCGGGAGGTTTTAGTTTTACAAATACAATTACGCCCATCCACTAGCACTTATCATATTATCAACCACTCGGTCGGTTTTCAACTGCTTTCTGGTCTACCGGCAGTCGGCAGCAATACCGAACGGGCTTTTTGTTAGCTCATGCTTATTCGCTTACACCCCACTACTACTACCCCTGTTTTGCCGGTCAGCCAGCCTAGCTGCTACCCGGCTGCTGGCCTTCGGGCAGGTTGGCTTCGCCTGCTGCTGCTGCTTGGCTGCTGGCTACTGGTGGGCCACCTGCGCGCCCAGACCGGCAGCTGGGTCCCAACCGGCGCCGACTTCAGCTACCCACGCACGCTACTCAAAATGGCCGACGTGCCCAAGGTGCGGGCCAGCCTGGCCACCGCCAGCAACCGGGCGCTATACCAGGGCCTGTACAACGAAGCGCAGGGCGACCCCAGCGGCGACAACACCTCTAGCAGCGGCCGCCGTATGCGGGCCACTTTCGCCAAAAACACGGCCTTCGTGGTGATGCTGGAATCTCAGCCCACTGGCGAGGCATTACCCGCCGACCAACGGGCTGTCTTGCTCACCAAAACCCGCGCGCTGCTCGAAAGCCTAAACCCGAACGTAGAAAGCTTCACCAGCTACACCGAGTGGCAGTGGCGCTCTAAAGAGCTGATTGACTACCTCATCGCCTACGACCTGCTGCGCGGAGCCGGCCAAACGCCTGAGGTCCTGGCCGCCAGCCAGGCCCGCTTACAGGAGTTTGCCGGCAACCTATACCGGCAATCGGTTACGCCGTTTTTCGGCATCAGCTTTTATAGCTACGTCAAAAACAACCATACCCTGATGACGGCCGCCGCGCTGGGCATGGCCGCCGTAGTGCTCAACGACGCCAGCAGTGCCGACCGCAACCGCCAGCCTGCCACCTGGGCCGGCGCTGGCCTCTACCACATCGACAATATTCTGTGGCGCGACGCCCAGCGGCAGTCCGACTCCACGCAGGTAACGGGCTACGCCGAAGGGCCTTACTATTGCAAGTATGCCTTGCTCAACTGCCTGCCCTTTTTTCGGGCGATGGGGCACTTCCTGCCCGATGGCCGGCAGACCTACACCTTCGGCACCAGCGCGCGCTCCATTCGCAACCCCTACTACGACCCGAAATACACCCGTATCTACGACTGGCTGGCCGCCATCACCCTGCCCGATGGCCGCCTGCCTGCCCTCGAAGACTCGTACGTGGACATGGCCATGCCCGAACTGGCCCTCACCGGCCAGGCCCGCTACGTGCAGCCGCTGGCCCTGAGCCGCCTCACCGGCACGCCCATGCGCTCGCTCACCGCCCAGCTGCGCGACGTGACGGTGGACATGCGCGCCGCCTACCTGGCCGCCGCGCTGGCCCCTACCCCGCCCCAGCACCCGGCCCTCACGGTGCTGCCGGGCAGCGGCAACCTGATATTTCGGTCGGGCAGCGACTCGCTAGCCTCCTACCTGCACCTTTATGGCCGGGGCGGCCTCGCGCAGGCCAACTCGGGCGGCCACGGCCAGGGCAGCGCCGGCAGCTTTTTGCTGCACGCCCACGGCCAGCAGCTGGCCCTCGACCCCGGCTACCTCAGCTATAACCGCCGCGCCGAAGTAGGCCAGGCCACCAACCACAACCTCGTGCTGGTCGATGGCGCCGGGCCGGCCATCGGCACGGCGGGCGTGGCCAGCCCGGCCATGAGCACCATTCAGCACCCGCTCGAAACGCCGCTGCTCACCTACGGCGAGGTAAAAACGGCGTACCTGGGCGCGAGCATCGTGCGCAAGGCGCTGTTTATCCGCAACTCGTATTACCTGCTGGCCGATGAAATCAGCGCCGCCCAGCCCCACACCTACACCTGGCAGCTGCATGGCTACGGCCTGGCCGGCGGCCAGCCAGCCACCACCGGCACCTTCACCGACAGCCTGGCCAAGCACGAAGGCCGCTGGCAAAAAAACGGCGTAACCCTGCTGGCCCACGTCACCGCCAGCGGCGGGGCCACCACGTATACCACGGCCACCAACCCGCACGAAACCACCTACGGCACGGCCGAAAACCACACTACGCTGCTCGTGCGCAAAAGCGGCCGCGCCCAAACGCAGTTTCTGGCGGCCCTCTGCCCCACCACCGGGCGCAGCGCCCGCATCAGCACCACCAGCACGGCGGGCACCGCCGCCCTGGCCAGCACCGGGGCCTATATCGACATCGCATTTGCGCAGGCCGATTCTATCCTGCAAACGGAGGCCAGCGGCAAGCTGCCCGCCGCCGTGCGCGCCGATGGCCGGCTCAATTTTTATTCGGCCGATAGCACCGGGGCTTTCGCCCAGCTCTTTGTGCAGCAAGGCACGGCCCTGTACCTAGGCGAGGAGCCCCTGCTGCAAGCCACCGACCGCGCCACGGTAAGCTGGCAAAAAACCGACGCCACCCGCTACGAAGGCTCGGTGAGCCGCGCCACCAGCCTCACGCTGGCGCTACCCGGCCCGCCCACCGCCGTTACCGGCAATGGCCTCAGCAGCTACCAGTACGATGCAATACGCCGGCAGCTATACCTCGTACTGAGCACGGCCTCGGCCTTCGCGGTAGAGCTATCGCAAGCTACCAGCGCCCAGCCGCTGCCCGTGAAGCTGCGGGCCTTCACGGGCCAACGCCAGGCGCCGGCCGCCGTGCGTCTGCGCTGGCAAACGGCCTCGGAGGTAAATAGCCGGGGCTTCGCGGTGCAGCGCCAAGCCCGGCCCGGCGGCGCGTTCGAAACGCTGACGCTTGTACCCAGCCGGGGCGCGGCCCAGCTGCCGGCCAGCTACGAGTTTTTGGACGCAGCTGCTCCAGCAGCCACGGTCTACTACCGTCTTCAGCAACTTGATATAGATGGCACGGCTACCTACTCGCCCGTGGTGGCGGTGGCGGGCAGCGAGGCCGCGGCGCCCAGCCTGCTGGCCTGGCCCGTGCCCGCCCGGCACCTGCTGTGGGTGCGCTACGACGCGGCTACCGAGGTGCGGCTGCACCTGCGCGATGCCACCGGTCGGGTAGTCCGGCAACTCACCCTTCAGCAACAAACCCAGCTGGATATCAGTAATTTACCGGCGGGCATTTATTATTTACAGGTTGCTGATGATGGCAAACAACCCGCTGCCAGCCAGAAAATAATTGTAGCTCCTTAGCTGATTTGTAAGAACGTTCGGCTCATCTGGCGTCCGCTTGCTTCATCCAACTAGGTGAACGAGTTGCTTGGGCAAGCGGACGCCAGATGAGCCGGACGTTAGAGAGGCTTTTGCAGCAAAACACCGACACTTTCTTAGCCATTTTCGGCAGCTTGCCTTGCTGGGATTACCCTAAGTAACCTTACTTGGAAATACCGGTCAGCTCGCCGGCTTCCAGCTTCTTTTCTTCCTTCCAGAAAAGCTGAATGCCAGTGCGCAGCAGCACCAGCCAGGCAGTGCCGCCCGCAAAGCCCGCCAGCACGTCGGTAGGGTAATGCACGTGCAGGTATATGCGCGAGCAGCCGATGAGTAGAGCCCAGCTCACCAGCAGCACGGCCCAGCCCCAGCGGCCGCCGTGCTGCACGGCCAGCCAAGCCAGGCAGCCGTAATACGCCATGCTCATCATGGCGTGGCCACTCGGGAAGCTAAGGCCGTATTGGTAGATGAGGGCGGTAGTGGGCCGGTCGCGGTGAAACCAAGCTTTCAGCAACTCATTGAGAAGGGCGCCACCCCCCATTGCCAGCAGCAGCTCCTTGGCGTAGCGGCGGTAGCCACGCCGGTATAGTAGCAGGGGAACCAGTACGCTGGCTGGCACAAAAAACAGCACCGACCCGAAAAAAGTGAGCCGGAAAACCCAAGGCGTCAGCCCTGGGTGGGCGGCCCGCAAGGCATCCATCCGGGCAAATCCCCAGTCGTCGAACACCTGCGAGTGCTCGCGAAACACCACCCGCGTAAGGTAAAAAAACAGCCCGAACGCCAGCAGGAAAAGAATACCCCCCACAATAACCTCGGCCGTGAGCAAGCCAGCCAACCCGGCCGCCCGGGTTGCGGGCGTGGGAGCAGAAGAATCGGGGGGTGCAACGGGAGCGGGCATAGCAGGCAACGAACAGAAAGCTAGGTTGAACGAAATTTCCGGCGCCTTGGCTGCCCCCAGCATTCACCCTGGCCGGTAGCGGGCCCTAAAAACAAAAAAGCCAGCCCGTTGCGGGGCTGGCTTTTCGTCAAAAAATCGTGCGCTCGGAGAGACTCGAACTCTCACACCTTGCGGAACTGCCGCCTGAAGACAGCGCGTCTACCAATTTCGCCACAAGCGCAATCGAAGCTCATTCAGCGGGGCCACCCGGTCGGTGGTTGCTGTTTGATAATACAAAGATAGGGCGCTGGTCAGGCTTCATGCAAGCGTAACACCGCATTTTTGGCCCAGGGCCAGGCCACAAGCAAGCCGAAAATTTGTTTCTCAAGCACTTGCGGTTACAAAAATTTTCTTCAAAAGTTGCTTTTTGAGGTTGCTGCGCACGTTTGGCTGCTACTTGCGGCGCGTTTTCTCCTTTGTATGCCTGCTGCTGCCACTCCCCTGCCCCTGCCGCCCGACCGGCCAGCCGCCGATTTTGGGCCGGTGGCCCGCGTATATGATGCGCTGGCGGGGCTGGCCTTTGGCGGGGCGCTCCGGCGGGCGCAACGCGCTACCCTGGCGGCGGGCCTGCCGCCGGGCCCCGCGCCGCGGGTGCTGGTGCTGGGCGGCGGCGCGGGCTGGGTACTGGGCGAAATCTGGCGGCAGCGGCCGCAGGCGCAGGTGCTGTACGTGGAAGTGTCGGCGGCGATGCTGGCACGTACCCGCGCTCGGCTGCGGCGGCACCCCGCGCCCACTGGCGCAGCCGTGGAGCTGCGGCCGGGCACCGAGGCAGCCCTGCGACCCGGCGAGCAGTTCGACGCCATCGTGACTTTTTTCGTGCTTGACTGCTTTACCGAGGCGGCGCTGCCGGGGGCGCTGGCGCGGCTGCACGCGGCCCGTGCGCCGGGCGCGCCGTGGCTGGTGACGGACTTTCGGCCGGCGCAGCGGGGCTGGCGGCGCTGGCTGCTGCGGGCCATGTACTGGTTTTTTGGGGTCACGGTGGGGCTGCGGGCGCAGCAGCTGCCGCCCTGGTCAGAAGGGCTAGCGGCGCTGGGCTTGCGGCCTGGTTGGAAAATGCACTTTTTCGGGGAGGCGATAGCTGGACTGGTACTCTATGAGACCGAATTATTACCGCAAAAAAATGCCCAAGAAACCACTCCGTAGTGCTTGCTTCCTATTTACTTTGCATCGGCTTAAACTAGGTCACGCGCATTAAGAATAGGATTTAGCATTATTCAACTGGTTTTTATGAAAAAACTTCTTCGCGAAGGAGGATTGGCAGGACTAACGCTGGCGATACTGCCAGCTTTGGCCCAGGCCCAGACTACGGGCGCAGCGGCGGCCGCCCCAGGCCCGGCTGTGCGCTATGCCGTTACGTTTCCCAACGCCGTGCACCACGAGGCACGCATTGCGGCTACGTTTGGGGGCCTCACGCCCGGCCAGAAGCTGGTGTTACGCATGGCGCGCTCGTCGCCGGGCCGCTACGCGCTGCACGAGTTTATCAAGAATGTATACTATACCATTGCCACCGATGGCGCAGGTAAGCTACTGGCTATCAACCGCCCCGATGCGTATTCGTGGGAGATAACGCCGGGCACCGATGGCACGGTACAGTTTAATTACACGCTGTACGGCGACCGCTCGGACGGCACGTTTGCCGGCATCGACCAGCAACATGCGCACCTCAACATGCCGGCCACTTTTTGCTACGCGCAGGGGCTGGAAAACCGGCCCGCCGAGGTAAAATTTGAGCTGCCGCCTAACTGGAAAGTAGCGACCCAGCTGAAGCCCAGCGGCGACGATAAAACGACCTTTACCGCGCCCAACCTCCAGTATTTCATGGATAGTCCCACGGTGCTGGGCTCGCAGCAATTCCTGCACACCTGGCAGGATGGTGGGCGCAACTTCGAGATGGCCACCTACTACGCCGGCCCCGCCAGCGAGGTCGATGCCTTCGTGAAGAAAACCCAGAAAGTGGTGCGCGAAGCCGCCGGCGTGTACGGCGGCGAGTATCCGCAGTTTGACTTCGGCCGCTACACTTTCCTGGCCGACTACCTGCCCCAGGCCACCGGCGACGGTATGGAGCACCGCAACTCGACCTCGCTCACCAGCTCGCAGCCGCTGCAAGAGGAAGGTGCGTTGCGCAATCTGGGCACGGTGTCGCACGAGTTTTTTCACGCCTATAATACCGAGCGCATTCGGGCCAAGGGCCTGGAGCCCTTCGACTTCCAGCGCACGAACATGAGCGACGCGCTGTGGTTTGGCGAAGGCTTTACGCAGTACTACGGCGAGCTGGTTTTGCGCCGGGCGGGCTACTACGACGACGAGCAGTTCTTTACTCGCGTAAGCTCGTGGGTGAATGCCCGCCTCAACGCGCCAGGCGCCCGCTACGCCTCGGCCGTGGAGATGAGCCGGCAGGCGCCCTTCGTGGATGCGGCCGTGTCGCTCGACCCCAGCAACCGCGTCAACACCTACCTCTCGTACTACATCCAGGGCGCGGGCCTGGCGCTGTGCCTCGATTTACAGCTGCGCCAGCGTTTCCACACCTCACTCGATAAGTACATGCAGGCCATGTGGCAGGAGTTTGGCAAGCCCCAGACGCCCTCGCTGGCCCCCGCTAAGGCCTATTCGGTCGCTGACTTGCAGCGCGTGCTGGGCACCGTGGCCAAGGATACGGCCTTCGCCGGCTCGTTTTTCCGTCGCTACGTATATGGGCACGAGGCCCCACGCTTCGGCGAAAACCTGGCCACGATGGGCCTGGCCGTGGTGCCAGTGAAGGCGCTGGCCGCCGCCCTGCCCCGCCAGGTAGAGTTTGACGAGGAAGGCCGTTGCATCCTGAACCGCAACACCACCATCGGCTCGGGCCTCTACAAGGCGGGCATCGACCGGGGCGACCAGATTGTGACCCTCGACGGCGAGAAAATCGACAACATGGCCACCCTCGAAAGCATCATGCGCCGCCACACCCCCGCCGACCTCGTGCCCGTGAAGGTGCGCAGCCGCGCCGGCGTGGAGCGCAACGTGCAGGTGGTGCTCACCGAAGACACCAACGTGCAGGTGCAGCCCATGGAAGGGGTAGAAAAAATGACTGCCACCGCCGCCCAAAAAGAGCAGCGTGCCGCCTGGCTGGCCAGCGCCGCCAAATAAGCAGCAAAGTTTTTCAGACGCAAAAAGCCCCGCCCGAATAATTGGGCGGGGCTTTTTTGTGGGCAAGTACTTGGCGCTGGGTTAGCGGCGACGGCCGAAGAAGCGTAGCAGGAACAGGAACAGGTTTACAAAGTCTAGGTACAGGGTGAGGGCACCGAGGATGGAAGCTTTGTCGTGCATTTCCTCGCCTTCGGTAACGCCCAGGAAGGCGAGCTGCTTGAGCTTCTGGGTATCGTAGGCGGCCAGGGCCGTGAAGAGGATAACGCCGACGAACGAGGTGAGCAGGTTGAGGGTAGAGTTGCCCCAAAACATATTGACTACCATTGCGATAACCAGGCCGATAAGCGCCATGCTAATTAGCTTGCCCCAGCCCGACAGGTCGGACTTGGTGAAGTAGCCAAAAGCGCTCATCACACCAAACATGATAGCGGTAGTGAAGAAGGTGGAAGCAATGGAATCAGCCGTGTAGGCCAAAAATATTACGCTCAGCGTGAGGCCATTGAGCAGCGCGTAGCCGATAAAGGCGGCCTGCGCCTGGCCCCGGCTCCACTGAAAGATACGGGCCGACAGAAAACCCACAATCACCAACTCGGCAATGATGAGGCCGATAAAGACGAAGCGGGTGCCAAATACAAACTCCATTATGGCGGGCGTGCCGGCGGCAAACATAGCTATGCCGCCGGTGAGGGCCAGGCCAACGGCCATCCAGCCGTAGACCTGGGCAAAGAACTGGGCCTGAATGCGGGCAGCGTCTTCAGCCGAGAGCTGGCGCTCCGCTACCTGGTTGCGGCCTTGCAAAAACTGATTGTCGCTCATGAAAAAAGGTATTGAAACGAATGAAGAGGGTTGTAGAAGCCAACTTACGAACTTTGGCCGATACTGGTGGTAGTATAACAACTTTGCGGCCGAAACGTGCCGCCTGCCCCGCCTGCCTTTATGTCTGCTCCCGTCCACTATCGCCGCAACGAGGCGCTGCGCACCATCCGCCCCGGCTACCCCGGCAACAAGCTCATCGGCTCCGAGTTTTGCAACGGCGAAGCGCTGTTTGAGCCCACGTTTGGCACCGCGCTCCGCTGGCAGCTTACCGCCAACCCGCAGAAGGAGGAGAAGAAAAAGGACACCTGGGCGCCCGCCGTAGTGCCCTGCGCCGAAGCTTTTTTCTCGAACGACGATATGCTGGTGTGGCTGGGGCACGCGAGTTTTTTGCTGCGCATAGCGGGCGTAAGCTTGCTGTTCGACCCCGTGCTGTTTTCGTCGCTGGGCCTGCGGCACCGCCACGCGCTGCCCTGCCAGCCCCAGGATGTGCGCAACATCGATTACCTACTGCTCTCGCACGGCCACCGCGACCACCTCGACGAAAAGTCCATCAAGCTGCTGGCGCAGCAAAACCCGCAACTGCGGGCGCTCTCGTCGCTGGGCGTGGCGGGGCTGCTGCGCGGCATGGCCCCGGCCCTGCCGGTGCAGGAAGCTGGCTGGTGGCAGCAGTACGACCTGGGAGCCGATGCGCCGTTTGAAATCTACTACCTGCCGGCCAGCCACTGGCACCGGCGCGGCCTTACTGACTTGAACAAGGTGCTCTGGGGTAGTTTTCTGATTAAGACGGAGGACCGGCTCCTCTACTTCGCGGGCGATACGAGCTACGGCGACCACTTCGAGCAGATTGAGCAAGTCTTCGGCCCCATCGATATTGTGCTTATGCCCATCGGGGCCTACAAGCCGCCCTTCATGATGCACATGAGCCATGTGAACCCCCACGAGGCCGCCAAGGCCGCCAACGTGCTGCGTGCCGGCCACGTGGTGCCCATGCACCACGGCACCTTCGACCTCAGCGACGAGCCGGCCTCCGAGCCGCTGCGCCTGCTCACGGAGGTGGCAACCGGCGGACTGCTGCGGGGAGACCTACACGCGCCCGCCGTGGGCGAAATCATGCGCTGGCAGGAGTGGGAATAGGTTTTAGGGTAAGCGGGTAGGGGGGTGGGAGGGTATGAGGGAGTGCTTGCAGCGTGAATAAGGTATGGGGGATTCTGAACGACCTTTGTCCTTGGCGCCCTCTTCAAACTCTTACCCTCCTACCCCCACACCCTCCTCCCCTAACGCCTGCCCTGCTGCACATGTCGCCTACCCTTATTTTAAGCCTGGTTGCGGGCTACTTCGTCGTCCTCATCATCATTGCCCTGCTCACCTCGCGCGGGGCCACGAGCGAGAGCTTTTTCGTCGCCAACCGCAACGCGCCGTGGTACATGGTGGCCTTTGCCATGATTGGCACCTCGCTCTCGGGCGTCACCTTCATCTCGGTGCCGGGCAACGTGTACGGCAAAAGCTGGAGCTACCTGGCCGTGGCGATGGGTTTTGTGGCGGGCTACCTGGTCATTGGCACCGTGCTGCTGCCGCTCTACTACCGGCTGCGGCTGGTGAGCATCTACTCCTACCTGGAGCAGCGCTTTGGCTACTGGAGCTACAAGACGGGCGCGCTGTTTTTCCTGATTTCGCGCTCGCTGGGCTCGGCCCTGCGGCTGTACCTGGTGGCGGGCGTGCTCCAGCTCGCGGTGTTCGATTCGATGGGCGTGCCGTTTTCCATCACCGTGATGGTCAGCATTTTATTTATCTATCTCTACACCTTTAAGGGCGGCCTCAAGACCATTCTCTGGACCGATACCTTCCAGACTCTGGCCATGCTGAGCTGCGTGGCGCTGAGCATCTACTTCATGGCCGATGCCCTGAACTACTCCTTCAAGCAGCTTATCACCACGGTGCGCGAAAGCCCGATGTCGCAAGTATACTTCGATAATTTTCGGGACGATAAATTCTTCTGGAAGCAGTTTGCCTCCGGCATGTTCATCACCATCGTGATGACCGGCCTCGACCAGGACCTGATGCAAAAGAACCTGAGTTGCCGCAGCCTCGGCGAGGCCCAGAAAAACCTGTTTTGGTTTACGCCGGTCATCGTGAGCGTCAATATCCTGTTTCTCACGCTGGGTGTGCTGCTCTACAAATACGCCGCTGCCAAGGGCCTCGACCTGGCCCACCTGCCGCAGCTGCTCAACGCTAAGGGCACGCTCGATACCGACAAAGTATTCCCGTTTCTGGCTACCACGCAGTTTTCGCTGGCGGCGGGCGTCATCTTCATCCTCGGCATTATTGCCGTCACCTACGCCTCGGCCGACTCGGCGCTCACGGCGCTCACCACGTCATTTTGCGTTGACTTTCTTGATATTAAGCAGTACTCCGAAGCCAAGCAGACGCGCCTGCGGCAGCTCACGCACCTGGGCTGGTCGGTAGTGCTGATTGTCATCATCCTCATCTTCCGGGCACTCAACGAGCAGAGCCTGATTGACGCCGTGTACAAGGCCGCCGGCTTCACCTACGGGCCGCTGCTGGGGCTGTTTGCCTTCGGCATTTTCACCACGCGGCGCCTGCGCGACGGGCTGGTGCTGCCCACCTGCGTGGCTGGCGTGGCCCTCACCTACCTCATCGTATCGCACTCGGTAGAGTGGCTGGGCGGCTACAAATTCGGCTTCGAAATCCTGCTCCTTAATGGGGCGCTCATCTACCTGGGCCTACTCTTGATTTCGCAGCCCGCCGACCGAACCGAAGCCGCCGCGCATTTGTCCTGATTCGTGGCCCCGGCGGTAGGTATCTTTACCTAGGCAGCCATTTTGGGAGGCTGGCCAAACCTGCTTTTTCGCTGTTTTCTATGCGTCTGTATTTATTCTCGCTCTTACTGGCCACGCCGCTGGCGGCCTTTGCTCAGGCCAAGCCCGCGCCAACCAAGCCGACCCAGGCTAAGGCCCCCATCGTGCTCACGCCCGGCAACATGCAGCTGCAAGCCGGCGGCGGGGCCGAAAACCGCCCCGACCGTGCTCCCGAGTTTCCGGGGGGCGGGGAGGCAATGGGCGAGTTTTTCAGTAAAAACGTGCAGATTCCCGTCAAGGCCAAGCAGGCCCGCGTGACCGGCGACGTACTCGTGACGGCCACCGTGGACGTAACGGGCAAGCTCACCAACCCCAAAATCGCCAAGGGCCTCACCCCCGAGTGCAACGCCGAAGCCCTGCGCGTGGTGCAAACCCTACCCGCCTGGCTCCCCGCCACCCGGCGCGGCGTGCCAGTGGCGGTAATGGTGCAAGTACCCGTTCCGTTTGACAACGCGGGCGTCATCAAGTTTGAAAACGAGCGCAAAGTGCCCCGCTCCACCAAGGACGCGCCGGGCCTGAATTAAGCAGCAGAAATCAACTTATATAAAACGGTCATGCTGAGTTTGCCGAAGTATCTCGCTCACCTCGTTCAACGATTCAGACGAGGTACTTCGGCGGGCTCAGCATGCCGTTCTTTTAGAGAGAATTAGGTAGCCAGGGCCGCCCTTCTAAAGCACACGCGGCCTTTGTACGTCTAGCAACTAAGTGGGCCGGCCCCTAGCCGGCCAGATTGAATTATGGCTCGAAGTGGATTGAATACGAGTGGCAGCGACGCAACCGCCGACCTGCCCAAACCCAAGGTTAACAAAGAATCGCTCAAGCGCGGCCTGCGGATTTTTCGCTACGTGCTGCCTTACCGCAATAAGTTTAGCGTGGGGATGGTACTACTGGTGCTCAGCAGTATCAGCACCATGTCGTTTCCGTGGATTGCGGGCAAGCTGGTAAACGCGGCCACCGGCAAGCCACTGGTGCTGCCCGGGGGCCTGGTGCTCGACATCAATCGCATTGCGCTGATGCTTTTTCTAGTGACGGTCTTGCAGGGGTTGTTTTCATTTGGGCGCATCTGGTTTTTCACCCAGGTGAGTGAGTTTTCGGTGCGCGACATCCGGCAGGCCCTCTACGCCAAATTTGTGCAGCTGCCGATTCCCTTTTTCGAGCAAAACCGCGTGGGGGCCATCACCTCGCGGATTACCAGCGACGTAGCCCAGATTCAGGATTCCTTTTCGCTGACCCTGGCCGAGTTGTTTCGGCAGGTGTTCACGCTGGTCGTGGGCATTGGCTTCATCATGTTCGTATCGTGGCGGCTGTCGGCGTTTATGCTGCTCACTTTCCCGCCCATTGTGCTGGCGGCGGGCCTGTTTGGGCGCAAAATCCGCAACCTCTCGAAGACGGTGCAACAGGAGTTGGCCCACACCAACACCATCGTGGAAGAGACTCTGCAAGCCATCAATTCGGTGAAGGCTTTTACTAATGAGCGATTTGAAATCGGGCGCTACAATGCCTCCCTTGGCAAGGTGGTGCGCGCCGCGCTGCAAAGCAACCTGTATCGGGGCGGCTTCGTGTCGTTTGTTATTATCGGGCTGTTTGGAGGCATCATCCTGGTGCTATGGCGCGGGGCCACGCTGGTCCACGCCCCGCAGGGCGACCCGAATCACCTTGAAATCGGCGACCTGGTAACGTTCATCATTCTGACAGCCTACATCGGGGCCTCGGTTGCCGGGCTGGGCGAGCTCTACGGCAAGGTGCAGAGCACCTTGGGCGCGAGCGAACGCATCCTCGAAATCCTGGACGAAACGCCCGAGCCGACGCACCTAGAGCCCGCCGTGGGCCTGGTGCCGGCCAAGGTGCAGGGCGATATTCGCTATGAGCACGTAGCCTTCCGCTACCCTACCCGGCCCGATATCGAGGTGCTGCAAGACATTGACTTTCACATTGCGGCGGGCGAGAAAATTGCGCTCGTTGGCCCCAGCGGCGCGGGCAAAAGCACCATTGCGGGCCTGCTGATGCAGTTTTACCCACTCAGCGGCGGGCGCATTCTGGTAGATGGCCACCCGGTGGCCGACTACGACCTCACGGCTCTGCGCCGCCACATCGGCATCGTGCCGCAGGAAACGCTGCTCTTCGGCGGCACCATCCGCGAGAACATTGCCTACGGCAAGCCCGATGCCAGCGACGCCGAAATCATCGAGGCCGCCCGGCGCGCCAATGCCTGGCAGTTTATCAGCGCCTTTCCCGAGGCGCTCGATACGGTGGTGGGCGACCGCGGCATCAAGCTTTCGGGCGGGCAGCGGCAGCGCGTGGCTATCGCCCGCGCCATCCTGAAAAACCCGGCCATTCTCATTCTGGACGAAGCCACTTCTTCGCTCGACAGCGAGAGCGAGAAGCTGGTGCAGGGCGCCCTGGACGAGCTGATGCAGGACCGCACCAGCCTCATCATTGCCCACCGCCTCAGCACGATTCGCAAGGTGGATAAGATTCTCGTCATCGACGGCGGACGCATTGTGGAGGCCGGCTCGCACGAAGAACTGAGCGAACGCGCGGGCGGGCTGTACGCCAATTTGCTGCGTTTGCAGTTTGAGTTGGCTTAGCCGGCGCGCCACCGTAGTTTATGGTTGGGGTTTGTCACTCAGGCCACTACCCTTGCTGCTAGCTGCTTAGCCCTACGCTTTCGGGAGGTTAACCGCCCGAACCCTGGAGCATTGGATGCAGTAGATGAAGCTAACATGAGGCCCCGCACACTGCTGGCGGTAGTGGGCGGGGCTTTTTTGTGCCCACTCATCAAGCATTATCATGACGGAAAGCGAACGCTTACAACAACACTACAGCCAGGCCGAAAACTGGCTGCAATGGGGACCCTACCTCTCGGAGCGCCAGTGGGGCACGGTGCGCGAGGACTACAGCGAGGGCGGCGAGTCGTGGACCTACCTGCCCCACGACGAGGCGCCCGCCCGCACCTACCGCTGGGGCGAGGATGGCCTGGCTGGCATCTCGGACGATACCCAGACGCTGTGCTTCGCCGTGGCGCTGTGGAATGGCCAGGACGACCGCCTCAAGGAGCGCCTCTTTGGCCTCACCAACCACGAGGGCAACCACGGCGAGGACGTGAAGGAATTGTACTACTACCTCGACAACACGCCCACCCACAGCTACCAAAAGTTTCTCTATAAGTACCCGCAGGCGGCTTTTCCGTACCAGCAACTGCGCGACGAGAACGCGCAACGTGAGCCCACCGAGCCCGAGTTTGAGCTGCTCGACACGGGGATTTTCGACGAAAACCGCTACTTCGACGTGCTGGCGGAGTACGCCAAGGCCAGCCCCACCGACCTGCTGGTGCGCCTCACGGTGGCCAACCGCGGCCCCGAGGCGGCAACCGTGCACCTGCTGCCCACGCTCTGGTTTCGCAACCGCTGGAGCTTTGGAGTAGAAGACGAGAAGCCGACCATCAGCCGGGGCGAGGCCCACACGCTGCGCGCGCACCACGCCCGGCTGGGCGACTACACGCTCTACTTCGCGCCCACCGACGAGTTGCTACTCACCGACAACGAAACGGCCACTGACGACGCCAGCGCGCTGAAAAAAGATGCCTTTCACGCGGCAGTGGCGCGGGGTGATGCCCAGCACGCCAGCCGCACGGCCGCTACCGGCACCAAGGCCGCGCCCGTGTACACGCTGCATATCGAAGCGGGCACCTCGGCCGAAGTACGCCTGCGCCTGAGCCCGGACGGCGCGCTGGCCGAGCCGCTGGGCAACGGCTTTGCAGAGGTTTTTGCCACGCGGGAGCGCGAGGCCGACGAATTCTACCAGCCCTTAGTGACTGATAATGAGCCCGCGCTGGCCGCCGTGAAGCGCCAGGCCTGGGCCGGCGTGCTGTGGAGCAAGCAGTACTACAACTACGATGTGGCCCGCTGGCTTAGTGGCGACCCCGGCCAGCCGGCCCCGCCTGCCGGGCGCGGCGAGGTGCGCAACGGCGACTGGCCCGACTTCAAGGCCGAGCACATTATCCTGATGCCCGACAAATGGGAGTACCCGTGGTTTGCGGCCTGGGACCTGGTATTTCACTGCCTGGCGCTGGCGCCCGTCGACTTGGCGCTGGCTAAGGAGCAGTGCCTGCTGCTGGCCCGCACGCCCCACTTCGCCACGCCCGACGGCCGCATTCCGAGCTACGAGTTCGACTTTTCCAACAACAACCCGCCCGTGCAGGGGCAGTCGGCCTGGCTGCTCTACGAGTACGGCGAAACTATTCTGGGCCAGCAGGATACCGCGTTTTTGCGCGAGGCACTCACGGTCTTCCTGCCCAACCACGCCTGGTGGATGGAGCGCTTTCACCGCCACCCCGAGGAGAGCTTCAAGGGCAGCTTCCTGGGGCTCGACAACGCCAGCATGCTCAACCGGGAGGAGGTGCCAGGCGGCGGCTACCTCAAGCAGGTCGATAGCCTGTCGTGGCTGGCGGGCTACACGCTCTACCTCATGCGTGCCGCACTGGAGCTGGCCCCCGAAGATGCATCGTATGAGCAGCTGGCCATCAAGCTGTTTCGCGACTTTGAGGAAGTCGGCGGCTCGCTGGCCGAGCTAGCCGAGGTGTGGAAAGATGACCCGGAGCTGAGCAAAACCGGCTTCCACTACGACATCCTGGTGGAGCCCGACGGCCAGCGCCGGCCGGTGGCCATGCGCTCGATTCTGGGCCTGGCGCCGCTGTTTGGCAAGTTGGTGCTGAAGCGCCACACGCTGGCCCACGTCCCGGCTTTTGTGGCTGCGGTAGACGACCACCTCACCAGCCTGTGGGCCGCCCCGCGCTACCCCACCGTCACGCAGTCGGAGGACGGCGAGCGCTGGCTGTTCAGCCTGATGCCGCGCCAGAAGCTGGAGCAGGTCATCCCCTATTTATTCGACGAGGATGAGATGCTGGGGGCCAGCGGTATTCGCTCGCTCTCGAAGGCCCACCAGGCCCAGCCCGCCCGCATGGAAGTGGCTGGCGAAATGCACGAAGCGGCCTACACGCCCGGCGAGTCGGACACCAACGTGATGGGTGGCAACTCCAACTGGCGCGGCCCCGTGTGGCTGCCCCTCAACTTTGTACTATTGCTGTCGCTGCGGCGCCTCAGCCAATTTTACGGCGAGGGCATGGGTATGGTGGAGCTACCCAGCGGCTCGGGCCGCCACGTACCGCTGGCCGATGCCGTGCAGGAGCTGGCCCGCCGCATGCAGTCGCCCTTCCTGCCCGATGAGCAGGGCCGCCGCCCGCTGCACGGCGATGATGCCCGCTACGCCACCGACCCGCACTTCCGCGACTTGCTGCTCTTCCACGAATACTTCGACGGCGATACCGGCCGCGGTTGCGGGGCCAGCCACCAAACCGGCTGGACGGCCCTGGTCACACTGCTCGATAAGCTATAAGAGCGCGTCGTAAATTAGTAAAACGCTCAAGGGGGAGTCAGGCATGGCCTGACTCCCCCTTGAGCGTTTTAACCTTTTCGTTCATTAAAAACTCATTAACCAATGACCGCAAAGCTGCGCGGCTTCGTATTGCCTGACAATCCTGGCCTTGGCTAGCCTGCCAAGCCGCGCCTGCTTTCTCAATAATTACCGCGCTATGTCCGTCACCAATGAGCTACTAAACACCGTTTTGCGCCACGCCGGGCAGGAGGTATCGCGCAAGGAATTTCTGAGCCTGGCCGGGCGCGGGCTAGCCGCAAGCGTAGCCGTGGGCGCGCTGGCCAGCTGCCAGGATAATGGCAGCTCCGCCACCACGGCCGTCACTCCCACCACGGGCACGCCCGCCTCGCAGGTAGATGCCACTACGACGTTCACCGCGCCCGGCGGGCAGCAGGTGCCTTCCTCGGAAGCAGTGTCGCCGCCCGCAAAGGTGCCGGCCGCGCCCGACCAGCCCATTGAACTGGAAGCCTGGAAATCGGCCGTGGACCCCAAGCCGGCCCCCACGCCCACCCCCATGCCGCCCGACCAGCGCGTGGGCTACGCCCTGGTGGGCCTGGGCCACCTCACGCTGGAAGAGCTGCTGCCCGCCTTTGGCGAGTGCAAAAAATCGAAGCCGGTGGCACTCGTGAGCGGTTCGCCCGAGAAGCTGGCGAAGGTGGCTAAGCAGTACGGCATCAAGCCCGCCAGCTGCTACAGCTACGCCGACTACGACAAGCTGAAGGCCAACCCCGAGGTGCAGGTGATTTACATCGTGCTGCCCAATTCTATGCACGCCGAGTATACCATCCGGGGCGCGCAGGCGGGCAAGCATATTCTCTGCGAAAAGCCGATGGCTAACTCCGCCGCCGAGTGCGAGGCCATGATAGCCGCCTGCCAAAAGGCCAACCGCAAGCTCATGATTGCCTACCGCATTCAGTACGAGCCCTACAACCGGCTGGTGCGCGACATGGTACGCCAGGAGAAATTTGGGAAAGTCAAGTATATCCAGGCCCAAAACAGCCAAAGCTCGGCCAACCCCGACCACTGGCGCCACAAAAAGGCGCTGGCCGGCGGCGGCGCACTGCCCGACATCGGCCTGTACTGCCTCAACACGGCGCGCTTCGTGCTGGGCACCGAGCCCACCGAAGTATTCGGCTACTCGCACAGCACGGCCGGCAACCCGCTGTTCAAGGAAGTAGAGGAAATGATGTCGTGGCAGATGCGCTTTCCCGGCGGCGTGGTCGTCGATAGCATCACCCACTACAATACCCACGATTCGCGCTTTTACCGCGTCAATGCCGAGCGCGGCTGGCTGCACCTCAACAACGGCTACGCCTACCGGGGCCAGCAGCTGCAAACCTCGCACGCCGAAGGCCCCGCCAAGATGGAAAACCACATCACCATCGGCGCCAAAAACCAGTTTGCCGCCGAGATGGACCACTTCTCGGCGTGCGTATTAGAAGACAAAAAGCCCCACACGCCCGGCGAGGAAGGCCTGCAAGACCAGCGCATCATGGAAGCCATCTACCAGTCGGCCCGCGAAGGCCGGCCCGTGAAGCTGCCGCCCGTGGCGGGCACAGACGTATTTCGCGGCCCCGAGCCAGCGGCGTAGATTGAGGCTGAAATGGCTACTTTTTTCCCCTTGCTGATGCAGAATGAAGCCAAAAATTAGAAGTATTTGGATTTCGCTCGAATCTAAGGGCTTTATAACTGCGGAGGAGGCGCTGGACCAGAATACGGATGTTATAGTTACCCTTTGCTCTGGCGAGCGGTATGCTGCCACCTTCTTTAGCTATCAGAATATCCGTACGCTCACCAGGAAAAACCGCTCAACCGGAGAGTGGCTGAGCGGCAAATACTTTTGGGCAAGTGATATGGTACTGATTGCTAGCATTGACCGCGCCTCAATTGAACGAGTAATCGAGGAGTTGATAGCCGATAACTGCTGGCCGTCCCCTTTCAGGCTTCTCCCCTCTGCAAACCCCTGACTAAATCAACGCCCGCACACGGCCCCGCATCAGCACCCAATGCACCGCGCCCGCCACGAAAAAACCCACGAACCAGGCGTAGTTGTAAAGCTCCAGCAGCCAGGGCCACACCGCTGCTTTATCGAGCACACCGATGGCGGCCAGGAAGCCGGGCACGCTGGGCGCGATGCCGAGCGCCAGCGCTACCAGTGCCACGGGGTTGAAGCCCCGACGGTAGGTATAGTGGCCTTCGGGCTGATATAAATCGCTCAGTGACAACTCTTGGTGGCGCAGCAAGTAGTAGTCGGCGATGAGGATGCCGCCGATGGGACCAAGCAGCGCCGAGTAGCCCACCAGCCAGGTGAAGATGAAGCCGCTGGGGTCGGCGATGAGCTTCCAGGGGAAGATGAGCAGGCCCACCACGCCCGTAAAATACCCGCCGGCCCGGAAGCTGATGCGCTGCGGCGCGAGGTTGGCAAAGTCGTTGGCGGGGCTCACGATGTTGGCCGCGATGTTGGTGGCTAGCGTGGAGAGCGCCACGGCCAGCATGGCGAAGGTGATGAGCCAGCGACCCTCGAAACGCCCCGCCAGCACCACTGGGTCCCAGATGGTTTCGCCGTAAATGAGGAGCGTGGCCGACGTAACTGCCACGCCCACAAAGGAAAACAGCGTCATCGGGATGGGCAGGCCCAGCGCCTGCCCCACCTGCTGCGCCCGCTGGCTGGTGGCGTAGCGCGTAAAATCGGGGATGTTGAGCGAGAGCGTGGCCCAAAAGCCCACCATGCCTGTGAGGGAGGGAAAGAAGAATTTCCAGAACCCACCCGGCGTCGTGAAATGCGACGGCTGCGCCAGAATCGGCCCCAGCCCGTGCCCGGCCGAAATGGCCCACAGCAGCAAGGCCAGCGCCGCCGCTGGCAGAAAAAAGGCCTTGAAAACGAGCAGCTTGCGAATGCTATCGACGCCGAGGTACACGACGTACATATTGAGCAGCCAGAACAGAAAGAACGTGATGGCCGGCCCCGTTGCCAACCCCCAGCTGGCCGGAAACACGGGCGGCAGCGTACCCAGCGCCGGCCACCACCGCACGGCCGCCTGGTAGCAGGCGTAGCCGCCAATCCAGGTTTGGATGCCAAACCAGCCGCAGGCGATAACGGCCCGCAGCAGCGCTGGCACGTTGGCCCCCAGCACGCCGAAGCTGGCCCGCGCAAACACCGGGAACGGGATGCCGTAGCGGGCGCCCGCCCGGCCATTTAACAGCATGGGCACGAGCACGATGGCATTGCCCAGGAAGATGGTGAGCAGGGCCTGCCACCAGTTCATGCCACCCTGAATGAGTGAGCTGGCCAGCATGTACGTGGGGATGCACAGGCTCATGCTAATCCAGAGCGCGGCGTAGTTCCAGGTGCCCCAGGTGCAGGCGGCGGGCGCTACGGGGGCCAGGTCGGCGCTGGTGAGGCTGGCGGCCGGGGCACGCTCTTGGGCCGAGGTCGGGTACGGAATTTCCATGCGCGCAGGCGGCCGGCGCGGGTGCGGCGCGCCGGCCGCCGCAAGCTACTCGCTAAGCGCCACTTAGCCAAGCCGATTGACGCGCGGCCCTAGTTCTTGGTGCCGCAGTCGGCGCAGAATTTCTGCTCGGGCTTCAGGCCGGTGCCGCAGCCGGTGCAGAAGCGCTCCTGGGTTTTGGCGGCGGGGTTGGCGGTACCGCAGCTGGGGCAGAATTTCTGGTCGGCGGCGAGCTTGCCCTGGCAACTGGGACATTGTAGCAGCGCGGCTTTGCCGTAGAAATCGATGTTTTGGGTGTAGTCGGTAGCGCAGGTTTTAGTGCGAATCTGCTCACGGGTGGCCTGGGCCTGGAGTGAGCGCAGCGACTCCTGCTCGTCGGGGGCGCAGGCTTCGCAGAGGCCGGCGCTGGCGTTCCAGCACACGTCGGGGCACACCCAGTGGCCGCAGTGGGTGCATTGCTTGAAGCTTTGCTTGCCTTCGAGCACGGCTTTTTCCAGGGCCTCGTCGTGGGCTTTGCCCCCCACCGCCCGCTGAATCTGGTAGGCCGCGTTTTCCACCCCGCTCAAACCGCTGAAGAAGTTGCCAGCCGCGCTTATCAGGCTGCCCGCGATGCCGATGGCATTGGGCTGAAACCGCGACATGTAGCCGTTGCGGCACTGGTCGCAGTGAAACTTAAACTGGAAACCCTTGTCGGTGGAAAGGTCGTCGTAGTTGGCGACGAACTGAATCATGTTGCTCATAGGACGGGCAGTAGGAGGCGGTGGCAGCAAATGTAGGCAGCCACCCGATTAACAGAACGGTAGCTGGGCCATACTGGTGGAAACCCGTCAGTTCATCGCTTTGCTAGCCAGCGGCATTACACCCGCCCGGCGTTTTGGCCGTAATTACCGCCCGGGCTTTCGCCACCCAATCGGCATCCATAGGACTGATTAGCAGCACCTCAAAGCCGTAACGCTCGCCTTCTAGCCGCACGCCCGCCGCATCGTCGAGCAGCAGGTCGATGCCAAACTGCGGCGGGTACTTGGTGCTGCGCACGGTCACTTCGCGGTCGTGCCGCGCCTGGTTGATTACGCCCGCTAGCCGGATGCCGTGCAGCCAAAACAGCCGCCGGATGTAGCTCACGCTCCGGTACGAAGTAGTATACACCCAGATTTCCCAGCCCTGGGCCCGGCAATAGGCGCAGAGTTCGCCAATGCCCGCGCGGAGTGGCTCGCCACCCAAGAGCTTCGCCAGAAATTTGTATTTAGGCTTTTCGAGCGCAAAAGCATGGGCTCCGCGAATGAGGGTGTTATCGAGGTCGAAGGCGATGCGCATCGGCAGGAATTATTGCTCGGCCAACAAGCCTTCGGCCAGCGCCCGGTCGTTGCCCAAGCGCGGCACCTTATTCTGTCCGCCCAGCTTGCCCACGCTTTTCATGTAGCGCTGAAACGCGCCCGCCGGCAGCGGCGTCAGCAGCAGCGGCACCAGGATACTGCCCTGGCGCAGGTCATCGTAATAGGTATTGCGCTGGCGCAAAGCCAGGTCCAGTGCGGCGGCGAAGCTGGCCGCGTCGCGCGGGGGCTGGGCAAACTCCACCAGCCACTCGTGGCGCGAGGGCTGGCTGGCCTCGTCGCTCACGAGCGGGGCCACGGTGAATTCGGTGACCTCCGTTTCGGGGTGCTGGCGCACGGCCTCGCGCAGAGCGGCTTCCACTTCTTCGCCGATAACGTGCTCGCCGAAAGCGGAGAGAAAGTGCTTGATGCGGCCCGTGACCACCACGCGGTGCGGCTGCAAATCGACGAAGCGCACGGTGTCGCCGAGCGAGTAGGCCCACAGGCCAGCGTTGGAGGTGAGCACGACGGCGTATTGCTTGCCCAGCTCAACCTCGCCGATAGTAAGGCGGGGCGGGTTTTTCTCGAAAAAACGCTCAGCGGGCACAAATTCGAAGAAAATACCGCTGGCCAAGCGCAGCAGCAGGCCGGGGTTGCCCGGCTGGTCCTGGAAGGCCAGGAAGCCTTCGGACGCCGGAAAAAGCTCGATGCTATCGATGGGCCGGCCGATGCTTTCGAGCAGGCGGGCGCGGTAGGGCTCCATGCTCACGCCGCCCGATACGAAGAGGTCAAAATCGGGAAACAGCTCCCCTACCGGCCGGCCGGTGCGCGCCGTGAGGCGGTCAAAATACATCTGCACCCAGGGCGGAATGCCGGAGATGAGCGTCAGCTTCTGGCCCAGGGTTTCGGCCACGATGGCGTCGAGCTTGGTTTCCCAATCTTCGAGGCAATTGGTGGCGTAGCTGGGCAGCTGGTTGCGGCGCAGGTACGCGGGCACGTGGTGGTTGACTATGCCCGAGAGCCGACCCGTCGGGATGCCACCCACCCGCTCCAGCTCGGGCGAGCCGGAGAGAAAAATCAGCTTGCCATCGAGGAAGCGGCTGCGGCCGGTGGCGGCCACGTAGTGCAGCAGCGCATCCTTGGCCCCGTTGATGTGGTTGCTGATGCTGGCTTTAGTAATTGGAATATACTTGGCGCCGCTGGTGGTGCCGCTGGTTTTGGCCAGGTATAGCGGCCGGCCGGGCCAAAGAATATCGGGCTCCCCGGCTTTCACACGGTCAAAATAGGATTTGAGCGCCTCGTAGTCGCGGATGGGCACGTGGGCGGCGAATTCGGCTGGCGTGCGCACCGCCGCCAGGTCGTGGGCGCGGCCGAAGGCCGTGCCAGCGGCCGTGCGCGCCAGGTCGCCTAGTAGGGCTAGCTGGGTAGCGGCGGGGCACTGCTGCCACCGCCGGTAGCGGTGCACGGTGTAGGCGGCCAGCGGGCGGCTTAAAGTGGCTTTTAGTCCCATCGCTGGCAAAAATAGCCTGTTGACAAGTGGGTGGGCGGCATACGTACCCGCGCCAACGCAGGCGCGGGCTAGCTCGCGCTAGTGATTTGGACCAATACAATAGGAGGAAATAAGATTTTTGTTTAGCTTTGTCAACATAAGTATTAAACAAAATCTTTCTGGCCCAACGGCCGTATGCACTCCGCCTGCTGGGTAGCCGGCGGTTATTTTACCCATTTCTTTTTGTTAAATCATGATTAATCAACGCGGTAAGGCTGTTTGGAACGGCGATATGAAGGGCCACGGCACCATCTCGACCCAGAGCGGCGTAGTGGAAGCTCAGTACTCAGTAGGCTCGCGCTTTGAGGGCCAGAAGGGTACCAACCCCGAGGAGCTGATTGGGGCTGCCCACGCCGGCTGCTATACCATGTTCCTGACCAACGTGCTGGGTCAACATGGCCACACGGTCGAGAGCATCACCACAACCTCGACCGTGACGCTGGACCCCACCCAGAACCCGCCCAAAATCACTAAAATCCACGTGAGTACCGAAGGCAAAGTGACCGGCGGCAACATCACGCCCGAAGATTTTCAGAAGCATGCCGAGTTTGCCAAGGCCAACTGTCCGGTGTCGCAGGTGCTGAGCGCCGTGCCCGAAATGACGCTTGACGCGAAGCTTTCTTAGAATTATGAGTTGTGAATTATGAGTTATGAGTTGATTTGCCGACACTTAGGTAGCTGGCGAGTTAATTCATAACTCATAATTTTTAACTCATAATTAGCTTTGCCCCATGCCCACTGGTACCACCCGCATTCGCCTACGCCCCGCCAACTCATCGCGCCTCTCCTTTGGGGTGCAGGTTTCGCTGGCCCTCTTCGCCATTGTCTACGCAGTTTTGATGCTGCGCAACTCGCCTGATACGCAAGACTTTTACTGGTTGAGCTACGTTTTTCTGGCGCTGTGCGTCGTGTACCTGGGTTTTATCCTAGTGCATAACGCACCAGTATTTGGCACCCAGAGCTACTTCGAGTTTGCCCCGGGCTACCTGGTGCATAAAGCGGGCTTGTTTCGCCCAAAGCAGGTCTTTGCGGCCGAGAACATGACGCAGCTGGAGCTACTGCCCCGCCAGTTGCGGGTGCGCCTCAAAGACGGCGACATCCATGTGCTGAACATGCGCGAAGTAAAGGGCACCCGCCGCCGCGCCGTACTGCGCGGCCTGCTCGAAGGCTTTGCCCGCCGCTACAACGTAGAGCTGCGCGAGGAAACCGCCGCCGCCAAGTAGGCCCCCGGCCCGCCGCCTAGCCCCAACTTCGGGGCCGGCTTATCGTAGACCAACACCCCGTAAAGACGCCCAGCGGCGTCTTTACTTTTGTGCGACCACGCCTTTCTAATCTCTTCTTCCCATGCCCCTCTCCCCCGACGTTCAGCAGCGCATCAATACCTGGCTCACGCCCGCCTACGATGCTGAAACCCAGGCCGAAATAAAACAGCTCGTTGACTCGCACCAGGACGACCAGCTCAACGACGCCTTCTACCGCAGTCTGGAGTTTGGTACCGGCGGCCTGCGCGGCGTCATGGGCGCGGGCTCGAACCGCATGAACCGCTACACGCTGGGCATGGCCACGCAGGGCCTGTGCAACTACCTGAAGATGAATTTCCTGAACCAGGAAATCAAAGTTGCCATCGCCCACGACTCGCGCAACAACTCGCGTTTGTTTGCCGAAACGGTGGCTAATATCTTCTCGGGCAACGGCATCACGGCCTACCTGTTTGAGAGCCTGCGGCCGACGCCCGAGCTATCGTTTGCCATCCGGCACCTGGGCTGCCAGAGTGGCTGCGTTATCACGGCTTCGCACAACCCCAAGGAGTACAACGGCTACAAAGTGTACTGGAACGACGGCTCGCAGGTAGTGGCCCCGCACGACAAGAACATCATCACGGAGGTCAATAAAATCACCAGCCCCGAAGAAGTGAAATTTGAGGGCGACCCCAGCCGCATTCACCTCATCGGCAAAGAAGTGGACGCTGCGTACCTAGCCGAGGCCAAAAAGCTGAGTATCAACCCCGCCGCTATTCAGCAGCAGCACGATTTGGGCATTGTGTACACACCCATCCACGGCTCAGGCATCACGCTGGTACCGCCGGCGCTGGCCGAATTTGGCTTTACCAATGTGAGCGTGGTAGAAGCCCAGGCCACGCCCGATGGCAATTTCCCCACCGTGCAGTCGCCCAACCCCGAGGAAAAATCGGCCATGCAGCTGGCCCTCGACCAGGCAAAGGCGCAGAACGCCGACATTGTGCTCGCCACCGACCCCGACGCTGACCGCGTGGGCGTGGGCGTGAAAAACGACAAGGGCGAGTGGGTGCTGCTCAACGGCAACCAGACCGCCGCGCTGCTCACGCACTATATCCTCTCGGCACGTAAGCAGGCCGGCAAGGCCCAGCCCAACGATTTTATCGTGTACACCATCGTCACGAGCGAAATCCTAGGAGATATTGCCGCTCGCTACCAGGTAAAATCGTACCGCACGCTCACCGGCTTCAAGTACATCGCGGGCCTCATCCGCGACTTGGCGGGCCAGGAGAACTACATCTGCGGTGGCGAGGAAAGCTACGGCTTCCTCATCGGCGACTTTGTGCGCGATAAAGACGCGGTGACGGCCTGCGCCCTCGTGGCCGAGATGGCCGCCGTGGCCAAGAGCCAGGGCCGCACCCTCTACGAAGAGATGCAGCGCATGTACGCCGAGTACGGCCTGTACGTGGAAGACCTCATCTCGCTGACCAAGAAGGGCCAGCGCGGTGCTGAGGAAATCCAGGAGATGATGGTGGCCCTGCGCAAGAGCCCGCCCACTACTCTGGCTGGCTCGCCGGTGGTTGAGGTACGCGACTTCCAGACCGGCAAAATTCACAACCTGCGCACCGGCGCCGAGCAAAGCACCGGCGTGGAAAGCTCCAACGTGCTGCAATTCATTACCGAAGCCGGCGACAAGATTTCGGCCCGCCCCAGCGGCACCGAGCCCAAAATCAAGTTTTACTTCAGCGTGAAGGAGCCGCTGGCCTCAGTGGTCGACTATGAAATGACCCACCAGAAGGCGCAGGCTAAAATTCAGCGCATCATCGAGGAGATGCAGCTGAAGTAGACCGGGTTCAACCAGCCATACAGTAGATAGCAAAAGGGCTAGCGGATGTGACATCTGCTAGCCCTTTTGCTGTCTTTACGACTCCGTGTAAATTATTGCTTTTTATTGAGATGTCCTCTACTTCTTCTTTTTTTCTGCGGGCATTGCTCTTATCGGCTGCGCTGCTGCCAGCGGTGGCTCAGGCTCAACAATTCAGGCAAGACTATGTAGTCACTACGGCCGGCGATACCCTCAGGGGGCGCATCCAGTTAACTGGCCGGTCGGCCACGGTAGTTCGCCTGCATCAGCAAAACCAGCCAACTATTACGTATTCGGCTGCCGATTTGCGTAGCTACGGCATTGGTCACATGCCGCTCCGGGTGAGCCTGCCAGTTGGCCGGGCTACCGGGCAGCCACAACTGCTCGTTCCCATAGTGAGCGGCTACGTGTGCTTATATGCGGGGAAAAACCCCGCCACGACTCAGCTGCGTTATTACCTCCAGCCGGCCGATTCGGCCTACGTGGTAGAAGTGCCGCCCGCCACTGCGCTGCTTACGTATGCGCGCTTATTATCGGCGTGCCCCGACCTCAATATTGGCTCCAATAGCTTCAACGCCCACTACGGCTACACCCGCAGCGGCCTCGTGGCGCTCACAACTGATTATAACCGCTGCCTGCAAAAGCCCAGCAACATCCGCCACGCGCCCTCTGGCGTGCGCACGCAGTTTGGGGTAAAAGGGGGCATTGGCTTTCCTACATTTTACCCAATAGGCGAAGACGTTTACGCTCAGATTGTCTTTGGGCGTGATGCGCAGGCTAAGTCCAGCTACCAGGCGGGGGCGGTGCTCGTCTTCACTACCCGCTCGCATTGGGGACTACAGCTCGAAGGCAATTATTTGCGCCTGGCCGGCACCTACCCTTTCCCCACGCAGGCAGCACTAAACCAAGGCAACTACCTCGGTTTGTACGGGGTAAAGCTGCGCTATTCTCAGCTCCAGGTACCACTCATGGTGCATTATACACTCGGCTACCGTGCGTTAATGCCTTACCTCAACCTCGGCCCGAGCCTAACTGTGGCCGTCGACAACCGCTCTACCAAGCAGCTATTCGATGCCAAAGGCTCCTTAGCCAGCGAGCAGCCCTACAGTGTTGGCGGCTCGGCGGCCATCCTGGGGGGTGCCGCCGGGGCGGGCGTCCTGTTCCGCCCAGCGGGCTGGCCAGCCCTTATGCTCGAAAGCCGCTACGATTTTTTACTGGACTACTTCGGAAATAACACACTTACTAAATCGCTTCGCCTAGAGGCTGGCATTTTGTTTTAGCATGCTCCTATAAGGCATTAAAAAGCCCGCCTGGTAGCCAGGCGGGCTTTTTAGTGGGCACTGCGCTTACGCGCGCTGCAATTGCAGCTGCTTCACCTGCTGCGTAAGGTCGAGGACCATGCTGGCCAGATGCTCCAGCGACACGCCACCGATGGGGAAGGCGCTGCTGATGTAGCTCTTGGCTTCCCAGATTTCGAGCACGTCCTCGGCTTTTACGTCGTAGGGCGAGTAGAGGGGGTTGTCGGATTGCAGGGCAAACATGGCACTCTGCTTCAGCTTGTTGTAGACACGCTTGAAGACGATGCCATCCTTCTGGCTGACCACGATGCAGGGTGTGCCGTCCTTGATGGCGGCCCAGTCATCAACGTAGCGGCCCACGATGGTAGTGCCGCTGGCCAGCGGCAGCATAGAATCGCCGGCGATTTCGAAGGCGCGATAGGTGCCGGTGCTCGCCAGCATGGGCAGGCGGAAGCGAGGCAGCTCCTCAATAAATTCGCGGTCGGCGTAGCCATTGAGGTAGCCAGCGGCGGCTTTGAGGGGCACTAGCTCGATATTTTCTTTGTCGTCGGGGCCTACGGTGAAGGCCAGCACCCGCATGGGCTTGTCTTCGGGCAGGGTGTCTACCAGGGGGCCGGCTTCGCGCAGGGCGGCGGCAGTTTTAGCGTTTTTGCGCTTCGTAAAGTCGGTGGTAGCCAGTGAGTCAAGCGGGATATTGAAGAGCCGGGCCATGTTGACGAGCGTAGCCAGGCGGGGCTCGGCGCGTCCTTCTTCATAAGCACCCACCAGCGAGCGCTTAATATTCAGCTTATCAGCCAGTTGAGCTTGCGTTAGACCTAGCTCGCGGCGCCAGAATTTAAGATTGGTATTAATCATAACGGTAGGGAAGACAAGGGGAGGAAAACCCAACGCGGAGGGCGCGCGACGCACGAAATCAGCAACACGGGGCGCAAGTTACTAATTCCATTAGACTTGCCAACGCTAACGAGGTGGGAATTGTTGGCCGGGGTGGTATTTGTTTCGTCAGAAACCAAAACAGCCGTCCCTGGATGGGGCGGCTGCTTTTATTCCTGGCGGGGCGGGCGCTACATATTCAGGCCGGGCTTGGGCGAGTCGGCCCACCACTCCTCATTCTCCCAGGCTTCGTTCCAGCCCAGCTTCGCGTATTTGGGATTAACCAGAGTGCCCCGGTCGCCTACTCCAAAATCGGCGAACACTTCGGGGGCGATTACAAATACATCTCTGGCTAGCAACAATCCTTTTTGCTTCCCAGTAGCTCGGCTGGTATACTGGCCGCGTACCACCATGCCGCAACCCTTGGCGGGAAATTTATCGTCCGGATTGGTCATAATGGTCGTTACCATATCTACTTTCCCCTGCTTATCCAGCATAAAGTCAAAGAAAACTTCCCCGGCTAAGTCGGTGGGCGTTTTAGTAGCCGCCGGCTGAAATCGGAACAGGCCTTTAGCGGTATACAGGGTATTGGTAGAATCGGCGGATTCTCCAGGTGCTACCATATCATCCGCCAGGTTGGCAATACTAACGATAGTGATAGTGCCGGAAAAATAAGTAGTTACCCTATTTAGACGGCTTTTACCGGTTACGCGAAATAGCTGAGGTTGCCTCGCATCTTGACGCACTGTATTAATAGCCAGCGCGAAGCGCTGGTGCTCAGCTCCCAAGAACCCATCAAGCACGGGGTTTTCCTGATAGGTGCCGTGGGGGTCGCTCCACAAGGCAGCCAAATCGTGGCGGCGTAGTATCGCCCGCATAGAGGCGGTAAGGGTATCGGTGGTAGTAGGCAAAGTGGCGTGTGGGGCTCCAGTGGCGGCCCTGCTAGCCAGCGGGGCTACGGCACCAGGCGCATTCTGGGCCGCCGCAGTAGTTGAAGCAGGTTGAGGCTGGCAGGCGACGCTGGCGCAAGCTAACGCGAGTAAGGCAAATTGCTTTTGCATACTATATCTAACAGCCAGGCTCACAGGGTAAAGTTGGGTTTGGGCGATTTGACCCACCACTCGTCGTTTTCCATAATGGTGTTCCAACCGTAGCGCGCCAGTTTGGGGTTTACCTCGTCGCCGCGCTCGCCCAGGCCCAAATCGCTTAATACCTCGGGCACTATTACGCCATAAAAATTGGCCCACGCTACGGGCTTGCGCTGGCCGGTGCGGTTATCTAGCCAGACGCCTCTGAACACCTGGCCACAGCCCCTAGTCGGGTTGTCCCAGCCCGAGTCGATGCCGTCAAAACTGGCCTGTGCAGCCTGGTTCTTTGTATTTACCTGGAAGTCCAGCACGGCCCGGCCCGTGCAGTGGCCGGCCCCTTTGGCGGTGCTGTCTTCGCGCAGCACAAAGCTGGCGAAGGCCGAATACGCGCGGTTACCAAGGCGATGCTCCATAGCCACGGTATCGGGCAGCGGGGCTAGCCGCGTCACGGTGAGGGTGCCGGTGAAGGGCGTGATGGTACGCTTGTAGCGGTCGCGGCCCTCGAAATAAAACACGTTGGGCTGGTGCTCGTCGCGCCGCATTGTATCGATATAAAAGGAGATGCGGTAGTTATCAGGACCATAAAAGCCGTCCATCGCCTCGTCACGCGTACCACGCCAGGCGGTAGTCAAGTCGACCTGGCGCAGCAAGTCGAGCACGGCGGCCGTGGTATCGGCGGCCGTGCTTTTAGTAGCCAGTTGGGCAGTAGCGGGCGCTGGCTGGCTGGCCGCCTCTTTCGTAGCTGTTGACTGGGGCTGGCAGGCCGTAGCAGCCAGCCCCAGCATGGCCAGCAAGTAGCGCTTTTTCATGCCGCCAAATTAGGCCGTAGCCGCCTCATTATTTCCCGCAGGAAATACTGTCCCAATCCCAGCTCCAATAATACTTCGGCCAGAATCAAATTACCCACCCACGAGAGCCAGGTCACGGTGAGGTACGTTTCGATGGGCTTGGTATGGAAGGCGTAATACATGAGGTAGCTCTCGCCGCGCAGGGCCAGCGCGCCCAGCGTGACGGCGTAGGAGCGCACCTGCCACTGCACATGCCGGGGCCACTGCCGCTGCCGCGCCGCCCGGTAGGCCAGCCAGGTGGTGAGCCACCACACCACGCATTGCAGCGTGAAACCCACCTGCGCCACCAGCCCGCCGTTGGCAAACTTCGCCAGCACGAGCCCCGACGGCGCGGCCAGCCCCAAGATGCCGCCCACGTAGCCGTAGCCCAGCCAGCGGTGCAGGCACAAGCCGCGCCGGGCCAACACCGGCAGCCACTGCAACAACCCGAGCACCAGCACCACCAAGCTCGTGGTAATGTGTGCGTAGAACCCCAGCCGAAACCACGGGTTGTCGTTGGTTTCGTCGCTTTTAGTAGTGAGAAAGTGAATACCTTTCTCGAAGGAATAATAAGGCAGCGTTTTGGTGAGCATGAGGGCCGCAAACGCCGCGATGAGCAGGGCGGCCAGCAGTAGCGGCAGTTTGCGCAGCATACTATAGCAGGGAAAGGAATAAGCGCACAAACCTACTGCGAGCTTAGCCGAGCAGCGGCAGCAACCAGTCGAGCAGCAGCACCCCGGCCAGCCCCACCACCGACACGATGGTTTCCATCACGGTCCATGAGCGCAGCGTATCCTTCACCGAAAGGTTGAAATACTCTTTAAACAGCCAAAAGCCCGCATCGTTGACGTGCGACACGGCCAGGCTGCCCGCGCCGATGGCGAGCACCAGCAGGTTGGGGTTGACGGGCGAATGCGCCAGCAGCGGCAGCATCACGCCCGCCGCCGTGAGGCCCGCGATAGTGGCCGAGCCCAGGCACACCCGAATAAGCGCCGCCAGCAGCCAGCCCAGCACCAGCGGCGGCAGCCCGGTGCCTTGCAGGCGGGCTGCTATTTCCTGGCTGGCCCCGCTGGCCACCAGCACTTGCTTGAGTGCGCCCGCTCCGGCAATGATGAGCAGGATGGCCGCGATATCCTTGATGGCCAGCCCGTAGCCGTCCATCACCTGGCTGAGCGAGCGGCCCCGTGCCAGCCCCAGGCTAGCCGTGGCCACCAGTACCGACAGCAACATTACCACGGCGGGCTCGGCCAGCAGCACCAGCAGCGGGGCCAGCGGCCCGTTGGCGGGCAGCACGGCTTGCAGGCCCAGCGCCAGCCCTAGCAGGAGCACCGGTAACAGCGAAGACACAAAGCTGTTGAGACGGCCGGGCATTGCTTCAGCGGGCAGCGACTCGGTAACGAAGCCCGCCAGCGGCACCGACACGATGCCGCGCAAGGTGCGCGCATACAGTGGCCCCGCCAGGATAATGGCCGGCACCGCAATCACCAGCCCATACACAAACGTGCGCCCCAGGCTGGCGTGAAACTGCGCCACCAGCGCCGTCGGGGCTGGGTGCGGCGGCAAAAACCCGTGCAGCACCGATAGCGACGCCAGCATGGGCAACCCCACGTATACAGCCGGCAGCCGATACTTATACGCCACTGAAAAAATGAGTGGAATCACCAGCACGAAGCCCACATTATAGAACAGTGGCACCCCGATGATGAGCCCCGTGACCATGAGCGTCCACTGAATATATTTCAGCCCAAAGGCTTCCAGCATGACGGTAGCAATCTGCTGGGCAGCCCCGCTATCCGCCACCAGCTTACCGAGCATGGCGCCCAGCACGATGATAATAACTACGGAGCCCAGCGCATCGCCCAGGCCCTGGTAAACGGCGGCCATCAGGCGTGGGGCAGGCAGGCCCAGTACAAAGCCAGCTCCTAAAGCCACCAGCAAAAAGGCCAGAAATGGTTGCACTTTGCCCCAGCTAATAAGGCCAATCAGGGCCAGCACTGCCAGCAGAATAATCAGAGAAATCATGAATTGGGTGGGAAAAGGGAGCCGCGCAAGGCACTTTGCGGATTGTTTTTTATCGGCGTTCCAACTTGCAAATCCATCCCAAATACGTCTTTAAAGGCATAAAATGGCCAGCTGGCATGTGTTGTAAGCGTATGGGCAAGCGGTGTTTTTCGGCGGCGAGAACGTTATTGCTCAGGCAAATGTGTGCATTAACAGAAAATACGCCGATAAATTAGCAGCCGTTAACCTGCCTGGCAGCTGTTTTCGCAGCCATTTACTACGCACTGCAACTTTAGCAACGCTAGGAACTGCTTTTGCGACCTTGCTAGGCTAGCTTGCTACGCTCCGATTCTCTTCTTTTATTCCTTCTCCCACCCGACTACCTATGACTTCTCGTCGTGCCTTTGTAAAGTCCGCCGCCCTGCTTTCGGCCGGGGTGCTGGCCAGCCCCAGCCTGATTGCCGCTCCCAAGCCCAAGTATATCGGCTTGCAGCTCTATACCGTGCGAGAGGGCATGCAACAAGACCCCACTGGCACGCTGGCCAAAGTAGCCAAAATGGGCTACAACTCGGTGGAGGGCGCGACCTATACGGGCAGCCAGAAGTTCTACGGTATGGAGCCGGCAGCGTTTGCCAAGATACTCAAGCAAAATGGCCTCATCATGCCTAGCAGCCATTACGTGCTGGGCGAGGCCATGAACAACGGCCAGCCCACCCAGGGCACTATCCTGCACGGCTGGGACAAAGCCGTGGACGACGCGGCCCAAATCGGGGTGAAGTATATGGTATGCGCCTACCTACTCGACAGCGAGCGCGGCAGCCTCGACCACTACAAGACCATTGCCGAGCACCTCAACAAGGCCGGTGAGCGCTGCAAGAAAGCGGGTATCCAGCTCTGCTACCACAACCACGACTTCGAGTTTCAGGCTCAGGACGGCAAAATGCCCTACGATACCCTGCTTAATCTTACCGACAAAAACCTGGTGAAGATGGAGTTGGACCTTTATTGGGCCACCAAGGCGGGCCAGGACCCGGTAGCCATGTTTCAAAAGCACCCCGGCCGCTTCCCGCTCTGGCACGTGAAGGACATGGATAAGACGGCCGCTCGCAACTTCACGGAGGTGGGCAACGGTAGCATCGACTTCAAGCGCATTTTTGCCCAGGCTAAGACGGCAGGTATGCAGTATTTCTTCGTGGAGCAGGACCAAACGCCCGGCTCGCCCTTCGACAGCATTCAGCAGAGCATCAGCTACTTGAAAAAAACGCTGGTGTAGAATAATTGTCAGCTATCAGTCATCAATTATCAGTTATCATAATAGGATAACTGGTAACTGATGACTGGTAACTGATAACTGACAACTTCTATCCCCACCCAACTTCTTATGGAAAAGTACACCTATGACGCCATCGTCATTGGCTCCGGCATCTCGGGCGGCATGGCCGCTAAAGAGCTGACTGAGAAAGGCCTGAAAACAATCATGCTGGAGCGCGGGCGCAACATAGAGCACATTAAGGACTATGTAAACGCCAACAAGGCCCCGTGGGAATATGAGCACCGCGGCGGCAAAACCCAGCAGATGCTGGCCGACTACCCGGTGCTGGGCCGCGACTACACGCTGAACGAAACCAACCTCGACTTCTGGGTGAATGAGAAGGACAGCCCCTACGTGGAGGTGAAGCCCTTCGACTGGTTTCGGGGCTACCACGTGGGCGGGCGCTCGCTCATGTGGGGCCGCCAGAGCTACCGCCTCAGCGACTACGACTTTGAGGCCAACGCCAAGGACGGCATCGCCGTGGACTGGCCCATTCGCTACAAAGACCTGGCGCCGTGGTACAGCCACGCCGAGAAATTTGCGGGTATCAGCGGCAACCGCGACGGCCTGCCCCAGCTGCCCGACGGCGACTACATGCCCGCGATGGAGATGAACATCGTGGAGAAAGACGTGGCCGCCCGCATCAAAAAGCACTACAAGGACCGCCACATGGTCATCGGCCGCACGGCCAATATCACCAAGCCGCATAACAACCGCGTCAACTGCCAGTACCGTAACAAATGCTGGCTGGGCTGCCCGTTTGGGGCGTATTTCAGCACGCAGTCGGCCACGCTGCCGGCGGCCGTGGCTACCGGCAACCTCACGCTGCGGCCGTTTTCCATCGTCACGCGCATCCTGTACGACAAGGATACCAAGCGCGCGAAGGGCGTGGAAATTCTGGATGCCGAAACGAACAAGACCTACGAGTACTACGCCAAGATTATCTTCCTCAACGCCTCGGCCCTGAACTCGGCCTGGGTGCTGATGAACTCAGCCACCGACGTGTGGCCCGGCGGCCTGGGCAGCAGCAGCGGTGAGCTGGGCCACAACGTGATGGACCACCACTTCCGGGCCGGTGCGCACGGCGAAATGCCGGGCTACGAGGACAAATACGTGTACGGCCGCCGCGCCAATGGCATTTATGTGCCCCGCTTCCGCAACCTGTTTGGCGACAAGCGCGACTACATCCGGGGCTTCGGCTACCAAGGCAGCGCCGGCCGCGAGGGCTGGAGCCGCGAGATTCCGGAGATGAGCATCGGCGGCGAGTTTAAGGACGCGCTCAGCGAGCCCGGCAACTGGACGATGGGCCTCACCGGCTTCGGCGAAACCCTCCCCTACCATGACAACCACATTTTCCTGGATAAGACCAAGAAGGACAAGTGGGGCCTGCCCGTGCTGGCAATGGACGTAAGCATCCGCGACAACGAGCAGAAAATGCGCGTCGATATGATGCAGGATGCCAAGGAGATGCTGGAAATAGCGGGCCTCCAGAACGTGAAGACCTACAACAACGGCTACAACCCCGGCGGCGGCATCCACGAGATGGGCACTGCCCGCATGGGCCGCGACCCCAAAACGTCGGTCCTCAACCAGTACAACCAGGTATGGGACGCCCCCAACGTGTACGTGACCGACGGCGCTGCCATGACCTCGGCCGCCTGCCAAAACCCCTCGCTCACCTATATGGCCCTCACGGCCCGCGCCGTGGACCATGCCGTGAGCGAGTTGAAAAAGCAGAACGTCTAACCCCTCATTTTCAAAGCCATGATGAATAGAAGAGATGCCCTCGCCCGGGTAGCCCTGCTGATGGGGGGCGCCGTAATCGGAGCCGATTATTTCCTGACCGGATGCAGCCCCGCTAGCTCCGATAAGGACAAGAAGGGAGACTCCGCGTCGAATTTCAAGGCGCTCGATACCAAGCAGCAAGCTTACCTCGACGAGGTGGGCGATACCATCCTGCCCGCCACCAAGACGCCCGGCGCCAAGGCCGCCCGCGTGGGTAGCTTCATGGCCGTGATGGTGCGCGACTGCTACAAGCCCGCCGACCAGGAAATCTTCACCAAAGGCCTGAGCCAACTGGAAGAAGCCAGCCAGAAGCTAAACGGCAAAGGCTTTATGGAGAGTACGCCGGCCCAGCGCACGGCGCTGCTCACGGCCCTCGACACCGAGCAGAAAAACTACGCCAAAACTAAGACCCCGGAGCAGCCTAACCACTACTTCCGGATGATAAAGGAACTGACGCTGCTCGGCTACTTTACTTCCGAAGTGGGGGCCACGCAGGCGCTACGCTACCTGCCAGTGCCCGGCAAATACGTGGGCGATTACCCATACAAAAAAGGCGACCGCGCCTGGGCCACCACGTAATTGTCGTTAGTTTAGGCCGTCGTGCTGGCGGGCCGGCTCACCTGTTCGCCAGGTAAGCTGGCCCGCCAGCATGACGGCTACTATTCCCTTAATTGCAACGCATGAAATTACGCCTAGGTATGATTGGCGGCGGGCAGGGCGCCTTTATCGGCGCGGTACATCGCCTGGCCGCCGCCCTCGATAGTCAATACGAACTGGTGGCTGGCGCCTTTAGCAGCAACCCCGACACCTCCCGCGCCAGCGGGCAAGTACTGGGCCTGGCCCCTGACCGCGTGTATGGCTCCTACCAGGAGTTGATGGAGCAGGAAAAAGCCCGGCCGGTCGCCGAGCGCGTACAGGTTATCAGCATCGTAACGCCCAATCACCTGCACTTCGCGCCGGCCAAGCTGGCGCTGGAAAGCGGCTTCGACGTGGTGCTGGACAAGCCCATGACGTTCTCGCTGGCCGAGGCCAAGGAACTGGCGGCCGTGGTTGCCGCTACTAGCCGGCGCCTCTGCCTCACGCACACCTACACGGGCTACCCGATGGTGAAGGAAGCGCGCCAACTCGTGGCCGCCGGCACGCTGGGCCGCATCCGCAAAGTGTACGTGGAGTACCCGCAGGGCTGGCTCAGTAAGTTTGAGGAAGGCGGCGAAAACAAGCAGGCTGCCTGGCGCACCGACCCCGCCCGCAGCGGCGTAGCCGGCGCGATGGGCGACATCGGCACCCACGCTTTCAACCTGCTCGAATACGTAAGCGGCCTGCAAGTCGAGCAGCTCTGCGCCGACATCAATACCGTAGTCGAAGGCCGCCGGCTCGACGATGACGGCGCGGTGCTGCTGCGCCTGAGCGGCGGGACCAGCGGCGTACTGGTGGCTACGCAAGTAGCTGCGGGCGAAGAGAATAACGTGCGCATCCGCGTGTATGGTGAGAAGGGCGGTATCGACTGGATGCAGGCCGATGCCAACACCTTACTGGTGAAATGGCTGGATAAGCCCACCGAAATCTGGCGCACGGGCGGCCCCTACGTGAGCACCTTTGCCAGCCACAATACCCGCACCCCGGCCGGCCACCCCGAGGGCTACCTCGAAGCATTTGCCAATCTTTACCGCAACTTCGCCCTGACCTTGCAGGCCGAGCAAGCCGGCCAGCCAGTGCCACCCGAAGCGTTAGATTACCCCAGCATAGAAGAGGGCGTGCGCGGCATGGCCTTCATTGAAAACGTCATCGCCTCGGGCCATTCTACCCAGAAGTGGACCGACTTTACCGTGTAGCTGCCCATGAAAACCATCAAAGGCCCCGCCGTTTTTCTGGCGCAATTTATTGGTGACCAAGCCCCATTTAACTCGCTGGCCGACATCTGCAAATGGGCCGCCGGCCTGGGCTTTAAAGGCGTGCAGCTGCCCACCACCGACAGCCGCTTCATCGACCTCAAGCTAGCCGCCGAAAGCCAGACCTACGCCGACGAGCTACGGGGCACCGTGCAGGCCGCCGGCCTCGAAATCACCGAGCTTTCGACCCACTTGCAGGGCCAGCTGGTGGCCGTCAACCCGGTGTACGACCAACTGTTCGATGGCTTCGCACCCGAGGCCGTGCGCGGCAACCCGCACGCCCGGCAGCAGTGGGCCGTGCAGCAGCTTACCTACGCCGCCAAGGCCTCGCGGCGGCTGGGTCTGGCGGCGCACGTCACCTTTAGCGGCGCGCTGCTGTGGCCCTACCTCTACCCCTGGCCCCAGCGCCCGGCTGGCCTGGTGGAGGAAGGCTTTGCGGAGCTAGGCCGGCGCTGGCGGCCGATTCTGGATGAGTTTGATGCCGAGGGCATTGACTTGTGCTACGAAATCCACGCCGGCGAAGACCTGCACGACGGCATCAGCTACGAGCGCTTTTTGACGGAGGTCAACGACCACCCGCGCGCCTGCCTGCTCTACGACCCCTCGCACTACGTACTCCAATGCCTTGACTACTTGGAGCATATCGACATCTACCACGAGCGCATCCGCATGTTCCACGTCAAGGATGCCGAGTTTAACCCCAGCGGGCGGCAGGGCGTGTACGGTGGCTACCAGTCGTGGCTGGAGCGCGCCGGTCGCTTCCGCTCCTTGGGCGATGGGCAGGTCGATTTCAAGGCCGTTTTCAGCAAAATGGCGCAGTACGATTTTCCCGGCTGGGCCGTGCTAGAGTGGGAATGCGCCCTCAAAAACTCCGCCGACGGCGCCCGCGAAGGCGCGCAGTTTATCAAGGACCACATCATCCGCGTCACTGACCGCGCCTTCGACGACTTCGCTGCCTCGGGTATCGACACCTCTCTCAACAAAAAGCTTCTCGGCCTTTAATTTCCACTTGACCTGCTAGTTATGAAAAAAGTATTGCTATTCCTGAGCGCCGGCGTCCTGCTCGCGGCCTGCGACTCGGGCTACAAACAAGACGGCCCCGACCAGGTAAATGCCGCCAAACCAGCCACCGAAAAATCGGATGAGCTGAATTCCGATAGCACCTCGGGCTCCAACGTAGCCGCCGTGGCGCACCAGCCGCAGGTCGATACCAGCCGCTCCAAAATCGGCACCTCCCCCACCGGCACGCCCTCCGAAAAAGGCGGCAAGCTCATCGCCGCTGCCGACTGCGCCAGCTGCCACCGCGAGCGCGACAAGCTCCTCGGCCCCGCCTACACCGCCGTGGCCCAGAAGTATCCCAATACCCCGGCCAACGTTAACATGCTGGCCAGCAAAGTAATCAGCGGCGGCAGTGGCCACTGGGGCGACATCGCCATGACGCCCCACCCCGGCCTCTCCAAGAGCGACGCCCAGGAAATGGTGCGCTATATCCTGAGCCTGAAATAATATCCGCCGCCGCTAGCCTTCCTCCCATCCCACCCTGCCTGCCCATGACTACTGCCATTCGGATAAAGCTGTCCCTCATGATGTTCCTGGAGTTTTTCATCTGGGGCGCGTGGTTCGTAACCTTAGGGACTTATCTGCTGCACAACCTCAAGGCCACCGGCACGCAGGTGGGCGTAGCGTTCCTCACGCAGTCCATCGGGGCCATCGTGGCGCCGTTCATCATCGGGCTCATCGCCGACCGGTTTTTCTCGGCTCAGAAAATCCTGGGCGTGCTGCACCTGCTGGGCGCGGTTTTGCTGTGGCGCGCCTCCTCGGCCCCCGATTTTAGCAGCTTCTACCCCAACATCCTCACCTATATGGTGCTCTACATGCCCACGCTGGCGCTGGTTAACTCCATCGCTTTCCGGCAGATGAAAGACCCGCAGAAGGAGTTTGCGCCCATTCGGGTGCTGGGTACGCTGGGCTGGATTGTGGCGGGCCTCACCATCGGCTGGCTCAATTGGGAACAAAATAACGCACTGCAAACCACGTTCCTGATGGCCGCCGGGGCCTCGGCTATCCTGGGCCTGTTCAGCTTCACGCTGCCAGCCACGCCGCCCGTAAAAAGCGGCCAATCCAGCTCGCTGGGCGACCTGCTGGGCCTCGACGCCATCGGCCTGCTCAAGAACCGCTCGTACCTCATTTTCTTCCTGGCCTCCATCGCCATCTGCATCCCGCTGGCTTTCTACTACGGCTTCACCAATCCCTTCCTCAACGAAGTGGGCATGAAGGCCGCCGCCGGTGTGCAAAGCCTCGGGCAGGTTTCAGAATTGCTGTTCATGCTCGCCATACCGCTGTTTTTCAGTAAGCTGGGCGTGAAGAAAATGCTAGCTATCGGCATGGCGGCCTGGGCATTACGCTACGTATTCTTTGCTTACGGCGATGGGCTGGGCAACTATTGGATGCTCATCGCGGGCATCGTGCTGCACGGTGTATGTTACGATTTCTTCTTCGTCACGGGCCAGATTTACACCGACAACCTAGCTGGCGAGCGCTTCAAAAGCTCGGCGCAGGGCTTTATCACGCTGGCGACCTATGGCGTAGGCATGCTCATCGGTACGCTACTCTCGGGCGATATTTTTGACAAATACGCCCTGGCCGGCGGCACCCACGACTGGCGCATGATTTGGCTGATTCCGGCCGGTATTGCGGCCCTCGTGCTGGTGCTGTTCCTGCTGATGTTCCGCGAAAAAACTGTGATAGCAGCCGGCCAGGACGCCACCTTACCGTACGGCGAAGCCTCCGCCGTTGCCCCCGGCTAGCATCTTACTTTCCCTCCGCCTATGCCTACCTGGAACCGCCGCGCCGCCCTCAAAACCCTGCTCACCAGCACCGCCACCGTAGGCGCGCTGGGCGTAGCCAGCGCCTACCCGATGGAAGAAAAACAAGCCGCCTCCAACGCGCCGTTATTGAATAATATCAAGCAGTCGGTGTGCCGCTGGTGCTTCCAGGATATGCCGCTGGAGCAGCTCTGCGTAGCGGCTAAGGAGATGGGCATCAAGGCTATCGACCTGGTGGGGCCAGCCGACTGGCCCACCCTCAAAAAGCACGGCCTCGACTCGCCCATGTGCAACGGGGCCGAAATCAACCTCACCGACGGCTTCAACGACCCGCGCTTTCACGCACAGCTGCAAAAGCAGTACGCCGCCATGATTCCGAAGGTGGCTGCCGCCGGCTACACCAACCTCATCTGCTTTAGCGGCAGCCGCCGGGGTATGAGCGACGAGGTGGGGCTGGCCAACGCCGTGCGCGGCTTGCAGCCGCTAATGGCCCTCGCCGAAAAGCACAAAGTGGTGCTCGTAATGGAGCTGCTCAACAGCAAAATCGACCACCACGACTACCAGGCCGACCGCACCAGCTGGGGCGTGGCGCTGGCCAAAAAGCTGGGCTCCGAGCACTTTAAGTTGCTCTACGACATCTACCACATGCAGATTGACGAGGGCGACGTTATCCGCAACATCACCGACCACCACGCCTACATCGCGCACTACCACACGGCGGGCGTGCCCGGCCGCCACGAAATAGACGACTCGCAGGAGCTGAACTACCCGGCCATCATGCGCGCCATCAAGGCCACCGGCTTTCAGGGCTACGTGGCTCAGGAGTTCATCCCGACCAAGGCCGACAAGCTGGCTTCGCTACGGCAGGCCGTGCGCATCTGCGACGTTTGATTAAGTCTCCGCTAGCTACCCTTTTCCACCTATCCCACCCTTTCGCTTTATGAAACTTCCCCTGCTTTCCAGCGCGCTCGTGCTCGGTACCATCACGCTGGCCCAGGCCCAGCAAGGCGGCAAGCCCGAAGACACCGAGGTGTATGAGCCGGTGCCCAAAGTGGTGGCCGCCAGCCCCAACCTGGCCCCGCCACCAACCGACGCTATCGTGCTTTTCAATGGCAAAGACCTCAGCCAGTGGGTAATGACCGAGGACCGCACCACGCCCGCCAAGTGGAAAGTGGCCGGCGGCGCCTTCACCGTTGATAAGAGCACCGGCAACATCGAAACCAAGCAGGCATTTACCAACTACCAGTTGCACATCGAGTGGCGTGTGCCGGCCAACATCACCGGCACTGGGCAGGCGCGCGGCAACAGCGGCCTGTTTCTGGCCTCGCTGGGCAAGGGCGACCTAGGCTACGAGCTGCAAATCCTGGACTCGTACAACAACAAGACCTACGTAAACGGCATGGCGGGCAGCATCTACAAGCAGCGCGTGCCGCTGGCCAATCCCACGCGCAAACCCGGTGAGTGGCAGTCGTACGACGTGGTGTGGCTGGCCCCCACCTTCAAAGCCGACGGCTCGCTGCAAACCCCGGCCCGCGTCACGGTGATTTTCAACGGCGTGGTGGTCCAAAACAACGTGGAGCTAGCCGGCCCCACGCAGTATATCGGCCCGCCCAGCTACGCCGGCCAGAAGGGTGGCCCCGCCCCCATCAAACTGCAATCGCACGGCGATAAGAGCGAGCCCGACAGCTTCCGCAACATCTGGATACGGGAGTTGTAAACTCATTTTTAACCTGCAAAAAGGCCAGCCTGACGGCTGGCCTTTTTGCGCGCCATCAGAAGGGTCTACTACCTCCTGATGGCGCGGGGCTCTGCCCCGTGTCTACTATTGGCGGGCCTCTGGCCCGCCCGGGGAGAGCGACTCGTTCAACGAGTGCCAGCCAGAGGCCGGCCAATACTAGACACGGGGCAGAGCCCCGCGCCATCTGAATTAGCCTTTTTGCTTACTGCCCTAACGGCTTACCGAGTACGTTTTGCGTTGCGGGCCAGCACCGGTAATTTTCACCGATTGCCAGCCATTTGGCAACGTGGTTTTGCGTTGCGTGAGGCCCAACGGCGTAATATCGAGGCCGCCGAAGCCCATGAGCACGGCTTGCAGCACGCCACCCGCGCCAGTGGCGAAGTAAGGGTTGGTGCCACCCTTGGTTTCGGCGATGACGCGGAAGGGCGGCAGCAGGTTGGGTAGGTAGGCATCCTGGAAGAAGTGCTGCGCCTTGGCGCCGTCGCCCAACCGCGCGTAGAGCAGCGCGAAGATGGCCTGCGTCATGGCGGGGGTACCCTCGTTGGGTACGCGGGTTTCGTAGTAGGCCAGGTCTTTCTTGATTTGGGCGGGGTCGGTGATGGTGGTTAGCGGGAAAGCCAGCAGGTTGACGTCGCCCTGCTTGATACCCTCGCCGTGGTAGGTGGCGTGCTCCTGGGTCACGCCGTTGGCCATTTTGAGGACTGGGATATTCTGGGCTACGAGCGCCCAGTCGGCATTGGCGGGGCGGCCGAGAAGCTTGGCGGCGGCCGTGGCGGCGCGCAGGTTAGCCTGGGCGGCGGCGTTGGTGAAGGCGTCGTTATCCACGTTTTCAGCCCATTCATCGGAAGCAACCACGTTCTTGATGTCGTAGTGGCCGGGGCCGTTGCGCTCCACGCGGCTGGCCCAGAAGTCGGCGGTGGCCGAGATGATGGGCCAGCCTTTTTCGCGCAGCCATTCCTTGTCCTGCGTCACGCAGTAGTACTGCCAGGCCGCCAGCCCTACGCAGGCCGAAATGTGGTGCTCAAACGGGCCGCTCAGCGCCCACACGGGCGTTTCCTCCACGCCCGAATCGGCGCTTTCCCAGGGGTACATGGCCCCTTGGTAGCCGTGGGCGAAGGCGTTGCGCTTGGCGATTTCGAGGCGGTTGAAGCGGTATTCGACCAGCGACTTGGCGATGTCGGGGTGCAGCACGAGCAGCGCCGGGTACATCCACAAGTCGCTGTCCCAGAATACGTGGCCGTTGTAGCCCAGGCCCGAAAGGCCCATTGGCGACGGCGAGTAGTCGGTGCCCGCCCGCGAAAAGCTGTAGAGGTGATACAGCATACTGTGCACATCCTGCTGGGCCTGGGCATCGCCGGCAATTTGGATATCACTCTGCCACAAGCCTTTCCAGGCTTTCTCGTGAAAATCGAGCAGGCGCTGGCGGCCTTCGAGGCGGGCGAAGATGGTGAGGCGCTCGGCCTCGTTGAGCGGGTCGGGGTGGTGGGCCGAGGTGATGCTGGAGCCCGCCACGGCGTAGGCGTAGGTCTGGCCGGCCTTCAGCGCCCGGCTGAACTTCATGAGGTGCATGTTATTATCCCACATTTCGTGGATAACGCGCGGCTCCTGCCCATGCGGCTCGCTGAACAAGAAGCTGTTGGAGGCGCAGAGCGTGAGCTTGCCGGTGGGGCTTTTGGCCGAGGAGGTGAGCAGGCTGAGCGTGGCGTGCGGCCGGTCGATTTCGTTGTAATAGTTCTGCACATCGCGCAGGGCATCGGGCGCATCCATGACGCTGGCGGCGGTGAGCGCCATATCCTTCTTGGCCGTGATGCTGACGTCCATGAGCACGGTGTAGGGCAGGTGGCGCAGGGCATAGTAAGTATAGCTGATGCTAGCCCGGTCGCCGTAGTCGAAGGTGGTGGTGAGGCTGGCCCGCTGCATATCCAACTGCTGCCGGAAGTTGCTCGCATCTTGGGCGCTGAGGCGGTGGCCGTCCACCTCCAGGTACATATTCAGTAGGTTGAAGCTGTTGAGAAAATTGCTGACGCGGCCCCGACCATACTGGTCGTAGGCGCCGGCCAGCACCACGTTCTTGACCTGAAACGGCACCGGCGACGATACAATGCCCAGCATCCCGTTGGCCACGGTCACGCCGTAGTAGTTGCTGGGGTCGATTTTATCGGCGGCGATGCGCCAGGGGTCGGGCTGCGGCTGGGCGGCCAGCGGCCGGCCAGTTAAAAGCAAGAACAGCCAGGCGCTGAGCAGCGCCGGCAACCGGAGGGAAGCGGGTGGGAACATGGAAGGGCGAAAACCGGGCCTGGGGCCAGCCAGCGCCAGCACCGGGCCCTCGTGAGAAGCTGCCGGCGGGCAGCCCATCAAAAATAAGCACGGCCGACTGATAATCAGCTGGCTACCCGGCAGTATTAAACGCTATTTCTTGCCCGGAACCGCGTGGCTGGGGGCGTCGCAGCCCGGCCGCAACGCCCGCTAGTTAGCGCATTCCTGGCTACCTTACCAATTAATCAGCGAATTCTGATTACAAACCCCTTGGCTAGTTGGCCCTTACCTCCGGTTGGGGCCACACTGGCGGGGGGCCGACTCCGCTACTTCCTTTCCCACCCGTTGGCTACTTTTCTACCACTTTTCCGGGGGCGGCTACTGGCTTGCCTGGCCATGCTGCTGCTGACTAGCCTGGCCGGCTGCGCCCCGGCGGCCCGCGAGCCGGTTTATCGCATCGGCTTTTCGCAGTGCACTACCGGCGATGCCTGGCGCCGGGCCATGCTGGCAGGCATGGAAAAAGAGCTGAGCTTTCACCCCAACGTGCAGTTCCAGATGCTGGATGCGCACAACGATACCGACCTGCAACGGCGCCACATTCAGGAGTTTATCCGGCAGCACGTCGATGTACTTATCATCTCGCCCAACCAGTCGGGGCCACTCACGCCGCTGGCCGAAGCAGCTTATCAGCAAGGGATTCCGGTTATCGTGCTCGACCGCCGCACAGCCTCGCCGCACTACACGGCCTACGTGGGCGGCAACAACCTGGAGGTGGGCCGCACGGCCGGCCGCTACGCCGCGCAGCTGCTGCACGGCCGGGGCCAGGTTGTTGAAATTACGGGCCGGGCGGGCTCGTCGCCCGCCACCGACCGCCACCTGGGCTTTACGCAGGCGCTGGCGGCCAGCCCCGGCCTCACAGCGGTGGCCCAGCTTACCGGCGACTGGCAACCCGCCTCCGTGCTCCAGCAGCTGCCCACGGTGCTGCGCGCCCACCCCGAAACCAACCTCATTTTTGCCCACAACGACCCCATGGCGCAGGCTGCCCACCTGGTGGCCCAGCAGCTAGGGCTGACAAAGAAGCTGCGCATCATTGGCGTCGATGGCTTGCCGGGGCCTGATAATGGCTTGCAACTCGTGGCCGATGGGGTGCTCCAGGCTACGCTGCTGTACTCGCCGGGTGGCGAGGAAGCTATTCGCACCGCGCTGCGCATCCTGCACCACGAGCCGTTTGTGAAGGATAATATCCTGGTAACGATGGTGGTTGACTCGGCCAATGTAGGCGCCGTGCGCAGCCAAACCGAGCGGCTGGCAGCCCAGCAGCTGGCTCTTCAGCAGCAGCAGCAACTTTGGCAGGAAGAGCAGGAGCGCTACGCCAGCCAGAAAATGCTGGTGTACCTATTACTGGCCAGCCTACTGGGAGCCATTATCTTAGGCGCAATAGCCTGGCGGTCGTCGCGCCTCAATCAGCGCATCCGGCGCACGCTGGAGGGCCAGAATGCCGAAATTAGCGCCCAGCGCAACCGCATTGCCGAGCTAGCCGAGCAGGCCCGCGCCGCCGCCGAGGAAGTGCGCCGCACCTCGGAGGCCAAGCTACGCTTTTTTACCAACTTCTCGCACGAGCTGCGCACACCGCTCACTCTTATCCTGGGGCCGGTCGAGGACCTGCTCACGAGCCCGGCCGACCTCTCGGCGGCCCAGCGCCACGACCTGGGCCTGGTGCGCCGCAACACCCAGCGGCTCTTGCAGCTGGTCAACCAGCTCATGGACTTTCGTAAAATCGACGTAGGCAAAATGGCCGTGCGCGCGACCGAGGCCGACTTGGTAGGCTTCGTGCGCGAAATCATGGATGTGTTTGAGAAAACGGCCCACCGCCGCGGTATCACCTTCCGGTTTGCTTCGGCCGAGCCGAGCATTTTCCTGTGGTTCGACGGCGACATTCTGGACAAGGTCTTCTTCAACTTACTTTCTAACGCCTTCAAATACACCCCCGACGGCGGCCAGATTATCGTGAGCATCACGCTAAATGGCAATGACAAAACTGTGTGCGTCAGCGTCGAAGACAGCGGCCGGGGTATTGCCGAGGCCGACCAGACGCACATTCTGGAGTGGTTTTATCAGGGCAGCCAGCCTTCGGCCAATAGCTCGGGGCTGGGCCTGGCGCTGGCCGAGGGCCTCACCCGGCTGCACCAGGGCACCCTGTCGTTTAGCAGCGAACTGGGCCAGGGCAGCACTTTCTACGTGCGCCTGCCACTCGAAAAGCCCGCCGCTTTCCTCGACGTAGAGCCCGGCCCGGCGCAGCCGCTCAGCTCCACCATCGTGTTGCCTGATGAGGAACCGGCTACCTCAACCCCCAGCCCGGCCCCGGCTCGCACCGATGCCACTGCCCTCATCATCGAGGACAACGAGGAAGTGCGCGATTTCCTGGTGCAGAAGCTTCAGCCACACTTTCAAGTGAGTACCGCCGCCGATGGGGCTTCCGGCCTGCGCCTGGCCAGCGATACCATCCCCGATGTGATAATCTGCGACGTGGGCCTGCCCGAACTGAGTGGCCTGGAAGTAGCGGCTGCGCTCAAGGGCGACTGGCGCACCTCGCACATTCCGCTGGTGCTGCTCACGGCCCAGGTAGCCCCCGAGCAGCAGGTGGCCGGCGTGCAGGCCGGTGCCGACCTCTACCTTACCAAACCTTTCAACCCCACCTTTTTGCTTGAAAGCATCCGCACGCTGCTGCGCAACCGCGACCAGCAGCGCGAACATTTTCGGCGGCAGCTATCGGGGGCCGCACCCACGGCGGCGCCGTTGCGCATGGACCAGAAATTTTTAGCCGACCTCGCCGCCATTATCGAAGGCCGGCTCGACCAGCCGGGGCTGAACGTGGACGATATTGCCCACAGCCTGGGTGTGTCGCGCACGCAGCTCTACCGCAAGGTGAAGGCACTGCTCGGCACCGGCGTCACCGAGTACATCCAAACCGTGCGCCTCACCAAGGCCCGGCAGTTACTTCTTCAGGAAGGTAGCACCATCGCCGAGGTGGCTTACCAGACCGGCTTCTCATCCCCATCGTACTTCTCCACCGCCTTCAAGGGCAAGTACCAAGTGTCCCCATCGGAGTTTAAAGCTCTACATACCCCATTACGAAGCTGACCGATTTTTGAAAGTAATGACTCAAAATCTAACGTGGCGCTCCTGGTGAGTCAGTACTCACTTTTATTTTTACTATTACTAATCAGCAACTTACCTGGCACTTTCGATTAGTGCACCAATTTTGAACGAAATTGACACCCTGGCGAATGCTTGCTAGCGCAGTAGCCCAGACTTTTGAGCAAACGTTTAGCTCATGGTCCAGCGCAAAGTTCTTTTTTGGTCGATTGTCACGGCGCTTGGCGGCTTCCTGTTCGGCTTCGACACGGCCGTAATTTCGGGCGCCGAGAAAGCCATTCAGCAGCTCTGGCGCCTCACGGCGTTTGAGCACGGGTTCACCATTTCCATCGCACTTATCGGCACGGTGCTGGGTGCCATGTTTGGCGGCATCCCCAGCGATAAGCTGGGCCGCCGCCAGACGCTGCGCTGGATTGCGGTGCTCTACCTCGTGTCGGCAGTGGGCGCGGCGCTGGCCCCGGGGTGGGTGCCATTCATGGTTTTCCGCTTCCTGGGTGGGCTGGGCGTAGGCGCCTCCTCGGTCACGGCGCCGCTCTACATCTCCGAAATTTCACCCGCCGAGTCGCGAGGTAAGCTAGTTGGTTTGTTCCAGTTTAACATCGTTTTTGGCATCCTGGCCGCCTATCTCTCCAACTACCTATTGGCCAACGTGGGCGAGCACTCATGGCGGCTGATGCTGGGTGTGCAGGCCGTGCCAGCCATCGCCTTCCTGTTGTTTTTATTCCGGGTACCCGAAAGCCCCCGCTGGCTGCTGCTGCACGGCCGCCTGGCCGAGGGCAAAGACGTACTGCGCCTCATCAACCCCGCCACCGTGGAGGCCGATACGGCGGCCATTCTCACGGCGCAGGCGCGGGCCGGGCAGCAGAGCGAGTCGCTGTGGGCCAGCCAGTACCGCACGCCCGTGCTGCTGGCGGTGGCTTTCGCATTCTTCAACCAGGTATCAGGCATCAATGCCATTATCTACTACGCCCCGCGCATTTTTGAGATGACGGGGCTGGGGCAGGGCGCGGCCCTGCTGTCGTCGGCGGGCATCGGGCTGGTCAATTTCTGCTTTACGCTGCTGGGTGTCAACGTTATCGACCGCTTTGGGCGGCGCACGCTCATGCTGGTGGGTTCGCTCGGGCTCATTGCCACGCTGGGGCTGGTGGCAATGGCGTTTTACACCCAGCGCTTTCAGCTGTTCGGCGGGCTGCTGGTGCCGGGGCTGCTGTTTGCCTACATCGCCTTTTTCGCCTTCTCGCAAGGTGCCGTTATCTGGGTATTCATCTCCGAGATTTTCCCTAATGCCGTGCGGGCCAAGGGCCAGGCGCTGGGCTCGAGCACGCACTGGGTAATGGCGACAGTCATCGCCTTCACCTTTCCCTACTTCGCCGAGCGGCTGGGTGGCGGCAACACCTTCGCTTTCTTCTGCGGCATGATGGTCTTGCAGCTTGTATTCGTGCTCCGCTTCATGCCCGAAACCAAGGGCACCAGCCTGGAGGGCGTCGAGAAAACGCTCGTCATGCACTAGAGCTAGCATCCTGATAATAGGGCATTTGCCGCCGCCCGAAAGCTAGCCAACACCTATTCTGCTCCTCCCTTCTCTCCCACCCACCCCATGCCCATCACCTGTTTTGGAGAAATGCTCTGGGACGTATTGCCGACAGGCAAGCAGCCCGGCGGCGCCCCGCTCAACGTGGCCGTCCACCTGCACAACCTGGGCCTCGAAGCCCAATTGGTGAGCCGCGTGGGCCACGACGACCTGGGTGCCGAATTAGTAGAATTTGTTGAAGCCAAAGGCTTGACGACCTGCTACATTCAGCACGGCGAAACTCACCTCACGGGTGTGGTAAAAGCCAACGTGAGCGACAGCCACGAGGTCACCTACAAAATAGTGCAGCCCGTAGCCTGGGACTACGTTCAGTACGAAGAGCCGCTGGGCCCGCTCGCCGAGCACGCCGAGGCCTTTGTATTTGGCAGCCTGGCTGCCCGCAGCCCGGCCACCCGCGAAACGCTCTACCGCCTACTCCAGCGCGCGCCCTTCAAGGTATTTGACGTGAACCTGCGGGCCCCGCACTACTCGCGCAACGTGGTGACTTACCTGCTGCGCCAGGCCAACCTGGTGAAGCTCAACCACCACGAGTTGGCCGAAATAATGGGCTGGTTTGGGGCCAGCCCCGACGAGGAAACCGCCCTGCACTGGCTAGCCGACCGCTTTCAGCTGCAAGCCGTGTGCGTGACCAAGGGAGCCGACGGGGCCGTGCTCTGGGCGGGCCAGCAGCTTTTCCGCAGCCCCGGCATCGCGGTGCAGGTGCAGGATACCATCGGCAGCGGCGACGCCTTTCTGGCGGCGCTGCTCAAGGGCTGGCTAGCCGGCCAGCCGCCGGGCGAGGCGCTGGCCTTCGCCTGCGCCGCCGGCTCGCTGGTGGCCACTTACCGGGGCGCTACGCCGGCCATCTCGGTGGCGCAGGTGGCCACGCTGGCCGCTTCGGTTGACTGATTATCTGCTCGTTACTTCTCTATGAAAATTCGCTACTTCTCTTTTTCTTCTCTCTTGAACGGACGCGCGGCGCTGGCTTTGCTGCTGGCTGGCCTGGCTACGGGCTGCCAGCAATCGGCCAAAACCGAAACGGCCGCTACAGAAGCCAAGACGGTAGCAGCAGCGGCCAACCCAACTGATTGGTGGAAGGAAACCGTTGTTTACCAGCTTTATCCGCGCAGTTTTCAGGATAGCAACGGTGATGGCGTGGGCGATTTGAAGGGCATCACCTCACGGCTCGATTACCTAAAAAGCCTCGGCGTGGGCACGGTGTGGCTGAATCCCATCTACGCCTCGCCCAATGATGATAACGGCTACGATATCAGCGATTACCGCGAGATAATGCCGGAATTTGGCACCATGCAGGAATTCGACGCGCTGCTCAAAGGCATGCACGGGCGCGGCCTGAAGCTGGTGATGGACCTGGTGGTGAACCACAGCAGCGACGAGCACGCCTGGTTTCAGTCGGCCCGCGCCTCACGCACGAGCCCCTACCGCGACTACTACTATTGGTGGCCCGCCGAAAAGGGCACCCCGCCGGCCCGCTACAGCACCTTTGACGTGAAGCACGACGCTTGGCAGTACGACGCGCCCACCAAGAGCTACTACCTGCACTACTTCTCCAAAAAGCAGCCCGACCTCAACTGGAACAACCCCAAGCTGCGCCAGGAAGTGTACAATATCATGCGCTTCTGGGCCGATAAGGGCATCGACGGCTTCCGCATGGACGCCTTCCAGTTTGTGGCCAAAGACCCTAGCTTCCCGCCCATTCCGGGCGTGACGGAAAGCACGTTTACCAACGCTTACAACCACGGCCCGCGCCTGCACGACTACCTCCAGGAAATGAACCGCGAGGTGCTGAGCAAGTACCACCTGATGACCGTAGCCGAGGGCGCGGGCCGCAACCCCGCCGAGGCCATGCGCTTCGTGGACCCCGCCCGCGAGGAATTGAACATGACCTATCACTTTGAAGGTGTGGGCGTAGGCAGCAACTCCGACACCTATAAGCTCACCGACCTCAAGCGCGTCTTCACAAAGTGGGATAGCGCCTTTGCCCGGAAGGGCTGGCAGGCTATCGACCTCGGCAACCACGACCAGCCGCGCATGGTGAGCAAGTTTGGCGACGACCGGCCGGCGTTTCGGGCGGCTTCGGCTAAGCTGCTGAATACCTTTTTGCTGACCATGCGCGGCACGCCCTACTGCTACAACGGCGACGAGCTGGGCATGACCAACAGCCAGTTCAATGGCATTGCCGACTACCGCGACGTGGCCGCCCGCAACGCCTACGCGCTGCTCCGGCAGCAGGGCGGCGATGAAAAAGCCTTTTTTCACAACCTGGCGCGCTTCTCGCGCGACAACAGCCGCACGCCCTTCCAGTGGAATGCCATGGCTCAGGCGGGCTTCACCACCGGCACGCCCTGGCTCAAGGTAAACCCCAACTACGTCACCATCAATCAGGCTGCTGAGGAAAAGGACTCGACCTCGGTACTCCACCACTTCCGCCGGGCCGTGGCCGTGCGCATGGCCCATAAAGTGCTCACCTACGGGCAGTACCGACTGCTCGACGCCGCTAACCCGAACGTCTACGCCTATACCCGCACGCTCGATGGCGAGCGCGTGCTAGTGGTGCTCAACTTCTCCTCGGCCCCACGCAGTTGGGCAGTGCCAGCGGGCTTGCAGCCCAGCGGCCAGCCCTGGCTCAACAACTACCCCACGGCCCCGGCGGGCACCATGCTGGCGCTACAGCCCTGGCAGGCCGTGGCATACCACCTGCCTTAACGGCTGGCTAACACGCTCTTACCCAGATTTCACGTCTCCCAATCCCTTTTACAATCTTTTTTCGGAATTGATTGCGATAGGTACCAACCCGGGCGGGGTGCTCATAGAATTTCCCACTCTTTACCCTTTTCACTCATGCGTAACACTGGTTACTCAACGCACCAATCTTACGAGCAGCCGGCGGCCCGGTCGTCCTTGGGCCGCAAGCTGCTGCTAGCCACCCTTTTCCTGCCGATGCTAAGCCACGCTCAAACGGCGCGCGAGGTAGCGGGCAAGGTAGTAGACGGCACGGGCACGGGCCTGCCCGGCGTGACGGTGCTCGTGACGGGCACTTCCGTCGGGGCCAGCACCGGGGCCGACGGTAGCTTTCGCCTGCAAGTGCCGGCCACGGCTACTTCGCTCACGGTATCGTTTATCGGCTACGCCAAGCAAACGGTGGATATTACGGGTAAGAATACCGTCAGCATCACTCTCCAAGACGATGCCCAGGCACTGGGCGACGTGGTGGTAGTGGGCTACGGCACCGTGCAGAAAAGCGACCTGACCGGGGCCGTGAGCGCGCTAGGCACCAAGGAGTTTAACAAGGGTACGTTTACCTCGCCCGACCAACTCTTGCAAGGCCGGGCCTCGGGGGTGCAGGTGACCCAGAATAGCGGCCAGCCCGGTGGCGCTTCCACCATCAAAATCCGGGGCAACTCGGCCGTAACGGGCTCTGGCCAGCCGCTATACGTGGTGGACGGCGTACCGCTAGATGGCCGCTCGGCTCGCCCGGGCCTCACGACCTCCTTCGGTGATAGCCCCGACAGCAACCCGCTCAACTTCCTAAACCCGGCTGACATTGAGTCGATTGATATCTTAAAAGATGCCTCGGCCACGGCCATCTACGGCTCGCGGGGTGCTTACGGGGTGGTTATCATCACTACTAAGCGCGGCAAGCTCGGTGATGCCAAGCTGGACGTCGGGATTTCGGGGGGCTTCTCCAATATCATGCGGCGCATCAAGGTACTCGATGCTAGCCAGTACCGCGAGGCCCTGGGCTATTATGGGGCCCCTGCTACCAACGATAAGGGGCTGAACAACGACCCGCTGGGTGCCATCCTGCGCACCGGACCGCTCCAAAACTACAGCGTGGCCATGAGCGGCGGCAACGAAAACGGCCGCTATCGCCTTTCGTTAGGCTATCTCGACCAAAAGGGCATTATCAAGAAAACAGGCTTCCAGAAGTACACGGCTAATTTTTCCACGAATGTGAAGTTCTTGGAAAGCAAGAAGCTGGGCGTTGATGTAAACATCACGGCCAGCCAGTCACGCGAGCAGCTGGCACCCATCGGCAACAATAGTGACTTCCGGGGCAGCCTCATCAGCCAGGCATTGCAGTGGAACCCCACCGACTCGCTCTACCGCGCCGATGGCCTGCCGGTGGCGCGCATTGGCGACTCCAAAATCAACCCGGTAGCCCAGCAGCAATACTATAACGACAACTCGCGGGTGACCACGGCGCTGGCCTCCGTTTCGCCCTATTACAAGTTTACCAGCTGGCTGGAATACCGCGCCCTGATTGCCGTTAATTATAGCACGGGCATCCGGCGCACGTCCATCGACCAGCGCCTCAACATCAACGACTACTTTGGGCGGGGCTATGCGGGCATCGGCAACAACGAGCTGCTGACCCAGCAAATGACCCACACCCTGAACTTCAATAAGAAGCTTAGCTCCGACCTCAACCTGAATGCCCTGCTGGGCTACGAGTACCAGAAGTTTGCCAACTCGGGCACGAACATCAACGCGCTAGGGCCGGTGGGAGGCTTTGGCGCCTACGGCCTCGACTACACCAACTACATTCAGCTTTCTAACACCACGGCCCGTAACATCTCCTCCTTTATTGACCCCGTTACGGAGCTACAGTCGTTTTTTGGCCGCGCCATCCTCAATTATAAGGGCCGCTACCTGCTTACGGCCACAGTGCGGGCCGATGGCAGCACCAAGTTTGGTGACAATAACAAGTACGGCTACTTCCCGTCGCTATCCGCCGCCTGGGATATCAGCCAGGAAAGCTTCTTCAAGGTAGAGGCCATCAACCAGTTGAAGGCCCGCGTGGGCTACGGCCGCACCGGCAACCAGGAGTTTCCGGCCGGCGCGGCGCGCGGGCAATACTCGCTGCTGAGCAACGGCACCACCGGAGCCATCGGGCAGCTCACCATCGCCAACCCCAACCTGAAGTGGCAGTCGGACGAGCAGTACAATGCTGGCCTCGACTTCTCCCTCTTCAATAACAAGGTGACGTTCACGGCCGATTACTTCTACAAGAAAACTACCGGCCTGCTCTACCCCACCGTACCCGTATTACCGGCCCCGCCCGGCGGCACGGCTGTAACCTGGAAAAACCTTGATGGCGCCATCGTCAACAAAGGGGTGGAGCTGACCCTTGGGGTTACGGCCATCGAGAGCCCGCGCTTCGGCCTGAGCTTTAATGCCAACGCCACCTTCATTAAAAACATGGTTTCGGGGCTGCCCAATGCCTCCGTCATCCAAACCGGCACGCTCAATGGCCAGGGCCTGTCGGACGTGTACTCGGAAGCTATTCAGAATGGCTACCCGATAAACGGCTTCTTCCTGCGGCAGTTTCTGGGCATAAACGCCACCACCGGGCTGCCGACCTACAGCGACCAGACCTCGTACGCCGGCAACCCCAATCCCACCACCACGGCCGGCCTGAGCACTACCATCCGCTTCCAGAAGCTGTCGCTGATAGCCAATTTCAACGGGGTGTTTGGCAACAAGATTTATAACAATACCTTCAACAGCGCCCTCAACGTGAGCCAGCTCACGGGCGGCCGCAACATCGCACTGGCCGTGTACCAGTCCTCACCTAAGGAATCGCTGGCCAGCGCCGTGGCCCCCTCCACGCGCTACCTGGAAAGCGGCAATTACGTGAAGCTCTCCAACGTGACGCTCTCGTACGCCTTGGGCGATATCGGCAAGGTTTTCAAAGGTGCCAGCCTCTACGCCATCGGCCAGAACCTGTTCGTTATCACCAATTACCAGGGCTTCGACCCCGAAGTCAACACCAACAAGGCTGTGAATGGGGTGCCCTCGGCCGGCATCGACTACGCGGGCTACCCCACCGCTCGCACGTTCACGTTCGGCGTCAACTTCTCTCTCTAATTCCCACTCAGCACGCTTTATATTATGAAAAAGATACTCAGTGCGGCGGCTATGCTGGCCCTGCTTCAGCTAGCCAACAGCTGCCAGATTAACGAGGAACTTCAGGGCAGCCTCCGGCCCGACCAGGTAAACAGCGGTACCGCGGCATCGCTGCTAGACGGGGTGTACGTGGCCATGCGCAGCCCGTTTCAGGGTGCTACCCAAGTGTTTGCCCTCTCCGAGGTAACCACCGACGAGCGCTTGATGCCTACCCGCGCCGGCGACTGGGACGACAATGGCAAGTGGCGCCAGCTGCACCTGCACACCTGGGACGCCAACCACCCCGAAATTCGCGCCGCCTTCAACAACCTGAACGGGGTGGTTTTTGCAGCTACCGACATGCTGCAATACAGCCCCACCGCCCAGCAGTCGGCCGAAGCCCGCTTCCTGCGGGCCTGGGCCATGTATTGGGAACTGGACCTCTTCGACCAGGTGCCTTACCGCGACCCCGGCGAGAGCGTGGTAGAGCTGGCCCGCGTGCGCAAGGGCACGGCCGCGCTCGACTACATCATCAGTGAGGTGAATGCCGTGCTGGCTAGCCTGCCCGACGCCCCGGTATACCGCGGCAATAAAGATGCGGCCCGCGGCCTGCTCATGAAGTGCTACCTCAACCGGGGCGTGTACACCAATCGCAGCGCGCCCACGTTTGCCGCCACCGACATGAACCAGGTTATCACCCTAGCCGACCAGATTATCAGCAGTGGCCGCTACCGGTTTGCCACGAACTACTTCGACAACTTTGCCCCCGACAACACGAACATCGGCACGGAGAATATTTTTACCGAGCAGAATATCGGGGGCGTCAGCAGCGGCGCGCAGTATGACCTGTGGCGCTTCATCTCGCACTACAACATGGTGCCCACCGGCTACAACGGGCCGTGCGCACTGTCCGATTTTTACGATAAGTACGGGGCTACAGACATTCGCCGGGGCACGGTGTACAAGTACACCAACGGCCCAACCAACCCCGGCAACCGCCAAAATGTGGGCTACCTGGTAGGCCAGCAATACAACCTCAATACCGATGCCGCTCTGGTCGACCGGGCGGGCCGGCCACTAGCCTTCACACGCCAGGTAAAACTTATCGAAACGGATGTCAATACACTGGAAGTCACCGGTATTCGCCCCATGAAATATCCTCCTGACTTCACCAACAACGGGTCGGGCAATATTGATAATGACATGGTGCACCTGCGCTTGCCCGACATCCTGCTGATGAAGGCTGAGGCTATTCTGCGGGGTGGCACCGGCACTACGGCCGGCACTTACGGCAGCACCCCCACCGACCTAGTCAACTCTATCCGCACGCACTCCTCCCGCAATGCCGGGGCCTTGGCTAGCGTAGACCTGACGGCCCTCTACGATGAGCGCGGTCGCGAGCTATACCTGGAAATGTGGCGCCGGCAGGACATGATTCGGTTCGGCAAGTTCCTGGGTCCCATTCAGGAAGGGCCTTCGTCCAGTTCGCCCACTTACCTCATTTTTCCCATTCCAAATCAGCAGTTAGCCGTGAACTCCAACCTCACCCAAAACCCTGGCTACTAAGCTTAAAGGAGATATTAGTTAAACAAAAGCGTCCAGCAGGTTAGCCTGCTGGACGCTTTTTGCTTTCTCCCCACGAACCGCTAGCCCTTACGCTGCGCTCGAATATTAGCCAGCCGTAGCTGGAAGTAGTCATACTTCTCGCGTAGGTGGTCGAAGAGGTCGCGCAGGGCGGGCGCGCCGCCGAGCTGGGCGCGGGCGGCGGCGATTTCGGCCAGCTGCGAATCGGATAGGAAATCCTGGATGCGCAGGTCGAGGCCCTTGGCGTAGGCGCGCTCCAAGTGGGCGCGCACGGTGCCCACCACGAGGCCGCGCTGCTCGGCAATCTGGTCGGGGCTGAGGCCCTGGCGGTGCAGGTTGAAGGTGGTGTCCTCGGTGTTGCTGGCATCGCGGTCGGCGGTTTTCTTAGCGGCGGCGCGGGGTGCAGGCGCGTATTCCTCATCCTCGCTGAAAGGTGGCATGCTGGGGTCATCGAGGGCGGGCACCGAGCGCGGCGGGCCGTGCTGAATAATAGCTTCGATAAACGCCTCGCCGTAGGTTTCAAACTTTTTCATGCCCACGCCCGATACCGAGAGCATGGCTACCCGGCTGGTTGGCTGCTCGCGCGCCATTTCCTGCAAGGTGGTGTCGGTGAAGACGACGTAAGGCGGCACGCCCTGCTCGTCGGCAATGCGCTTGCGCAGCTGGCGCAGGCGCTCGAAGAGCTTGGCTTCGGGCGTGCCGGCCCCAGCAGCGGCCGCGTCGGCAGCAGCTTTTTTGGCAGCGCGGGTTTGCTTGTCGGCCTTCTCGGCCACCTGAAATTTCTTAAGCGACACGGGCAGCTGGCCTTTCAGCACCTGCTGGCCGCGCTCGGTAATTTTGAGGGCGTAGCCTTCCTCGTAGGCGATGTAGAAGAGGCCGTCGTTCAGCATCTGGTGGATGTAGCTGTACCAATCGAGGTAGGGCAAATCCTGGCCGGCGCCGTAGGTTTTGAGCTGGTCGTAGCCGCCTTGCAGCACGGCCTGGTTGCGCATGCCGCGCAAGATGTCAATCAGCAGGTTGATGGCCACGCGCTGCTGGGCGCGGGCGCTGGCCGAAAGGGCCTTCTGGGCCAGCAGGGTGCCGTCGAAGGTGGTGGGTGGGTTGCGGCAGATGTCGCAGTTGCCGCAGTCGTGGCCCAGGTCTTCGGAGAAATAGTGGAGCAGGATGCGGCGGCGGCAGCTAGCCGCCTCGGCAAACTGCTGCATACGCTCCAGCTTGGCGGTGTTGAGCTGGGCCTGGCGCTGGGGCACGTCCTTGGTCACCATATCGCGCATCGACATCACGTCGGCGAAGCTGTAGAAGAGCAGCGCGGTGGCGGGGCTGCCGTCGCGGCCGGCACGGCCGATTTCCTGGTAGTATCCCTCGATGTTTTTAGGCAGGTTGTAGTGCATCACCCAGCGCACGTTGCTCTTGTCGATGCCCATGCCGAAGGCGATGGTGGCCACAATTACCTGCATATCATCCTGCAAGAATTTCTCCTGCGCCTCGGCCCGCTGGTTGGGCGTCATGCCGGCGTGGTAGTGGCCGGCCTTGATGCCCTTTTGCTGAAGCTTTTGGGCAATGGTTTCGCAGCTCTTGCGCGAGAGGCAGTAGATGATACCCGCGTCGTTGGGGTTGCGGCCGATGAAATCGAGCATCTGCCCGAGGCGGTCCTGGCCGGGGCGCACCACGAGGTTGATATTGGGCCGGTCGAAGCTGGAGAGGAATACCTGCGGCTCGTGCAGGCTGAGCTGGGTTTTGATGTCGCGCTGCGTGAGGCGGTCGGCCGTGGCCGTAAGCGCGATGATGGGCGTGCTCGGGAAGTGCTTACGCAACGCGCCGAGTTGCGTGTACTCGGGCCGGAAATCGTGGCCCCAGCTCGAAATACAGTGCGCCTCATCGATGGCAAAAATGCTGACGTTAACCCGCGTCAGAAATTGCAAAAAGCCCTCGCTCAGTAGCTTCTCGGGGCTCACGTACAGCAGCTTGAGGTGGCCGCTGAGGGCGGCCCGCGTGATGTCGCTGGCCTCGCTCTGGCCCACGCTGCTGTTGATGTAGGCCGCCACGATGCCGTTGGCTTTCAGGGCCTCCACCTGGTCTTTCATGAGGGCGATGAGCGGCGATACTACCACGCACACGCCCTCCGAAACGACGGCCGGAATCTGGAAGCAGACCGACTTGCCGCCGCCGGTGGGCATGAGCACCACGGTATCCTGGCCCGAGAGAATGCTCTGGATAATATCGCCCTGCATGGGCCGAAAATTATCGTAGCCATAGTAGCGTTTGAGCGCTTGACGGGCGGCAGTAAGCGAGGCGGCGGGAGCAGTAACGGCGGACATAAGGCACTTCGGTCGAAAGATTAAAATAACAATCGGCCCTGCGAAGTTCCAAAGAATTTAGCCAACTCGGCGGCCAAGCTTAGCCCAGCGGCGGCCGGCTAGCCAGCCCGCCGCTGATAAATGGCTGACAGCGGCCCGGTATCGACCTTAAAACTACCCGCACAAAAAAACGGCACCCTGGCGGGTGCCGTTTTTTACGTCAAAAGCGGTGGGTGGGCTAGCTTATTTCAGCGCGTTTTTCAGTTCGCCGCTGGCCAGGGCCTGGGCTTGCTTGGCTTCGGGTACCACGGCGGCCATGCCGAAGAACTCGTGGGTTACGCCGTCGTAGTGCTGGTATTTTACGGGCACGCCGGCTTTTTGCAGGTTGTCGGCCAGCATCTTGCCTTCGCTCATCAGGGGGTCGTACTGGGCGGTGATAACCGTGGTGGGCGGCAAGCCTTTCAGGTTGGCGTGCACGAGGTCAATCATCGGGCTCTTGCCGTCGGCGGGGGTGCGCAGGTAGTGCGTGAAGAACCACGCCATCAGGTCTTTATTGAGCGGCTTGGTTTGGGTATTCGCTTGGTACGACGGGGTGTTCATATCGTAGCCGGCGATGGGGTACACGAGCAACTGGTGCTTGGGCATGGGCACCTTTTTGTCGCGGGCCATCATGCTCACGGCGCAGGCCAGGTTGCCCCCGGCGCTCTCGCCGGCCACGGCTACGCGGGCGGGGTCGCCCTTGAAGCTAGCGGCGTTTTTAAGCGTCCACTGGTAGGCGGCGAACGAGTCGTTGTGGGCAGTCGGAAATTTATTTTCCGGGGCCTGGCGGTAGGCTACCGATACCACGATGGCACCGGTCTGCTCCACGAGGGCGCGCACCGAGGGGTCGTAGGTATCGAGGGTAGCAATTACCCAGCCACCGCCGTGGTAATACACAATCACTGGCAGCGTGCCGGTGGCACCCTTGGGCGTGTAGATGCGCACCTTCACGCCGGGCATGAGCACGCGGCTCATGGTGTCGGCGGTAACGGGCGGGGTGGGCACGTTGAATTTCTGCATCACGGCCATCGTGGCGTCGGTGGCGCTGGGGGCCTTGCGGGCCTCGGCCGGCGTCAGCTTGCTCATCGGCGTGGGGCCGCTCATGGCGGTCAGCTGCTCGATAACGGTCTGCATTTCGGGGTGCAGGCTCGTGCCCCAGGCGGGCGCGGGGCCGCTGGGCTTCACGGCCATCGGCTTGCCGGCGGCCGAGGTATCGGCGGCGGCAGTGGTAGTCGAGTCGCTAGCGGCGGTAGCCGAGGTAGATTCGGTGGTTTGGCTGCTGCTGCAAGCGGCCAGCAGTGCGAGGGCGGCTACTGGGGCAACCCAGCGGGCCGAAGCGCTTGTCCAAGAATGGCGCATTGTTCGGGGGAATTTTAATTGATTGAGGTCCCCCTTACGGCAAGCTCCTGTCAATAGATACGAAGCTGCTGAAAATAAGCAAATTGCTACTTGGCTTTCAAGCAAACCAAGTAGCAATAGTTCAGCTTAGTATTTTCCCCTAGCCTATTCCCGCTTACTCTGCCGCTGGGGCCGGGGCCGCCCGCCGCGAGCCGCGGTACAACTCGTATTTCAGCAGCCGGCAATCAATCGGCCCGTTGAAGAGCGGGATGCGACGCGACACTTTCAGGCCGATGGCTTTGGCGGCCTCCAGGTTGCCGGTGAAAATGAAGGCTTCGTAGCCCTGGAAATTCGTTTTCAGTGCGTCGCCGATGGTTTTGTAGAGGGCGTCCATCTGGGCTTCTTCGCCGATGCGCTCGCCGTAGGGCGGGTTCATAATGAGCAGGCCGGGGGCCTGGTCCTGGGGCGGGTGGGCGTCGCGCACGTCGCGCACCGAGAGGCGGATGCACTCGTCGAGGCCAGCGGCTTCGATGTTTTGGGCGGCCTGGTCGATTACGCGGGGGTCGAGGTCGGAGCCGGCGAGGTAGGCCTGGGGCTCTTCGATGCGCTGGGCTTCGGCCTCTGCGCGCACCTGCTGCCAGAGGTCGGCGTCGAAGTCGGGCCAGTTTTCGAAGCCAAACTTACCCTGGTGAAACAGGCCGGGCGCGATGCGCTGGGCAATGAGGCCGGCCTCGGTGAGGATGGTGCCCGAGCCGCACATGGGGTCGAGGAGCGTGCTTTTGCCGTCCCAGCCGCTGAGCAGGATGAGACCGGCGGCGAGCACCTCGTTGAGTGGGGCTTCGTTGGTGCCCTGGCGGTAGCCACGGCGGTGCAGCGAGTCGCCGGCCGCGTCGAGGCTCAGGATAACGTCGTTTTCGAGCATGCGCAGGTGAATGCGGATGTCGGGGTTGCGGGTGTCGATGCTGGGGCGCTCGCCGGTGCGCTCGCGAAACTGGTCCACGATGGCGTCTTTGGTGAGCTGGGCCACGTAGAGCGAGTGCTCGAAGCTCGACTTGTTGACGACGGCCGTGATGGCAAACGTTTGGCCGGGGCGGATGTACTTGCTCCAGTCGATGCGCGCCACCTCGTCGTAGAGGGCGCGCTCGTCGTGGGCGTAGAAATCGGCGAAGGGGCGCAGCAGGCGCATGGCGGTGCGGCTCCACAGCACGGTGTTGTAGAGCAGCTTTTTGTCGCCGCTAAACTCAACGGCGCGGCTGCCGACGTATTCGATGGTGGCGCCGAGTTGGCGCAGCTCGTCAACCAAGACTTCTTCGAGGCCGAACTGGGTGGTGGCGGTAAGGTGCATGGCGCAAAGGTCGGGGCTGGCGGGCGGGTAGCCTACCAAGTCGCGGCCGGCACTACCTTGCAGCACACTGGCACGAGGTACGAAGCGCTAGCAACAGGACATAAAAATGAAATCTGCAACTCCTTCCTCGCTGTTCACTTGGCTCTTGATGGCTTTCATTGCAGCTTCCTGCCAACAGGAGCAACAACTGAAGTCTGTACCGAAAGTAGAAAGCATAAGCAGTCCAACTATGCATATTCAGCACGACAGCACTCTTTTTAATAAAGTAATGAATTCCCCTAACCCACCTGATAGTATACCCTAGCAATCGGAAATAATACCAATACGAATCAGGACGAACAGCTTGAGCGCCAAAAGAAAATAATTGCCGGCGTAAAATTCGCCTACAAGCGGATGTTGGAATTTAAGCGGCAGAAGAATAGCGCACTTGTTATTGCATGCGCTGGCAAGGTCATTAAAATGAGACCATGACTTAGGTTTGAAGAGCACTAAAATACATACCATGTATTAAGCAGAAAATCAACTGAGTTTCTTGAAACTATCGCAAGAAATTCCGGAAGCCAGATGGGTTGAAAACCGCACTCCCCCACATTAGCACGCGTTACGTTGCGCTAAACTCGCGCCAATATGGGGGCGCTACTCTACCCAGTTCATCACCCTATTAAATAGCAAAGACCCACCCTTCTCTCGCAAAAGGCAGGTCTACATGACTTCTGCATAAGCTTACTCCACGTGCATCTTGCCATCGGCAGCCGGCACCTTATGCTGCTTGCATTCTCCCTGGCCGGTTACGGTATCGAGCCAGCCGGTCACAACTACCACCCCCGTCATGGAGTGAATATCTTTTTCGACACTCACGAAGTCTTTGAAGCCCACATGCATCTTGGCACTGCCGGCGACTTTGACCGAGTAGTGAAAGCGGTACGTTAGCCGAGAACCTTCGATGTCTTTGTAAAAGGACATTTTCGGGGTGTGAAAAGCCTCACTCATACCCGTGCTATAAGGGGACGCCAGAATAATGACATCCTTGGTGTAAGCATTGGCCGGGTTGATGCATTTGGTTTTGGAGTCTGACTTAAATGCGATTTCGATGTAGAGGTCTGGGTAACCAAGACCGGGCGATACCGCCGTACCGTGGGCTACATGCTGCACTTTGTGACTACCCTGCTGACTAGGTTTGGCAGGCTGCTAACTAGCAGTTTCCTCAACGGTGAGAACGTTGTAGATGCTCATAAAAAAGAGACAAAAAGTAACGATTAGTAATCTACTTTCATTTTGCCCACCGGACCGCTTTCACGCACTGCAGTATCGTAGCGCAGGACCAGACCTGCCCGACGCAGTGAGTCCATCCGGCGCCGGATGTCGATTCGAAGCGCGCGCAGGTTGGCGAAACGGTAAGAGTGGTGGTGGAGGGAATCAGTTCCGAACCCGTAGGTAATTGGTTTGTCCGGGGTGCGCCCGCCTACCATGGGGTCGTGCCGCTTCGCGTCCTGGACGTAGCTGATGTCTAGATAAAGCCGGTTGATTTCAGGATTTTGCATTTCCTCCTCCTGCGTCAGCGACGGGGGCGGAACAATCCGGCTCTTTTGTGGACAGCCGCTCAGACCAGCGGCCGTCAGCAAGACAGACAGTAGCAGGAATACCCGGGACTGGAAAGGCTTCGAAGGATACATAGCAGGATTACTAGGAGGCGCAAGGTAGAAGGAAAAAAAATGATAAATATAATTTTTATCTAATTTTTTACTTTTAACAACTCCATAGCCGGCCCCTCGGGGCCGGCTTTTTTTGTACCTTCCGCCCCGTATGGCTACTCCTATTACTACTGCTACGGCGGCTACTTCGGCTGCCCCTTCCCGCTCCTACGCCGGCCCGATGGTGCTGATGACGTGCCTGTTTTTCCTGTTTGGGGCGGTCACCAACTTCAACGACGTGCTCATGCCCTACCTCAAGGACGTGTGCCAGCTCACTGATTTTCAGTCCACGGCCGTGCAATCGGCTTTTTTTGGGGCGTATTTTCTGATGTCGCTGCCCGCCGGGCTGGTGCTCAAGAAGCTAGGGTATCAGCGCGGCATCGTGGTGGGGCTGCTCGTGATGGCAGGCGGGGCACTGCTCTTCATTCCGGCGGCCGACTCGCGGGCGTTCGGGCTGTTTTTGACGGCGCTGGCGGTGCTGGGCGCGGGCATTACGCTGCTGCAAGTGGCGGCCAACCCCTACGTGAGCGTGCTGGGGCCGGCGCGGGGCGCGGCGGCCCGCGTGAGCGTGGTGGGCGTGGCCAACAACTTCGGCGGCAGCCTCTCGCCGCTGGTGGGCGCGCTGGTGCTGTTTGGCAGTTCGGTGGCGCTCAAGGCGCGGCTGGCCGCCCTGCCCCTGGCCGAGCGCCTGGCCGAAGAATCGCAGCTGGTAAAAGCGCCCTACCTGGGGCTGGCCGGCTTTCTGGTGCTGCTGGCGGGCGTGTTCTTCTTCCTCAAGCTGCCCGACATCGACAGCATTCCGGAGGAGCAGGCCGAGGAGGCGCGGCCGCTGGCGGCGGCCCGGGAGTCGGCGCTGAGCTTTCCGCACCTGGTGCTGGGCATCGGGGCCATTTTTGTGTACGTGGGCGTGGAGGTCGGGCTCGGCTCCTTCCTCATTCGCTACGGCGAAAGCCAGGGCATTCAGCAGCTTTCGGACTTCACCCAAAGCCTGGTGCGCGGTCTGAACGTAGCCACCAACTTTGCCGGCACGCTCTTCGGCCAGAGCCCGGCGCCGATTGATACCACAGCGGGCTTCACCAAGGCCGTGGGCGCGGTGCTGGTGTCGTCGTACTGGTTTGGCTCGCTGGTGGGGCGGGTGGTGGGCATTCCGCTGCTGCTGCGGTTTCACAACCGCGCCCTGCTGGTGGCGGTGTGCGCGGCAGGCGTGGCGCTGGTGGGCGCGTCGGTGCTGAGCCAGGGCGAAACGGCGTTGTGGCTCATCGTACTCTGCGGCCTCTGCAACTCCATTATGTGGCCGGTTATTTTCCCGCTGGCTATCACTGGGCTGGGCCAGTTTACCAAGCAGGGCTCGTCGTATTTGATAATGGCCATCGTGGGCGGGGCGCTGCTGCCGCCGCTCATGGGCTTCATTGCCACGCACGGCGGCGGGCTGCGGGTGGCCTTTGCGGTGCCCGCAATGTGCTATGCGTACCTGCTGTTTTATGCGCTGAGCGGCTATCGGGTGCGGTAGGGTTCGGCTTGCCAGCCAGAAGCTGATAGCGCGGGGCTCTGCCCCGTGCTGACTATTGGCCGGCCTCTGGCCGGCAGTCGTTGAACGAGCCGCCCTTCCCGGGCGGGCCAGAAGCCCGCGAATAATATAGACACGGGGCAGAGCCCCGCGCCATCGGTTCAGCATGATGTTTCTTTTATCGGTTTCCGCTATTTCTGGCGACCCTTTTCCTCATTCAATAGTTTCAGCAGCACACCATTGGTCCAGCCGAAGCCGTCTTGCAGCGGGTACTCGCCACCGCCGGCCAGCAGGTCGGTTTTCTCCACGTTGTATTTCTCCAGCAGCTTGCCGGTTTGGGTGAACACGCGCACGTTGAGGCTGGTCCAGCGGTGGGCGATGGTATCGGCGAGGGCGCGCTGCTGGTAGCGGCGCAGGCCGGCCACGGCCAGGTATTCGAGCGGCGCCCAAGCGTTGGGCGCGTCCCACTGCTGTCCGCTGTGGTTGGTGGTGGTGAGCAGGCCGCCGGGGCGCAGAAACTCGGCCTGCAAGCGCTGCGCCACTTGGCTGGCCTGGGCTGGCGTAGCTACCCCGAAGGCCAGCGGAAACACCGCCGCCAGCGTGCGCGCCGTGGCCGGCTGGCGCTTCGGCAAGTCATAATCGACGTAGAAGCCCGCCTTGGCATCCCAGCAGTAGCGCCGGATGGCAGCCGTGCGCTGGCTAGCCAGCTTGCGGAAGCGCGGCGCGGCGGCCGAGTCGCCAGCCTGGCGGGCCGCACGCGCCAGAGTTTGCTCCAGGGTCAGGAGCAGGCAGTTGAGGTCTACGGGTACGAGGCTGGTGGTGCGGATGCTTTCGAGGCCCTGGCCGGGCACGAACCACCGGGTGCTGAAGTCCCAGCCCGAGGCGGCGGCGGCGCGCACGTTGTGGTAAAATTCGGGCTTGGGCTGGGTGGTTTTGGCGGCGGCTTCCACGTCTTCGCGGTACGACTCTTCGCGGGGCTGGTCGCTCTCGTCCCAGTAACGGCTCAGGGTTTCGCCACCGGGCATGCGCACGGCGCGGCCAGCCGCTACGCCGGGCTTGAGGGCGGTGGCGCCGGCCGTCCAGTAGGCATATTCTTTCTGTAATTGAGGCCGGTACGTGGCCAGCGCCTGGCTGCCGGGGCCTTCGGCCTGGGCCAGCAGCTGCACCATAAGGGCGAAGAACGGCGGCTGCGAGCGGCTCAGGTAATAGGTGCGGTTGCCGTTGGGAATGTGGCCGTAGTGGTCGATGAGGAAGCCGAAATTGGCCACCATGTCGCGCAGCAGCGGCGTGCGGCCGGCCTCGCGCAGGCCCAGCATCGTGAAGTAGGAGTCCCAGTAATACACCTCGCGGAAGCGCCCGCCCGGCACCAGGTACGGGTGCGGCAGCGGCAGCAGCGACGAATACTGCCCGGCCTCGGCCTGCGCGGGGCGGCGCAGTACCGTCCACAACGTATCGAGGTGCGCCAGGATACCGGCCTTGATATCACTGCGATAGGCATCGGTGGGCACGAAGGGCGGCGTGAAGTAGCGGCCCACAAAAGCCGGCAGGTCGAAGCCCGGCTGGGTGTGCTGCTGCTGGTAGGCGGCCACTATCTCGGTGGGCGCGGCCTTGGGCAAGGCATCCACAAAGGTCTTATTATCAGGATAAACCTTGCTAAGCTGCACGGCCTCAAACAGGCCGGGGTAGAGCTGGCGCGGGGTGGGCAGGCTGGCGGGCAGCTTGCCGGGAACGGCGGGCGGCGTTGGCTGGCTGGGCTGGGCGACGACGGGGCCGGCCGCAACGAGCAGGCCGGCGAGCAAAAGGTATTTCATGAGCAGCGAATGGGTGGGAATAGTACGCCAACGGGCAGCCGGCGGGTGCGGCGGTAGCGCGCGCAGTTTGCCCTTGCAAAATAGCAGCTTACACACCAGCTAGCCGGTTTGGGCGAAAAAGCTGGCGGCCAGCACAATCCCGCGCCTACTTTCGCCATTATTACTAAAATACCCTTTAACCCTACCCCAACCTGCCTTATGCGCCCTATTCACTTCAGAAAATCTTATTTATTGCTGCTGCCTTTTCTGCTTTTAGGACTGGGAAGCTGCAAAAAAATCCTGAGTCTTATCAGCTTTCAGGTCAGCGACTCCAGCAGCTTTACCGTGCCGGGCACGCCGTTTATCACGGGGGCCTCGCTCAATATCCCGGTCCTGACGGTACGCACCACCGCGCAGAGCACTTATAAGAATAATAATACCTCGGCTGCCTACGTGCAGGATGTGACCCTCGACGCCCTCACGCTCACCGTCACCAACCCTTCTACGCAAAATTTCGACTTCCTGAAGAGCATCAGCATCTACATCGCGACCGATGCCGCCGGCTCCAATAAGGTGCTGCTTGCCTCGCTGGCCGCCGTACCCAAGGGCCAGACTAGCATCAGCCTCACGCCGGCCGGCGGCAAGCTCGACATGTACCTAAAAAACGACTCGTACACCCTGACCACCACCGCCGAGCTAGCCCAGACGCTGCGCCAAAACACCGACGTACGCGCCGACTCGCGCTTCACCGTGCACGCCAGCTTGCCGTAGCGCTCAGCATTTCAGATTACAGGGAGGAAGCGCGGGCTTCCTCCCTTTTTTTATGCTAGCCGGGCAGTTCGCGCACGTACTGCGGCGGCACGGCGTCGGTGAGCCAAACGCCGTTGCCGGAGCGGTAAAACACGCCGCCCGCCGCGTGCAGCCCGGCCGCATCCACAGCCAGCAGCACCGGGCGGCCCCGGCGCTGGCCCACGCGGCGGGCGGTGGTTTCGTCGGTAGTAAGGTGCACGTGGTGGCGGCTCATTTTCTGCAAGCCCGCCGCACGGATAGCGGGCAGTGCGGCCGGCGCGGTGCCGTGGTAGAGCACGGCTGGGGGCTCGGCGGGGGGCAACTGCAAGTCAACTCCCACGCTGTGGCCCTGCTGCGCCCGGATACGCTGGCCGCTTTCATCATACGCAAACCGCTGCTTGTCATTATCTTCTACTAAGTCGTCGAGTTCCTCGCGGGTGAGGGGGTGGCCGTGAGCAGCGCAGGCGGCCAGCAGGTCGGCCACGGCCACCCAGCCGCCAGCTTGCAATGCTAGGCCAATAGCCGCCGGCTTGTGGCGGAGGTGCCGGCTCAAAAATTTGCTGTGATAAGTAGCGTCCTGTGGGTTCATAGTGGCTAATGTAGCGCGGCCCCGGCGAGCCGGCGCGAGGACGTATTTACAGGCCACTCGGCTAGTGTGCCGCATCCGCATTCGCGCAGTTGGCGCTACTTGCCGACCTTTGCGGCCATGCAGCTTGAAGAAAACGTTTCGCTTCGCCCCTACAACACCTTCGGCCTCGATGTGCAGGCCCGCTACTTTGCCCGCTTCGCCTCGGCCGAGGAGTTGCGGCAGCTCCTGGCCAGCCCGCAGGTGCAGGCCGGCCCGCTGCTCATCCTGGGCGGTGGCTCCAACCTGCTGCTGACGCAGAACTTCGGTGGCGTGGTGCTCAAAAACGAGATTAAGGGTCTCGAAATCATGCGCGAAGACGCCGACTCGCACACCGCCCTGGTGCGCGCCGGGGCCGGCGAAAGCTGGCACGGCCTTGTCGAATACGCCCTCGACCAGGCCCTGAGCGGCCTCGAAAACCTGTCGCTTATCCCTGGCACCGTCGGCGCGGCCCCGCTCCAGAACATCGGGGCCTACGGCGCCGAGCTACAAGACACTTTCGAGCACCTAGAGGCGCTCGAAATCAGCACCGGCCTGCTCCGCACGTTTTCCAAGGAAGAATGTGGCTTCGGCTACCGCGAAAGTGTGTTCAAAGGGCCGCTCAAAAACCAGTTTGTGGTCACGGCCGTGGTGCTGCGGCTGCACCGCGCCACCGCCCAGCGCCCGGCCAACGTGCGCTACGGCGCCATCCAGGAAACGCTGGCCGAGCTGGGCATTGAGGCCGAGCCCACCCCGCGCGACGTGAGCCAGGCCGTGGTGCACATCCGGCGCTCCAAGCTGCCCGACCCCGCCGAAGTCGGCAACGCGGGCTCGTTTTTCAAAAACCCCGAGGTGTCGCAGCACAAGTTCGACGAGCTGCTGGCCCGCCACCCCGGCCTGCCCGGCTACCCCGTGCCCGGCGGTGTGAAGGTGCCCGCCGGCTGGCTTATCGAGCAGGCGGGCTTCAAAGGCCTGCGGCGCGGCGACGGCCCCGGCACCCACGGCGTGCACGACCGCCAGGCGCTGGTGCTCGTGAACCACGGCGGCGCCACTGGCCACGAGCTGCGCGAGCTGGCCGAGGAGATAATTCGGGCCGTGCGCACGCAATTTGGCATCGAGCTGCACCCCGAAGTCAACATTTTGTAAATCAAAACATTAATCAAAAAACCACCTCTCAGCTCGCGCTAAGCTGGCCGCCTTGCTGCAACCAAACTAGCTTGAGCCGTTATTTTGTGCTTCCTGCTTGCCTTCAGTTCCTTTCGCCCTATGATTTTCTCTACCTCCCTCCTGCTGGCTAGCCTGGCTGGCAACCTGCTCACCGGCCCGGGTCCCGGCCCCAAGGCCCCGGCAGCGGCCGGCGTAGTATCTCTGAAAGCTGCCAAAACGCTGGGGGCCGGTGCCACCGTCACGGTGCGGGCCGTGGTCATCAACGGGCCGGAGCTGGGGGCCGTGCGCTTCGTGCAAGACGCCGAGGCGGGCCTGGCGCTGTACGCGCTGCCCACCCGCGTACCGGGCTACGACGAGCTACAACCCGGTGACAGCCTGCAAGTAACGGGGCAGCTCAAGGTCTACAACGGCCTGCTCGAAATGGACCCCATCACCTCGGTGCACAAAATCAGCGGCGGCCACGCGGTGCGCGCCCTCAAGGTGCCCATGAAGGACCTCAGCAGCGCCTTTGTAGAAGCCAACGAAGGCCGCCTGCTCGAAATAACCGGCGTGAGCAAAATCACCAACCCCAGCGGCGTCCCGGTCACCACGCTCACCGCCAACGCCAACTTCCTGCTCGACGGCGAGAAGGGCGCCATGCTGCGCGTCACCAACTCCAGCACCGGCACCACGGGCATCATCGACTCGGCTATTCCCAAGGGCGAAACGTTTGACGTGCGCGGGGTGCTCAGCCAATTTTCGCCCACTGGCACCGGCGGCTACCAGTTGCTGCCGCGCCTGGCCAGCGACCTTGTGCGCGGCGGCGGCTTGCCGCGCATCACCGCCGAGCCCGTGCCCGTCGGCACCACGCCCCAGAGCTTTACCCTCGAATACACCACCCTTTACCCCGGCGACACCCGCCTCAGCTACGGCCCCTCGGCCACCGAACTCACCGAGCAGCGCGTGCAGGAGGGCTTCAGCACCCAGCACCGCATCACGGTGGAGGGCTTGGAGCCGGGCACTACGTACTACGTGAAAGTGGCCTCGCGCAACGCCGCTGGCACGGCTACCGCTACGCCGGTACCAATCATCACGGGCGGCAAAAAGAGCAACCGTAGCCGCAAATAACACGCTCATTTCAGTAGTTTTGCGCTAGCTATACTGTCGCGCTCACTCATCACTGAATGAGTGAGCGCGACTTTTTTCTGGGGCTAGCCAGCAATGGCCCTGACCTTTTTAAAGCTAATTTGCAGTTTCTACTCTGCTCAGCCGCCCACCTTCGTTTCTGCCGCGTTGACTACCCCGCCTGCTATTCCGCCCATTCTGGCGCGCCTGCGCGCCGAAACTCGCCCCTACCACGACGCCGTGGAGCAAAACGAGTTCAACCAGGCCCTGGCGGCCGGCACGCCCAGCGCGGCGGCCACGGCCCGGTTTCTGGCCAAGATGTACGGCTTTTTGCAGCCCTACGAAGCCCAGCTGCGCCACCACGCCGAGGAGCTGGGGCCGGCCTGGGAAATTTCGGAGCGCCAACGCGCCCACCTCATTCTCGACGACCTAGGCGTAGCCGCCAGCGCGCTGCCGCTGTGCCCGGCCATGCCGCCACTGGCTACCCTGCCGCAGCTGCTGGGCGCCATGTACGTGGTGGAAGGCTCCACGCTCGGCGGCCAGGTGCTGGCCCGGCAGTTAGCCATAGCCGACATTGACTTGCGTCGCTATTTTATTGGCTACGGCGAGCGAACCGGCCCGCGCTGGAAAGTGTTTTGCCACCTGCTTGCCGACGCCGCTACGCCCGCCAATGAGGACGCCATTGTGGCGTCGGCCAGTCATACCTTTCAACAATTAGCCGCCTGGCTAGCCCGCCCGTGAGCTTACCCGACGAAAGCCTGCTTGACCAGCCCATTACGCTGACTAACTGCGACCGCGAGCCGATTCACATCCCGGGCGCCATCCAGCCCTACGGCTTTTTGCTGTGCCTCGATGAGCACACCCGCCGCGTGGCCTACGCCAGCGAAAACACCGGGGCCCTGCTGGGCTTGGAGCCCACCGAGCTGGTAGGCACGGGCCTGGGCCGTCTGCTGAATCCCGAGCGCGTGGCCGAAATCGAGCAGCAGTTCGACTCGCTTACCGAAGCGCACGTGCTGCTGGGCGTGCGCCTCGACCAGGTCGAGGGCCAGCCCTACTACAAGCTCATCATGCACCGCTACGACCGGCTGCTGTGGCTGGAGTTTGAGCCGGTGGCCGAGCACGAGGCCAGCCGCCTCGACCTACCGTTTCTCAACTCGGCGCTGAGCCAGATGCTGAGCGCGGGCTCCGTCACTGACTTTTGCCAGTACGCCGTGGAGCAGGTGCGCGCCATCACGGGCTTCGACCGGGTGGCCATCTACCGCTTTGCCCCCGACGAGAGCGGCGAAATCATTGCCGAGGCCTGCCGCGAGGACCTGGCACCCTGGCTGGGCCTGCACTACCCAGCCTCCGACATTCCGCAGCAGGCGCGGGCCATGTACCTCAAAAACTGGCTGCGCTTTATTCCCGATGCCGGCTACGTACCCGCCCGGCTGGTGCCGCTGCGCCCGCCCCGCAGCAGCCGCCCGCCCGACATGACCTACGCCGTGCTGCGCAGCGTGTCGCCCATTCACTTGCAGTACCTGCACAACATGGGCTCGGCGGCCACGATGACGATTTCGCTCATCCAGGACAATCAACTGTGGGGCATGATAACCTGCCACCACCTCACGCCCAAGCTGGTGAGCTACGAGCTGCGCGACTTGTGCCAGTTCATCGCCAAAACGTTTTCGGCCCTCATCGCCTCCAAGGAAAAGCAGGACGAATACGCCTACCAACTGCAAGTGCGCGAGCGCCAGGCCCAGCTGTTCGAGCACGTTTCCAACACGCCCAGCTTCGTGGAAGGTCTGTATAAGCAGTCGCCCACGCTTATGGACGTGTTTGACTGCACTGGGGCGGCTATTTGCTATGACGGTGAGATAATTACCTTGGGCACCACGCCTACTAAGGCGCAGATTGGCGAGCTGCTGGCCTGGTTGCAAACCAACGTGCGGCAGGACGTTTTTCACACCAATTCCTACGCCGCCCTCAGCCCGGCGGGGCTGGCCGTGCGCGGCACTGCCAGCGGCTTCATCGCCGCCTCGCTGGCCGAAGCGCCCGGCAGCTACCTGCTCTGGTTTCGGCCCGAGGTGGTGCAAACCGTGAACTGGGCCGGCCAGGACGAGAAGCCGCAACAGCTGGCAGACGGCCAGATTTTCCTCTCGCCTCGTCAGTCGTTTGAGTCGTGGAAGCAACTGGTAGAAAACACCTGCGCCCCGTGGAAGCCGCTCGAAATCCAGGCCGCCCAAGAAATCCGGCTGCACATCTCCGACGTGCGCCTCAAGGTTTTCAACGAGCTGCACGCCCGCGCCCAGGCCCTGAGCCACCTCAACGCCGAGCTGGAGCGCAGCAACGACGAGCTGGATTCCTTCGCCTACGTGGCCTCGCACGACCTTAAGGAGCCGCTGCGCGGCATCCACAACTACTCGCTCTTCCTGCTCGAAGACTACGCCGACCAGCTCGACGCTGACGGGGTGCAAAAGCTCCAGACGCTCGTGCGCCTGAGCCAGCGCATGGAAGGCCTCATTGAGGGCCTGCTCCAGCTTTCGCGCCTGGGCCGCCAGGAGCTGCTGCTCACCGAGGTAAATATCAACGAGCTGATAGCCGACGTGCTCGACCTGCTCCAGCCCCGCCTGGAGCAAACCAATACGAGCATCGTGGTTGAAGGCCCGTTGCCCACGCTGCTAGCCGACCGCGTGCGCCTCGAAGAGGTCTTCAACAACCTCTTCACCAACGCCATTAAGTACAGCGACCAGATTAGCAAGACCGTGGTCGTGGGCCTGGCCCCGGCGGGCACCGCGCTGCCAAATCAACTACCAAATCCATCTGATTACCACGTCTTTTACGTACAGGACTTTGGCATAGGAATTGACCCCAAGCACCACGACAATATCTTTAAGCTTTTTAAGCGCCTCCACGCGCAGGAAAAGTACGGCGGCGGTACCGGGGCAGGCCTGGCCATCGCCAAAAAGATGGTCGAAAAACATGGGGGCCGCCTGTGGGTTGAGTCTTCCCTGGGGTACGGCGCCACCTTCTACTTTGCGCTGCCCAAGCTGTTATCTGTCGTATAATTAACGTTACCTACCCTGTGATTACTAGCTCATTAAAACCCGTTTTGGTGGTCGAGGACAGTGCCGAGGATTTTACGGCGCTGGGGCGGGCTTTCCGCAAGCATGCCCTCCAAAACCCCGTGCTGCGCTGCGAAGACGGCGACCAGGCCCTGACTTATTTGCAGGGCTACGGCAAGACTGCCGGCTGGCCAGCTACGCTGCCCGCCATTGTGCTGCTCGACCTCAACCTGCCCGGCACTGATGGCCGAACCGTGCTGGGTGCGCTCAAAAAAGACCCGCTGCTAAACTCCATCCCAGTAATTATTTTCAGCACTTCCTCCAATATCCGCGATATCGAGGACTGCTACCGGCTGGGGGCCAACAGCTACCTGACCAAGCCCATTGAATATGCGGCGCTGGAAGAGAAAATCAGACTAACCATGAACTACTGGCTGGGCGCTTCGGAACTGCCCCCGCTGAATTGAGCCGCGTGAAGAAGATTCTTCTTATTGATGATAATGAGCAGGACCGGCTCCTATACCGGCGTTTTTTAGGTAAGCAGCTCGGGCACGAGCGGGTGCTGATTGAGGAAGCCATCACGGGCGAGGAAGCGCTGGCGCAGTTTGCGCGCCTGCGCCCCGACTGCGTGCTGCTGGACTACAACCTGCCCGACATCGACGGGCTGGATTTACTGGCCCAACTCAAGGAGCTAGCCCCCGCTAACAGCCTGTGCGTGGTGATGATAACCGGTGGAGGCAACGAGTCCCTGGCCGTGCGCGCCCTGAATACGGGCGCCCTTGACTACCTCGTCAAGCAGCAGTTCGACCCCGAGCTGCTGGCCAAAACCGTGCTCCACGCCATCGAGAAGAACGAATGGCGGCAATACCAGGCCAGCTACCACCAGGAGCTGCAAGCCATGAACCAGCAGCTGCGCGACTCGCTGGAAATGGTGGAGGAAACGCGCCGCGCCCTCAGCGCCAAAAACGAGGAGCTAACCAGCGCCAACCAGCAGCTGGCCCGCACCAATGCCGACCTCGACAACTTCGTGTACGCGGCCTCGCACGACCTCAAGCAGCCGGTAAACAACCTGCGCGGCCTCTTCGACGAGCTGCGCGACTCGGCTACCTTCACCGACCCCGCCGCGCCCCACATGTGGCGCCTGGCCGACGACTCGTTGCGGGTGCTGGCCACCACCATCGCCGACCTGGCCACCGTGGTGCAGGAAGAACGCCTGCCCGCCCAGGAAGCCGCCGAGCAAGTAACCCTGGCCGACGTAGCCGCCGAGGCCACCCAGACCCTGCACCCCCAGATTCTGGACACGAGTGCCCACATTAGCTGCGATTTTTCGGCCCTGCCGACGCTACGCTACGCCCCGCGCAACCTGCGCACCATCGTGCTCAACCTGCTGGCCAACGCCCTCAAGTACCACCACCCCGACCGGCCGCCGCTGGTGGAGCTGCGCACCCGCCTGGTAGATGGCCAGCCGGTGCTGGAGGTGCAGGACAACGGCCTGGGCATCGACCTGCACCGACACGGCGGCGAGTTGTTTCAGCTGTTTCGCCGCTTCCACCCCGAGGCAGCGGCAGGCACGGGCGTGGGCCTGTTCCTGGTCAACCGGCTGGTGCAGGCGCAGGGCGGCCACATTGAGGTGGTTAGCCAGCCCGACTACGGCACCACGTTCAGCGTATTCTTATAGAGATTTTTGCTACTGGACGGGGTTCACCACTGTAGCGTTTAGGCCAGTGGCGGACGGTCTTGCGGTGCGGCAGCAGCCCCCAGCCCCTGGGTATCGCGGGTATTTTTCTGCACCGCGATGGCTGCGAACAGGCTTAACAAGAAGGACATAGCGTAGAAACCCTTCTCGCTGGCCGTGAGGGTAGCGTTCCAGAGGCCCACTGTGAGCAGGCCGATGGCCAGCACGGTCGAGAACCAGCTCAGGCCGTAGTAGATGTTGGTAACGGCTACGCCTTCCTGGCGGTCGCGCACGCTTTTTTGCACCGATACGGCCGAAAACAGGCCGTACATGAGCACGGTGAAGTAATAGCCCTTCTCATTGAGCGGCATTTGGGCGTTCCAAAGACCAATGTTGTAGGCTACCAGGCCAGCCAGCAGCGCCACCCAGGAAGCAAGAATAAATGCGCGGGAAGGCCCTTGGGCCACGGGTTGTACAGAAGGATTCATGTGAAAGAGCGTGATGTGTGGGCAAACATACGCCGTTTGGGCGTGCAGGCTCCATCTTTCCTTCAGAAAGGTGCCCGCCTAGCGCGGGCCAGCCAGCCGGGGCCGGCGGCGCAGGCGCCAAGTACCCAGCCCCAGGCCCAGCAGTACCAGCAGCGGCGCATAGTCATCGAGCGGTACCTCCGTGGCTTGCGTGGCCGCCGGGTGAGGCCCTTCTTCCTGCGTATCGAGGTTGGCGTTGGCGGCCAGGGTTTCGGACTGCTTGCGGCGCAGGGCGGCCTTCTGGGCTTCATTTTCGAGAGCTAAGAAGGCGGTGAGCGGGGTAAGAACACGGTGCTGAAAGCTGGCCTGCGTAAAGGCCAGGTGCCGGGCATCGGCCTCGGCGGGGTGCAGCGCCTGCCACTGATTATGGCCGCGCAGCAGCAGGCCCGCCTGCCAGCGCGTGAGCGAAGCGGCGGGCGGGGCCAGGCCAGCGGCGGGCTGCGCGAGCACCACGCTGGGCCGGGCGTCGTCGGGCAGGTAGGCTTGCGGGTGTGCCGCATTGGGCCAGGCCCGCACGGCGGCAGCGGGCGCTCCGGGCGCAGCTGGCAGGGGCTGAGCCGAGACTGTGCGTAGCGAGTGGGCCTCCGCCTGACCGCCGGGACCCAGCTTGAGAAAGGTGGCGCTTTCGGGATAGGCGGCAGCGAAGTTGGCAAAGTCGGGGGCCAGCACGGTGCTGGCCAGCGAGTCGGTGACGACTACCAGCACGGGGTAGCTGGCGGCGGGGTGCAGCTGCGCTTCGGCCAGCGTGCGCTGCACGGCGCCGGTGAGGTAGCAGCCACCCGCGTTGGCAAAGTCATCGAGCTGGCGCGGCCAGTCGGCCCCGTCCGGCACGGGCGTGGCGTAGGTATTGACGAGCGTGAAGCGCGGCGACGCGGCGCTTTTGTGCTGCTGCAAAAAGGCCGTTACCCATTCTTTATAAGCAGCCTTATGTCCGCTTTTGGCGGCCGAGGCGTCAAGCAGAAAATGGTAGTAGGGCTGGCGCTGCACCAGCGGCAGCCGCTGCTTGGCAGCAGCACTGAGGTACACCACGGCGCCGCCGGGCGTGGCAACGGGCGCGGCGGTGGGGGCCGCCACGCCGGGCTGGCCCAGCGTCACGGTTTGGCCATCGATAGTGAGGGCCACGGGGTCTTTGTGCAGCAGCTGGATGCCGGTGCGGCGCGGGGTGGCGCCCAGTACGGGGTACACTTGCAGGTGCAGCTGGTCGGGGCCGGCGTAGGTGAGCAGGCCGGGGTCGCGGCACGTGTTTTCCTGCACTATCTGGGTGTACACCCACTCGGCCGCCTTCTTTTCGGCCAGAATGCCGGGCTCGCGGCGGCCTTCGATGTCGAGGTAATAATCGCCCACCCAGCAGCCGGCCGGCAGTTCAAACGTGGTGTTGTACTCCCCTACTTGCTGGGCGGGGGTGGCATTGCTCACGGCCAAATCGACCCAGCTCACCCAGGCCTGCTGGCGGGCATCGTAGGTGCTGCGGGCCGTGAGCTGGCGCAGCACGGGGGCGGTGGGCGCCGTGATGGGCACATTATTTACGAAGCTGGCCGTGCGGTCCGGGCTAACCGCTGAGCGGGGCACGAAGACGTTTTCCAGGGCCGCTAGCTTGTTCTCCGACAGCATGAGGTTGTCGAGCACCAGCCAGTTGTAATAGGCTGACAAATAGGGCTGCTGACTGCCCATGAACAAGTCAAAATTATTTTCCTTGTGCTGGCGCACCACGGTCAGCGTGCGGCCCAGGGAAGCCGCGTCGAGGTCGTAGGTTTGGGTGTAATTGGGGGTGTACACGTAGGCCAGCGCCGCGTGCAGCACCCGGCGGTCGTGGTAGTAGTCGGCGGTGAGCAGCAGCGGCAGCACTGTTAGGCTACCCATCAGCACGGCGCGCGGCACCCAGCGGGCAAACTGCGTTTGCAGGGCTTCCACATCGTCGGCCAGCACGCGCAGGTGCACCACCAGCAGCACCAGCGGGGCCAGCATCAGGAAGCCCGTGCCGATGGCGATAACCGCCAGCAGCGACAGCGGTAAAAACGGCAGAAATACCAGAAAAAAGTAGCCCGTGTAGCCTAGCAAGGCACTGCGCGCCGCCAGCAGCGCCAGCCGCCCGCCCCGCGCGGCCGGGCTGGGCACGCACAGCAGCACGCCGTTGAGCACCGCCAGCCCATAAAACCAAGGCGTATTGAAGTTGCCGAAAACACCCGTCGAGTCGCCGCCAAACCCATTCATAAACAGCCCGGTGTTCACGCACAGGCCCAGCAGCGGCAGCACCAGCGTGACCAGGATTTTCCAGGCCAGGCCCCACTCGTCGTTGTGCCGGTTCAGGCTGAGCAGGTACACGCCCCGCACCAGGAAAAAGAGGAACGCGATGGGCCCCACCAGTATCAACAAGCCCGTAAACAGGCCGTGCAGCCACTCCCTAAGCCATTCGCTGCCGACCCAGCCCAATAGGTCGTACATAAAGCCGAATACCCCGAGCAGCATCCAGGCAGCTGCGGGCACGCCCAAGGCCAGCGCCAGGCTGGGCACCGCCGAGCGCGGGCGGGCGTCGGGCACGCTGCGCACCACCAGCACCAGCAGCGCGTGGGCCAGCGTGGGCATAAGGAAGGTCCAGATATACACCAAGATGTCGGTGGGCACCATCCAGCGCGGCACGGCGCGCGGCAGCACCAGGCTGCTGTTGTAGGTGTACCAGGTCAGGAAGGCTGCGTAGGCCAGCAGCGCCGCGCCCGCGTACCAGGTGCTCAGCGGCCGGCCGCGCCACCACGCCCAGGCGGCGTAGCCCAGCGTGGCCGTGCCCAGCAAACCCAGCACCAGCGCCAAGCGCTGCCACATGGTCACGCTCTCGGTTGGCAGCAGCGTGTGAATGACCGTGAACTCGCCGTAGCACAGCGCCGCCAGGAGCAGCAGCGGGCCGGTGTTGAGCAGGAGAATCCACTTAGGGGTGAGCAGGTTGCGCATGGCGAGGGGCGAGCTGATGAAGGTGCGGGCTCCTACCCTGGCCCAGCCAGCCGCAGGAATCCTAACGCCCGGCAAATGTATCACGAAGAGCTTTGCAATACAAAGCTTAATTATTACGCGTACAAGTCGCCGTCATTTTGCCAAGCGCCAAGCAATTTTGCGCGGCAGCTGTTCTACAGCTTCGCCGGCCCGGCTACTTATTGCCGGCGACGCTTTCTGCTTTTATGCTCTCCGAACCTACTTACCTGGCGGCCCGCATGGTGGCACCTTCTTTGGCCGTGCATTTTGCCCAGCACTGGGCCGAGGCCTCGCGGCTGGAGGGGCCGCCGCTGCCCCCACCCCCACCCGCCGCGCTGCTGGAGGCCATTATCGACGTGGCCTTTTGGGCCAGCCTACGCCGCGAGGAGGGCCGGCCGCCGCGCATTTCGCTGGCCCTGCTGGCGCCCGAGCACACGGGGCAGCCGCTGCTGTTTGGCCACCGGCTGCGCCTTACGCCGCAGGTGCTCATCAAGCTGGCGCCGGCCGTGGAGCACCCCGGCATTCACCTCGGCGTGGGCTTTGATGGCGAAGGACTCTACATCTGGGGCACGGCCAGCCAGGTGCCGCCAGTGTGCTTTGTGCTGGAGGTGGTAGAGCCGGGCCTGCTGGTGGCCAAGCACCGCCGGGCCGATGGCTTTGGCAAGTTTATCAACGTGGCGGTGCTGCGGGGCGACCAGATTCGGGTGGTGGATGAGGAGGCCCAGGGCCTGGCCGACTACCCGGTACTGCGCACGTCGCTGCCCGCCATTCCGTGCCGCACGGCCGGGCGCGGCCCGGGCGTAGACGTGCTGCTGGAGCTGGCCCGCGCCATGCGGGCGCACGGGCGCGGCGGCCTGCTGCTGCTGGTGCCCGCGGGCTCCACTAGCTGGCACCACTCGGTGGTGCAGCCGCTGGGCTACCCCGTGGCGCCGGCCTTCGCGGGCATCGCAGCGCTGCTCACCGACGCCGACCGCAACCACCGCGACTGGCAAGAAAACATTCTGGATGCCATTGAGATAGTGGGCGGCTACACCGCCGTGGACGGCGCCACCGTGCTCACCCGCAACTACGAGCTGCTGGCCTTCGGGGCTAAGGTAACGCGCCGTGTGGACGGCACCCAGGTAGAGCAATTAGTGGTGACGGAACCCGTGGTGGGCAGCAGCGCCACCCTGCTGCACCCGGCCAAAAACGGCGGCACCCGCCACCTCGCCGCCGCCCAGTTTGTGCATGACCAGCACGATGGCGTGGCCCTCGTGGCTTCGCAGGATGGCAACTTCACCGTCTTTTCGTGGTCCGAAGCCTTGCAGATGGTGCATGCCCATCGCATCGATGTGCTGCTACTTTAAAACGCGGACAGCGCGTTAGGCCGGCTGCTGCGTGAGCCAGGCAATGGCCTCGCGCTCCGCATCGAAGGAGCGGTAGCGCAGGGGCAGGTCGGCGAAACTGGTCGTCACGTAGGCCGTGGCCAGGCGCGTGAGCACGTTGGTAGCCACCACCACGGCCCCGAAGCGGTAGCCACTGGTACGCACGGCCTCGGGTAGCCACTGCCGGCTTATCCACTCCTGCTCCTGGGGCGAGAAGGGCTGCATATTGACCTGATTAATCAGGATGCGGCCCCACCGGTAGCGCGCCAGCGCAACGGCAGCGGTGGTAAACATGGCGCACGTATCGGCAAAGGTGCGCGGCTGGTTGCTCCAGTGCAGCCGCAGGTAGTTGCCGGGCTCAGCAATTACTTGGCCGGCAGCATTTTGAAGCAGAATAACCGAGGAAACGAGCGGCGGCATAAGCCTTCAAAGGTACGCGTCAACTGGTTGTTCGAGGCCGCGCCAAGGAGTGCACAGATAGGCTAACCGCGCATTTAGCAATCTAGCATCTTAATTTATTAATAAAATAAGCCCGCCAAATTTTGGCGCATAACTAGCTTGTCACCAACGGGTAATCCTGAACTAGCAGGCCGCCTGGGCCGCTGCTTAGCGTGCGCTAATTTTGAGTAGCTTCATGGCGGGCTTGGTTACCAGAATGCCGGTTGGCACGGCGTCCTCTTCGGGGTGTATCTCATAGTTGTGGAGCACCAGGGTATCGCCCGCAAACCGAAACGAGTACTGCGCTACTTCTTTGTTTTTTGCAGTTTCCCAGCTAAAGCCGTTGGGTAGTATAAAATCCCAGTCCATTTCCGTTAGTATCCGGTAGCGGGCTACGCCGGGCAGGCCGCGCACGCGGGAGTCGGCGCCCAGCACGAGCACGCTATCCGTTGGCCGGTTGCTTTGTAGCACCCGATAGCGGCCGGCAAACAACTGCTTCACTACCCGAGCATTGAGGCTAGCCGGCGTGAGCGCCTGGGCCACGCGGTGGTAGGGATACCACGGGCTGGTGCCTTCGGCTTCGGGGCGGACTTCCCGGAATAATACTTTATTTGGGCCAACGTATTGAAACTCCCAGCTTTGCAGGCTATCGCCGGCGGCGTAGCGCTGCGGGCTGGTTTGGCGGGTTTTGACTGTCCACCGCTCGTGCCAACCGATAAACTCGCAGCTATCGCCCACAAAGCGCAGATTGGCCGCGTAGGGCGCGCTCCAGTTGGAGTTATCGTAAATGTCCCGGTTGGCCAATAGAGAATCGGGGTAGTAATCGAGCTGCCAGGTGCCTTGCAGCGCGGCCGCCGCGGGCGGGGCAACGGCCGGATTTGCCCGCTGGGTGGCGGCGGGGTCGGCGTGGCAGGCGGCCAGCAAGGCGCTGGCTAGCCAGCAAACGGGTGATTTGCGCATAAAAAAAGAAGGAGCCGCAAGCTAGCAGCTCCTTCTTTTTTTACCTAGTGGAGGACGTTTATTTCAGCACGGCCAGGGTCACGCCGTCGCCGCCGCGGTCGGCGTGCTCGTCGCCCACGCTGGCAATGGTGCGGTTGCGGCGCAGGTAGTCGCGGGCTACCTGGCGCAGCACGCCGTTGCCGCGGCCGTGCAGGATTTTTATCTCGGGAATGCCGAACATCACGGCATCATCGACAAACGACATGAGCTTGGTTAGGGCGTCTTCGGCGCGCTCGCCCCGCAGGTCGAGCGTGGGGCTGAAGCCCGCCATGCGGCCGGTGAGGTCGAGGCTGGCGCCGCTGTGGTTGGCGGCGGCCACCTTGCGGGCGGCGGCTTCGCGCTCGCGCACTTCGGCCCGGCTCAGCTTTTCGAGCAGCGCCACTTTCACCAGGGTTTTCATGCCGCCGAAGAGGACTTCGGCGGTTTTGCCCTTCACGCTCACGACCTCGCCGTGGCCCTCCTGGCCGAGGATGGCCACGCGGTCGCCGGGGTGAAGCGTGTTGGGGTCGGCTAGCTCGCGGGTGGGGCGGGCTTTGGGCGGCTCCACTTGCAGCTTTTCGCGCACGAAAGCGTCAAGCTTTTCGCGGGCCTGCTTGGTGGTTTCCTTGTCGGCCTGCGAGCGGCGGATTTCGCCGATGGTGGCCTCGATTTGCTGGTTGGTATCCTTGAGCAGCTTCTGGGCTTGCTGCTTGGCGTCGCGCAGGCGTTCGAGGCGGGTGTCTTCGAGGTGCTTCTTCAGGTCCAGGTATTCCTGGGTGAATTTGCGCAGGCCATTTTGCAGCTTCTCGGTGTCGCGCAGCTTGGTTTCGAGTTCGGTCTTGTCGCGCTCCAGGCCTTCGAGCAGTTGGTCGTAGCGGATTTTATCCTTGCCCACGAGCTGGGTCGCGCGCTCCACGAGCTGCCGGGGCAGGCCAATTTTGCGGGCAATCTCGATGGCGAACGACGAGCCCGGCTTGCCGATTTCGAGGCGGTAGAGGGGCTGCAGGCGCTCGGGGTCGTAGCGCATGGCACCGTTCACGAGGCCCTCGGTTTTCTCGGCGAAGTTCTTGAGGTTGGTATAGTGCGTGGTAATTACCCCAAAGGCGCGGGCCTGGTTGAGCTGCTCCAGCACGGCCTCGGCAATGGCGCCGCCCAGGGTGGGCTCGGTGCCAGTGCCAAATTCGTCGATGAGCACCAGGCTCTTTTTGTTGGCTACGGTCACGAATTGCTTCATGGCCAGCAGGTGCGAGGAGTAGGTCGAGAGGTCATTTTCGAGGCTCTGCTCGTCGCCAATGTCGAGGAGAATATCCTCAAACATGCCGGCCTCAGAGTAGTCGTCGCAGGGGATGAGCAGGCCGCATTGCAGCATGTACTGCACCAGGCCCACCGTTTTGAGCGACACGGACTTGCCGCCCGCATTCGGCCCCGAGATGACGAGGATGCGCTGCTCGGGCGTCAGCTCAATATCGAGCGGCACGACTTCGCGCTTTTCGGCGTCTTTGTCTTTGCCGGCGGCCTTGTTTTGCTCCTTGAAGGTGAGGGCCAGCACTGGGTGGCGCACGCCGCGCCAGCGGATGAGCGGCTTGCTGCTCAGCTCGGGGAGCTGGGCGTCGAGCTCGCGGGCTAGCCGGGCCTTGGCCCGGATGAAGTCGAGCAGGCCGAGGTAGCCGTAGGCCTTGCGCAGGTCGGGCAGGTGGGGGCGCAGCTGGTCGGTGAGGGCCGTGAGAATGCGAATCAGCTCGCGCTGGTAGGCGTTTTCGAGGTCCTTGATGTCGTTGTTCAGCTCAAATACTTCGGAGGGCTCGATGAATACCGTCTGGCCCGAGGCGCTTTCGTCGTGGATGAGGCCGCGCACGCGGCGCTTGTGCTCGGCCACCACGGGCAGCACGAGGCGGCCGCCGCGGATGGTGGGCTCGGCGTCGCCGGGTATCCAGCCCTCGCTTTTGGCGTGGCGCAATACGCTGGCAATCTGCTTGCGGAGCTGGCCTTGGCGCTGGATGAGCTCCTGGCGCACCTGGCGCAGCAGCGGCGAGGCATCGTCGCGCACGTGCCCCTCGTCGTCCACCACCTTGTCCATGGCGGCCAGCAAGTTGCGGTCGGCCTGAATGCCGATGCCCAGCAGGCGCAGGTTGGGGTAGAGATTTTCGGGGGCGTGGGTGAAGAAGGTGAGCGCGGCGCGGATGGTGCGCAGGCTCATCTTGACCTCGTAAAACGCGGCCGCGTCGAGGTAGGCGCCGGGCAGCGAGGCGCGCTTGAGGTGCACGCGCACATCGAAGTAGAATGCGCCCGGAAACTCGCTGCCGCCACTCAGCAGCTGCCGAAACTCGTCGGTCTGGGCCAGCAGCTTGACAAGCTGCTCGTGGTCGGTGATAAACTGCATGCTGGCCACGTACTGCCGGCCGAGCGCCGAGAGACAGAGCTGCTCCAGCAGCTCGCGCAGGGTGGCGAAGCCGATTTTGGCTTCAAAATTCTGGGGTACTAACAAATCGAATACAGGCGGGGAAACTGACTAACTGGCCGCGAAGGTAAAACAGCAATCGGGGCGGGAAGATTCGGTGGTTATTATGTTTCTATGGCTAGCAGGTGGGACGCTTTACTGCCGCGCTAATCACTCAGGGATTGCAACGGGCAATGAGCACGGCCGCTACCGCCACGGCCAGCAGGGAGGCCAGCCGGAGCGCCAGAAATACCCAGGCGGGCAACTCGGGGCGGTTGGAGTTTTTGAGCATAGCCGCTTGTACGGCTAGTACCCGGCCTGGGGTATGGCGCAGCTAGCCCGCTTACTTTCCTGAAAGAACGCGCAATCGTATTCCGGCAGGCCAAACGGGGGCAAACTGGCAGTGGCTGGCTTCAGCCCGCTTGGGGCCGGGCCGGGGCTAGCCGGTGGGCTAGCTCCTGCTCCAGCGCCCTGACTTGGCGGTCGTTGGCTGCTTTAGCATGCAGCCCGCTGGTGGCCAGGTGCAAGCAGGTGCCAGCCGTGTAAAGCGTAAGGTGGTGACTGCCGCGTACCACCAAGTGGCGATACCGCTGCACCTGGGCCAGGGGCAGGCACACGGCGCGCCCACTGGCATACGTCACCGTGAGGCTGGCCGGACTGAGCGCTACTTCGGCCGCTTCCAAGCCGTACTTTTTAAAGACCTGGTTGCCAAGCAAAAAAACACTGAAACTCAGCAATAGATACGGCAGCACACCTAGCGCCTGCGTGGCGGCCGGCCACAGCTGCCCCGCCGCTAAGGCCAGCAGCAGGGGCACTAGCACGCACGCCACGGCAATAGGCCGCCCTCTCCCGGGGTTGACGAGCAGTAGGGAAAAGGTAGTGGGCATGGGCAGGCTAGTATCGGGGCCGCCCCTGGGGTTGCTGGTGCTTCCACCGAAACTTCTTAAACTCAAGTTCAAACTCCCGCACCATTTTTTGAAATCTGCTGACTTTGTGGCGCGCCTGCCAAGTCAGCTCATCGCCGTTTTGCATGGTAAAAATCAACCGTGAGCTTTCCTTGGTAGTGCGGAATTGGTAGTTGCGTATTTCGACGAAAAACACCTTTTCGACTCTACCCGAGTTAGTAAAGCATCCTACCAGGCTATCGGGCGCTAGCGATACTGTTACTGGCTCACTCACCCATTTTGCAAGAGCTTGCTCAATAAGAACGAAGCAGCTAGCGCCGGCGCCCATTATAAAGAAAAAAACAGCTGGTCTTTCAGGGGACAATGCCAATTCTATCCCCACGGTACTGCCCCCGACAATACAGATAAGCGCGGGTAGTACCAGCCGCCCCCACCAGTAGTCACGCTGGGTGGTCAGCCAAATGGGGGCGTTTGGGACAGGGCTAGCCATACTACTCCGGATTTACCCTACTCCCTCGCCGAAGAGGGCAAAATCATATTTTACGGGGTCGGTGGGGTCGAGCAGGCGCAGGTTGGCGGTGAGCTCTTCGGCGGCTTGCCAGTCTACCTTTTCGCGCTTGAGCAAACCCAGCAGGCGGGCCTGGCGCTCGACGTGCACATCGATGGGACAGATGAGCTCGGCGGGCGAGAGGCGCTGCCAGAGGCCGAAATCGACGCCATTATCATCGCGGCGCACGAGCCAGCGCAGGTACATATTGAGGCGCTTGCAGGCCGAATTGCGGGCGGGCGTAGCCACGTGCTTGCGGGTGCGGGCGGGCGCATCGGGCAGGCTGAAAAACAGGTCGTGGAAGTTGATGAGCCGCTCGCGCATGGTGGTGCCGTGCAGAAAGGCGTCTTCCAGCGAGGTGTGGCTTTCGTAAAACCACCGCAGCCAGTGCACAAAGTAGAGCAGGTCGGTATCGCAGAAAGTGCGGTGACAGAAACCGAGCAGTTTTTTGAGGTCCTCGTCCTGGTGCTGGGTCACAAACTGGTAGGGCGCATCGTCCATGCGTGTCATCAACTCGGCCGTTTTCTTGAGAATGGTGGGGCGCTGGCCCCAGGCGAGCAGCGCGGCAAAGAGGCCGCTGATTTCCACATCCTGCAAGCGCGTGAAACGGTGCGGAATACTAACCGGGTCTTTGGTGAGAAAGGCGGGCTGGTTGTGGCGGTCGGCGCGCTCGTCGAGCAGGGCACGCAGTTCGGCCAGGTCTAATTGGGACATTAGTTGGAAAACAAACTAAAAAGGAACGTCATGCTGCGCTTGCCGGAGCATCTTGCTCGCTTCGGCAGGAGTACTAACCCCAGCGGCGCGAGCGAGATGCTCCGGCAAGCGCAGCATGACGTTCTTTAGCTAGATAAAGTGCGGGCGGCCCTATGGCACGTAGCTGGTTTCGACGCGAAACTTGGCGTCGGTGGTGCCGAGCTTTTGCACGGCGCGGGGCGAGAGGCGCACGAGCACGTTTTCGTTTTCGCCGGTGTCGGGCAGCGGGCCGATAACGCGCACGAACACCGAGAGGCCGTTCATTTGGTTCTTGACCTGCATGATGGTGCCCACGGGGGCCGTTTTGTGCAGGGCCAGGTACTTATCGGTGCCGTTGTTGGGGATGGTGGCGGCGATGCCTACGTCAGTTTTGCGGGTTACCAGCTCGCTGGCGTGGGTGGGGCCCTTGGCTTCGGCAGCTTCTTCGCGGCGCTCGGCGGTGGTGGCGGGCGTCACGGTAGCCACCTGGGCCGGGGCAGCGGGGTTGATTTTGGGAGCCGGGCCAGCCGGCGCGGTGGCAGGAGCGGCCGCCGTAGCGGGCGCGCTGCCATCGGCGGCACGCAGTTGGATTTCCTGGCCCACGCGCACCGCGCCGCCAGCGGGCAAGCGGTTGAGCAGTATCAGCTCGGCGGGCGAGAGGTTGAAGCGGCGGGCGATGCCGAACAGGGTTTCGCCCTTGCCCACGGTGTAGCGCTCGGGCACCGCGGCCGCGGTGGCGAGGGCGGGCACCTTAGCGGCGGCGGCCAACGCGGGGGCAGCCTTGGCACCGGCGCTGGGCCGGGGTATCAGCACGACTTCGCCGATGCCGAGGCCGCTTTTGAGCTGCGGGTTGGCAGCGGTAATCTGGTCTACCGTCACTTTATAGCGGCGGCTGAGGGCAAACATGGTTTCGCCCTGGGCCACGCGGTGGCGCACGAAGCGCTGGCCACCACGCATTTCCTGGCCGATGGAGTCGGTGGGCAAGCGGTGGCTGGGCACGGCCGCAAGGGAACCATGCAGCGAATTCAAAATCAACAACGAAGCAAGCAAACTCATGCGCAGAAGCAAGGCTAAAAATGTACCAAAACCGGCCTACCGCCGGCCCCGGCTCAGTGCCAGCGGTAGGCAAAGTAAATACCTAGCGGCCGGGCGGCACTAGTTTCGGGGCCGGAAGCGGGCGGCGGCGCCTAACGTGGCCGCCGCCCGCTTTCTTATATAACGTTCCTTTGCCCATGTCTGCCCTCGGTATTATCCCGGCCCGCTACGCCTCCACCCGCCTGCCCGGCAAGCCCCTCGTGGACCTGGGCGGCCAGTCTATGATTCAGCGCGTGGTGCGGCAAGCCTGGCAGGCGGGCCTGGCCCGCGTGGTAGTGGCCACCGATGATGTACGCATTCTGGACCATGTGCGGGGGTTTGGGGGCGAGGCGGTGCTCACGCGGCCCGACCACCCCAGCGGCACCGACCGCGTGTGGGAGGCGTTCGAGCAATTGGGTTGCCCGGCCGAGGTGAATTGCCTCGTGAATATCCAGGGAGATGAGCCGTTTATTCATCCGGCGCAGATAAATGCGCTGGTGGCTTTATTTGCCCAAAGCCCGCCGGCCATCGCCACGCTCATCAAGCCAGTGCTTACGGAGGAAGAGCTGTTCAGCCCGCACCTGCCCAAGGTGGTGACCAGTCAGCGGGGCGAAGCGCTGTATTTCAGCCGTCACCCCCTGCCCTACCAGCGCCAATACCCAGCGGCCGAGTGGCTGGCGCACCACCCGTATTACCGCCACCTGGGCCTGTATGCCTACCAGCCTGCGGTGCTGCGCCAGCTCACGCAGTTGCCGCCCTCGCCCCTGGAGCTGGCCGAGAGCCTGGAGCAGCTGCGCTGGCTGGAAGCCGGCTTCGCCATCCAAACGGCCGTGACCGAGCTGGATGCTTTCGGCATTGATACGCCGGAGGATGTGGCGCGGGCGCGCCAGCGGCTGGGAGCGGGCTAATAGACTAGTGACCGGGCTTTTATCCATTACTTGGTTTATTGCAGCTCGAAGCGGATGTGCAGCGAAGTAGTGGCCCGCACGGGCTGGCCGGCGCGGTGCGCGGGCGTCCACCAGGGCATGAGGCGCACTAGGCGCAGGGCTTCTTCGTTGAGGCTGGCGGCGCAGCCCTTGATTACCTCGGCGTCGAGAATGCGCCCAGCCTCGTCGACCGCGAAGCCGACAACGACTTCGCAGGCCAGGTTCTGCCGCAGGGCTTCTTCGGGGTAGCGGAAATGCTGCTTGAGGTAGGCGCGGTAGCCCGCCACGCCGCCGGGGAAGGCGGGGGCCTCGTCGGGGGCGGCCACGGGGTTTTTGGCGGCCTCCAGTGCGGCGGCCAGGGCCAGCAGGGCGGGCATGGGCGCGCCGGTTTTGTAGAGCACGATATCGAGCGGGCCGCTGCCCTGGGCCTGCACCGTCTGGGAGTGGTAGCCGGCGCAGTGCAGCACGAGCGTGGGGGCCGCCTCGTTGCAGTCGAGCACAAAGTAGCCGCCGGCATTGGTGGTCGTGGACTTGGACTGCCCCTTCAGCGTCACGACCACGCCGGGCAGCGGCCCATTGTCCTGGTCGTGCACGCGTCCCGTAAAAGTGCTAGTGGGCTGCGCAGCGGCCCACGCTTGCGGGCTGGCCAGCAGCCCACTAACCAGCACTGTTAGTACGCAAAGAAACATCCCGGCAACATTGCGGATACTTGCTAACATTTCCGTAACCAACTGATTTTTAAAGTATCTGCAAGTATAAACCGCAGTTCTTACTCCACCAGGGAGGTTACACAAACTTATTATAAGCGCCTACGCAAACCGAGCGCGCCGCACAGCAATAAGTTATATTTTTTCTTTTAATCCGACAACTGCCTTAGCTGTGATTGCTGCCTGCGCATTGCGTTCGTCAAGGGCACAGCATCGGGCTCAGAAGGCCCGTTATTGCTCCTGCATCCCAAAGCGAATGCGTAGCGTGGCGGGTACGCGCACGGGCTGGCCAGCCAGATGCGCGGGCGTCCACCAGGGCATGAGGCGCACCAGGCGCAGGGCTTCCTCATCGAGGCCATAGCCGACGCCTTTTATCACTTCGGCGTCGAGCAGGCGGCCCGCTTCGTCTACGGTAAAGCTCACAAATACATCGCCAGACATATTCCTGGCTTTTGCAGCTTCCGGATACTGCACATTTTTTTGAAGAAAGGTGCGGTAAGCTTCAACGCCACCCGGAAAAGCAGGCTGGTCATCGGCTAATATCACCGGCTTGTTGATGGCCTCCAGGCCTGTGCCCAGGGCGGCCGACGTGGTGCCTACTTCGCTCATGGTAAGCACCACGGGTTGAGCTGATTTTAGCTGCACAGTTTGTGTCTGGTAACCTGCGCATTTAAAAGTGAGTACTGGATTAGTTAACTCACAAGCCAGCAAGAAGCTACCAGCCGAATTGGTGGTGGCTGAGACGGGCGCACTTTGCAGGGTGATGAACACGCCCGCCAGCGGCGCGCCCCGGCGGTCGACCACCCGACCCGTAATAGTGAGGCCAGCAGACCGGGCAACGCCCAAGTGGCCAACAACTGGGCCCGCTGGCGCACTGGCAGCCACGGCTGAGCCAGCGGCCAACACCAATAAAACAAGGCAATGTAAAAATTGTACCATAACAAGAAGCAAGTGGTGGGAATAGGGCACAAGTATAAGACCTGCGCACGCACTTTTCACTTTTCCCTCCCTTCGTTAACGGCTTTTATTTCGCCCTACGGTCGAGCTTGTCGGCTAGGATTTCGTAGAGCGCGTCACCACAGCTTCTTCGTGGCCGCTGGCTTTGCGCTCCTGCTCCATCTCTTTGGACAGGAAAAAGTTGAGCGCGGTGCGGATGACGGCAATGGCCCCGAGCTTGCCAATCTGCTCCCAGCTCGGGGCAATGGCGGTGCTCAGGATGTCGGCCCCGAGCTGAAACTCCAGCGCCAGCGCCAGGTAGCGGGCCAGCGTGAGGCGGATGGCGGTGAAATTGGTGGTGCGCCGGGCCAGCAGGGCTTTCACCAGCAAAATGCCCGCCACTACGATGCCCAGGGCGATGATAGTAGCCCCCACCAGCTCAACGCCCAGCTTGAGCCACTGCACGGCGGCCACCACAGTAGCCTCAGTTTGCCCAAACAGCGTGGCGGGGCTTTCAGGAATAGGTGTCATAAGCAAATCTAACCAGCCGGCGTAAAGCGCCGCACCAGATACGCCGAACCGCGCTGCACGGCCAGCAGCACCAGTACCAGGCCCACCGCCAGCCCAAAAAGCGCCAGGCTACCCTCCCCACTCCCCGCCCGAAACGCGAAGTTGAGAGCCGTGGCCACGGCCGGCGGGTGCATGGTGTTGGTGACTATCATCACGGCAATCACGCTCACCAAGGCCAGGGCCGCGCTGGCGTAGCCTGGCCCCAGCACGGCGTGAAACCCCGCTCCCAGCACCGCCCCGCCTAGCTGGCTGATGACGAGCGTGCGGGCGCTGTTGGCCGGGTGGCTGGGGTCTAAGTAGATGAGAAAGCAACTGGACGCCAGCGAAGCAAAGAGCAGCTGCTGGTTGCTGAGCAGCCGTAGCAGCCAGAGGAGCAGCAGCACCGTGACGGTGGGCAGCAGGGCCAGCAGCACCTCGCGGCGCCAGCCCAGGCGCGGGCGGCCCAGCGGCGCGGCGGGCACGGGAGGGGTAACAATCGGCATAGGGAGCGGGCCGGCCTCAGGGCTGGCTAGCGCCTATACGCACGAGGGCCAGCCGGGTAGCTGCCCATGCGCCTCGGCCAGCCGAGGGCAGCCGAGGGCAGCCTGCGTTCCTTGGCTAGGACAGCGGGGCGGGGGCAGGAGCCGGCGGGGTGCCGGCGGCAGGTACGGGGGCCAAGCCCAGCGCCGCGCCCCGGCGCAGCAATAGCGCGTAGGCGGGTGCCCACTCATTGGGCACCTCGCCCTCCAGGATGGCTTCGAGCACGGCCTCCTTGAGCTCGCCCACCTGGCGCGAGGGCTTGAGGCCGAAGGTTTCCATGATGACCTCGCCGGTAATGACGGGCTTGAAATTACGCAGGTGGTCCTTGGCCTCGGTTTCACGCAGCTTCTCCTGCACCACATCGAAGTTTTGCAGGTAGCGGGCCTTGCGCTGGTGGTCCTTGCTGGTGATGTCGGCGCGGCACAGCACCATAAGGCGGTCGATGTCGTCGCCGGCCTCGAAGAGCAGGCGGCGCACCGCCGAGTCGGTCACGATGTCTTTGCTCAGCACGATGGGCCGCAGGTGCAACCGCACGAGCTTCTGCACCATGCGCATCTCCTCGCCCAGCGGCAGCTTGAGGTCAGTAAAAATCTGCGGTACCCAGCGCGCACCCTTGTCCTCGTGGCCGTGAAACGTCCAGCCTACTTTGGGGTCGTAGCGCTTGGTGGCGGGCTTGGCAATGTCGTGCAGGATGGCCGCCCAGCGCAGCCACAGGTCGCCGCCGGCGGCGGCCACGTTGTCGAGCACCTGCAGGGTGTGGTAAAAATTATCCTTGTGGGCGTGGGTGCCCACCTTGTCCACGCCGTGCAGCAACGCCATCTTGGGGAAGATGAGCTGCAAAAGGCCGGTCTGAAACAGCAGCTTAAAGCCGTAGCTCGGCACCGGCGACTCCACTATTTTATTAAGCTCAATAGTAATGCGCTCCTGCGACACGATTTTGATACGCTCCTTATTGCGGGTGATGGCGTCGTAGGTATCGGGCTCGATATCAAAATTGAGCTGCGCGGCAAAGCGAATGGCGCGCAGCATGCGCAACGGGTCGTCGCTGAAGGTAATATCCGGCCCCAGCGGCGTGCGAATGATTTTGGCCGCCAGGTCTTTCATGCCCTCGTAGCGGTCCACGAGCGCGCCGAAGTCGTCGGCATTGAGACTCAGGCCGAGGGCGTTGATGGTGAAGTCGCGGCGGGCCAGGTCATCTTCCAGGGTGCCGGCCTCTACTTCTGGCTTGCGGCTGTCGGCGCGGTAGCTCTCCTTGCGCGCGCCCACAAACTCGATTTCGCCGGCCTCCTCAGTGGGCAACATGGCCGTGCCGAAGTTTTTGAACACCGTAACGCGGCCCCGGCCGGGCAGCTTTCTACCCACCGCCTGGGCCAGCCGAATGCCGTCGCCTACGGTCACCACGTCAATGTCCTTGCTACCACGCTGCAAGGCCAGGTCGCGCACGTAGCCGCCGATGACGTAGGCCGGCTGGCCCAGTTCCTGAGCGGCTTCGGCGATGGCGTGAAAGATGGGCAGGTCGGGCAGCGAGGGCGTCGTCATGGGCAAGGCAAGCAGGTAGCAGAAGCTACAAAGTTGGCATGCGCCGGCCGATGCTACCCACTCACTGCGGCGGCCAGCTTAAGCTGTTGGCACTTGTTACCGCAGTATTATGCTGGTTTTATCCCGCGCATCTCAACCATAAATAGCCAGTAGCGTACAGGGGGAAAATTCAAGCTGCTGGGTGCTAGGCTTACTGCTGGCTTTTCAAAGCCGGCCCTGTCCAGGTTTGCACTTAGCTAGGATTTTAGCCTGTTTCGAAGATTTTTTAGCAGAAAAACTAAAAATGGTTTGGTTTTTGACTACGCCGCTGGTCGTTTTTACGGTTAGATAGGAGTTCTTTCCTGCCTTGCAAAAAAGCAAATAAGCGGCACCCTCTTTTTACATAACAATTCAACTTTTCCATCACCATGGTGCATAATTTCCCCTCTGTACTTGCGGATGCCCTGCCTGTCAATCGACAGCGTAGCTCTGCTCCTTACCTGCGTAAGCTGGTTGCCTTTGTCGTACTACTGGCGGGCCTGGGTGCCTCGCATGCTGCGCTGGCTCAAGACTTCTACAAGCAGGTTCTCACGCTCAATCAGCGCCCCACCGGCACCGCCACGGCGAACACGCAAAACTACCGTGGACAGGCTTATGGCGAGGCTACGTACGATAACTACACGCCTATGGGCAATAATAGCTCCATACCGGTAGTGACCGCGCCTGACTTGGGCACCTTTGATATAAACAACACAAGTGCACTAGTTATTTCCGGCGGTGCACTTACTGTTAGCCCAGCTGCTTTTAGAAGAGAGTATGTAGCTGCTCAGTTGAAATATCGCGTATATCTGACCAGTACTCCTGTCACTACAATACCTTCTTACACCAATTTGGTCTTAACCAACGCTGGCATCGATGCGGATGGCCTACAGGTTTTTCGCAATGATAACGCAAATGTCGACTTGCTAAACGGGCTGGTTAACGGCGGCAACTACACGATTGACATTCAGTATAGCGTCTCTGTTCGGAATACCACTAACGGTAGCATCAACAACGTTACCGACCCATCTAACTCGGCTTATACGCTGACCTTTTTCGTAACGCCTCCCCCCGTTACCCCCGCTGGTGGTACCACTACTTGGCAGAGCACCACGGCCAACGGTGGCAGCACCGACTGGCTGAACCCCGCTAACTGGAGCAACGGCGTACCGTCGGCCATGTCGAATGCCGTTATTCCTCCCAAGAACAACTCGGCCATCGTTTACCCTGTTCTGAACAATCCTAATCCTGCTACTCCTTACGCTGTCAACAACCTGACGCTGCAAGGCAACACGGGCTCTTCGGCAGCACAGCTGACTATTGGCACCGCTACGCTTAACGTATATGGCAACATCAACCAGCCAGCCGGTGGCTTGGCCGGTAACACGATTAATAACCCGGGCGTTACGGACCCCATTCGTAACTCGACGCTTGTCTTAGCCGGTGCCGACCAGATTATTACGGGCCAATTGCTGGTGGCCGATATCATCGTGGCTGGCTCGGGCATCAAGTCGGTTATCAACATCGTCACGCCTTCCAACACGTTGGTTTTCCGTCCTACCTCCGCCAGCGCGGGCGTTATCATCCAGTCGGCCGCGCAGGATACGGGTAGCGGTACCGTTGTTACGGTATTCGATACGACCAAGAACTCTTACATCGCGTTGCTTTCTAGCTCTACGGTTAGCTCAGTACTCGGCGATTCTGAAACTAATACCTCTTATGTAAAAGGGGTAATGCGGGCTGACCGCAACCTGTTTACCGGCGTCACCAACACGTTTGGCAACATTGGCCTGGACCTCACCCCTAACCACACGCCGGGCCTGATTGTAGTGTACCGCGTAGTAGGTGACCCCCTCACGGGCCCCCTGGCTTCGGGTGCAGTACCTACCAAGCGTTACTATCAGATTCAGGGCGATGATAACAGCGCCAACACCGGTTTTGCCGGCTCTAACCTCAACGCTGTTTTCCACTACCTCAATTCGGCTGATGAGTTGAATGGTATCGCGGAGGAAAACCTAACGATGTTCTCGGCCCTGCAAAACGGTGCTCCCTTCACCCCCGCATTCGGCACCCTGAACCAGAGCAACCGCACGGTAACCCGCGAATTGCTGCCTAGCTTCCCCAACTTCTACCTCGTGCTAGGCGACCGCACCCGGCCGCTGCCCGTAACCCTCACCGCTTTCACGGCCACCGCCGCCGGTGTAAATGCTAACCTAGCCTGGACCACGGCCACCGAGAAAAACAGTGCTGGCTTCGACGTGCAGGTTTCTACCGATGGCACGGCCTACCGCAAAATCGGCTTCGTAGCCAGCAAGTCGCCCAATAGCCAGCAGCAGCAGCGCTACACCTACGTAGATACGGAGGCTGGCAAAACCGGCACCCGCTACTACCGCCTGCGCCAGTTTGACCTCGATGGCACGGAGTCGTTCTCGCCCGTACGCACTGTTTCGTTCAGCGGCAACGCGGTAGCTACTACCACTTCGGCTTACCCCAACCCCTTCACCAGCTACGTTGACCTGAACCTTGATGCCGCCACGGTTGGCACCGCCCCAGTACGCGTACAGCTGATTGACATGACCGGCCGCATCGTTCGGGAGCAGCTGATTTCGGTAGAGAATGCCAGCCTGCGCCTCAACGCCCTCGACGGCTTGAACACCGGCCTATACCTCGCCAAAATCTCCCTGCCCAACGGCACTACCCAGACGCTCCGCATCCAGAAGCAATAGCATTTTAACGCTAGCTCAACCTAAAAGCGGCCCCAGCATCACACCGATGCTGGGGCCGCTTTTTTATGTCGCTACCGACTGCACTCAACGGCTACCGGGTCTACACTAGTCACGGACTACTTCCAGCGCGCCGTCGGCGCCCAGGCGCACGATGCGCGACGGAGCCACGCGCGTGGCATCATCCTGGCGCCAGCTTACCACGTAGTCTACCCCGCGCACGATGCCCGGGTCTACCTCAGCAAATACAGCGGGCGTGGGCTCCCCGGCTTTATTGGCCGAAGTGCTAACCAAGCCGTGGCCCAGCCGGCGCACTACTTTGTGGCAAAACTCGTCCTGCACCATGCGCAGGCCCACCGTGCCATCGGGCGCCAGCAGGCCGGGAGCCACCGTGCGGCTAGCCGGCAGAATGTAGGTAGTCGGGCGGGTTTGGGTAGCCAGAGCGGCTTCCAACTCGGCGGGAACCTCAGCGGCGTAGCGGCGCAACATAGCCAGGTCGGCCACCAGTACGATGCTGGGTGTGCCCTCGGGGCGGCCCTTCAGCTTGTAGAGTCTCTCTACGGCGCGCGGCACCTCAGCATCGCAGCCCAGGCCCCACACGGTATCGGTCGGGTACAAAATGACCTGCTGCGCGAGCAGGATATCGACGGCGGAATCAACTTCCTGACGAAAAAAATTCATTGATTGACTGTTACTGCTCATTCTTTTATCTCTTGGCAAAGCTCTACTAATACGCCCCCGGCACTCTTGGGATGCACAAAGCACACCAGCTTGTTGTCGGCCCCGCGCTTGGGCGTTTCATTTAACAACATGAAGCCTTCGGCCCGCAGGCGCGCCATTTCGGCTACGATATCAACGACTTCGAAAGCCACGTGGTGCATGCCTTCGGGCTTCTTCTCCAGAAATTTGGTGATAGCGCTCTCGGGCGAGGTGCCGGCCAGCAACTCAATCTTAGCGCCGCCTACCTGAAAAAAAACGGTATCTACGGCCTCGCTGGCAACGTGCTCGGTCTTGTAGGGCGGCTGGCCCAGCAGGCGCGTGTAGAGGTCGGTGGCGGCGGCTAGGTCGCGTACGGCCAGGCCCAGGTGTTCGAGGTTGGTAAGCATAACAGTAGGCCAGCGGGCTAAGCTGGCGGCGCAAAGCTACCGGCCGCGCCGCTAGCTAGCCGGGCAGTGCGTATTTTTAGGCGGATTCCAGCTATTTTTGTGGATTCTAAAAAACTGTTTAGGCCAAAATTCTGTTTCATTCGCAGTAAACGCCTAGTATCAGTACTTACCAGCAACATCCAGCCCAGCGCCATGCTTAAGCTACCTATCTACCTGGACAACAACGCCACCACGCCGCTCGACCCGCGCGTACTGGAGGCCATGATGCCCTACCTGACCGACGTATTCGGCAACGCGGCCTCGCGCAATCACCCTTTCGGCTGGGCCGCTGAGGAAGGCGTGGACTATGCCCGCGACCAAATCAGCCAGCTCATCAACTGCGACCCGAAGGAAATTATCTTCACTAGCGGTGCCACCGAGAGCGATAATCTCGGCATCAAAGGGGTGTTTGAGATGTATGCCCAGCGCGGCAACCACATTATCACGACCACCACCGAGCACAAAGCCGTGCTCGATACCTGCAAGCACATCGAGAAGCTCGGCGGCAAGGTGACTTACCTGCCCGTAAATGAACTGGGCCTCATCAGCCTCGAAGAGCTGGAAGCCGCCATGACGCCCCAGACCATTCTGGTGACCATTATGTACGGCAATAACGAGACCGGCACGGTGCAGCCCATTCGCGAAATCGCCGCCATCGCCCACAAGCACGGCGCGCTGTTTATGAGCGACGGCACCCAAGCCGTGGGTAAAATCCCGGTGGATGTGCAGGCTGATGGCATCGACCTGATGGCTTTCACGGCTCACAAAATGTACGGCCCCAAAGGCGTAGGTGCTCTGTACGTGCGTCGCAAAAATCCACGCGTGAAAGTAACCGCCCAGATGGACGGTGGCGGCCACGAGCGCGGCATGCGCTCGGGTACGCTCAACGTCCCCGGCATCGTAGGCTTCGGCAAAGCTTGTGAGCTGGCCCGCCTCGAAATGGCCGCCGACGCTGAGCGCCTCAGCAAGCTGCGCGACCAGTTGGAGAAAGAACTCCTGACGCTGGAAGAAAGCTACGTAAATGGCTCGGTGGAGCGTCGCCTCCCCCACGTTACCAACATCAGCTTCAAGTATGTAGAAGGCGAAGGCCTAATGATGGGCGTGAAAGACCTCGCCGTATCGTCGGGCTCGGCCTGCACCAGCGCCTCGCTGGAGCCCAGCTACGTGCTTAAGGCCTTGGGCCTGAGCGACGACCTGGCCCACAGCAGCCTGCGCTTCGGCTTGAGCCGCTTCACCACCGACGAGCAAATCGCCTACGCCATCAACCACGTAAAAGAAGCCGTAACCAAGCTCCGCGAAATGTCGCCGCTGTGGGAGATGCACAAGGAAGGCGTGGACCTCAGCACCATCGAGTGGGCTGAACACTAGGCTAATAATTAGCAATGAGCAATTATCAATGAACAGTTGCTCGTTGTACCCATTCTAAATTGCTCATTGCTCACTGATAATTGTTAATTAATTCCCATGGCTTACTCCGATAAGGTAATCGACCATTACAGCAACCCCCGCAACGTGGGCACGCTGGACAAAAGCAAGAAAACGGTGGGCACCGGCCTCGTCGGTGCTCCCGAGTGCGGCGACGTAATGCGCCTGCAAATTGAGGTGGACGAAGCCACCAACACCATTACCGATGCCAAGTTTAAGACCTTCGGTTGCGGCTCGGCCATTGCTTCTTCGTCGCTGGCGACGGAGTGGCTAAAAGGCAAAACCGTGGACGAGGCCCTGGCCATCGACAACATGGAGATTGTGGAAGAGCTGGCCCTGCCGCCCGTTAAAATTCACTGCTCGGTACTGGCCGAAGATGCCATCAAAATGGCTATCAACGACTACCGCGTAAAAAACGGCCTGCCCGCTCTGGAGCTGGAAAAGTCGCACCACTAAGCTGCGCGCTACTCAGTAGAAGACGGCCCTTTGCGGGGCCGTCTTTTTTTTGTTATTTAGAATCCTTCTTAGCGGTATCTTTGTTATGTCAGCGCCGCCCGTCCTGCGTACGTGGCTGGCCGCTATTCTTCCCCCGCACCCTAGCCAGCACTTGTTATGATAACCGTTTCGGATAAAGCCAAAGAGAAAGTAGAGCACCTGATGCGCGACTCGCAGCTCGACGCTACCTACCGCCTGCGGGCCTCCGTGGCGGGCGGCGGGTGTTCGGGCCTGAGCTACCAGTTGGACTTTGACAACGAAACCCGCCCCATGGACCAGGAATTTGAGGACAAGGGCGTGCGCGTGGTCGTGGATATGAAAAGCTTCCTGTACCTGGCCGGCACCGAGCTTGATTTCTCGGATGGCCTGAATGGCAAAGGCTTCCAGTTTCACAATCCAAACGCCTCGCGCTCCTGTGGTTGCGGCGAAAGTTTCTCGGTATAAATTAGCTTTTTGTTGCTTGAGGAAGGCCTCTGCGTATCGTGCGCGGGGGCCTTTTTTCCTATATTGCGGGTGCGGTTGAACGGTGGCTGAAGTGGGCTGGCTTCTTTCGCGTTGCGTTTGCATTCCTGCTCTGATGGTTCCTGACTCTTCTGCTTTCGCCTTTTCCGCGGCTGATAACCTGCTGAAAACCACGCTGGCGGTATCGCTGACGGCGATTAACCTGCTGCGCCCGTTACGGGGCAGCGGGGAGCAAATTATTGATTTTACGCTGGAGTACGTCAACCCGGCGGGGCAGCGCCTGGCCACCCTGCCCGAGCGGCCGGCCGGCACGCTGCGCACGCTGTTCCCGCATGCGCAGGCCAATGGGCTGCTCGATTTTTATCGCCGCGTTTTTGAAACAGGCGAGGCAGGCAACCACGACTTCACCTACCCGGCCGATGGCTACGACGCGTTTTACCTCGTAGCGGCCCAGCGCAGCGGTGAGTTGCTCGTGGTGAGCCTCGCCAACAGCGCCAGCCTCGACCAAGCCGCCGTGGCCCACGCTTTGCAGGCCAGCCAGACCCGGGAGGACAGGGCGCGCCGCGCCGCCGAGCGCGAGCGCCAGTTGTTAAACGCCATTATCGCGCAGGCCCCGGTTGCGATTGGGGTGTTTCAGGGGGAAGAACAGGTAGTGGCCCAGGCCAACGACCAGCTGTGTGCCATGTGGGATACCACGCCCGCGCAGGTGCTGGGCCTCCCGCTCCTGGATGGCGTGCCCGCCCTGCGCGGCCAGGGCTTTGCGGAGCTGATAGCCGAGGTAGCGCGCACGGGCCAGCCGTTTGAGGGGCGCGAAGTGGCAGCACAGCTACCCTACCAGGGCCGGCTCGAAACGAGTTATTTTGACTTTGTGTACCAGCCGCTTTACGATGCCGAAGGGGCGCTGCTGGGTGTGCTCGACATTGCCGTGGATGTGACGGAGAAGGTGCTGAGCCGCCAGGCGGTGCAGACGTTGAACGAGGAACTGGCCACCGCCAATGAGGAACTGCAAGCGGCCAATGAGGAGTTTTTACACAATAATGTGGAGCTGACACACGCGCAGCTGCAATTTCAGCAGCTCAACCAGGGGCTGGAAAACCGCGTGGCGGAGCGCACGGAGGCGCTCTTAGCAGCCCGCCACGAGGCTGAGCATCAGCGGCGGCGGCTGGAGCGCTTTTTCAGCCAGGCACCAGCGGCTATCTGCATCCTGGACGGGCCCGATTTTGTGTTTGAACTGGTAAATGAGGTGTATCAGCAGCTGTTTCCGGGACGCGCGCTGCGGGGGTTGCCGCTGCTGGAGGCCTTACCTGAGCTGGCTGGCCAGCCGGTGTGGCGCACGCTGCGCCACGTGTACACCACGGGCCACACGCACGAGGAAATCGGCATCCACATTCCGGTGGCGAAGTACCCGGGTGGGCCGCTGGAGGATTTTTATTTTCACTATATTCAGCAGGCCCGCTACGACGAGCACGGCACTATTGATGGCGTGCTCGTATTTGCCCTCGACATGACCAAGCAGGTGCTGGCCCAGCAGCAGGCCGCTGCCCTGCAAGCGGAGGTGCTGGCCGGCGCCCAGCAGCGGGCGTATGAGCGGGAAAATCTGTATAATATCTTCGCCCATACTTCTGCCGTCATTTGCCTGCTGCGGGGGCCCGAGCACCGTATCGAGTACTTTAACCCGGCCTACCAGGCGCTGCTGCAAGGCCGCCAGCTACTGGGCCGCACCATTGCCGACGTGCAGCCGGAAGCTGAAGAGCAGGGCTTTATCGCCTTGCTCGACCAGGTGTACCAGACGGGCGAGACGTTTTATGGCAATGAGCTGCCGCTGGAAGTAACTGGCACCGCCGACCGGCCCAGCCGCACGGTTTACCTCAACTTCACTTACCAGGCGTACCAGGAAAATGGCCACACGGTCGGGATTTCCGTCTTTGCCTACGATGTGACCGAGCAGGTGCTGGCCCGCCAGCAGCGCGCCGCTCAGCAGCGGCAACTGCGCGAGCTGTTTGAGCAGGCGCCGGTGGCCATCGCCGTTTTGCGGGGCCCCGAGTATATTATCGACGTAGCCAACCCGCTCGTGAGCGCGCTGTGGGGCCGCACGCCCGACCAGGTAATGGGCCGCCCGCTGCTGGAGGCGCTGCCTGAGGTGCGCAACCAAGGCTTCAAGGAAACGCTGGACAATGTGGTGCGTGGTGGCCAGGCCTATGTGGCCCAGGAAGTACCGGCTCAATTGGAGCGCGAAGGCAGCCTGAAAACGGTGTATCTCAACTTTGTGTATCAGCCGCTGCGCGACGAGCAAGGCTTGATAACGGGCGTGGCGGCGGTGGCCACCGAGGTGAGCGAGCAGGTAGCGGCCCGCCAGCAGGTGGCCCAGGCCAACGAGCAGCTGCGCCTCAGCAACGCGGAGCTGGATGCGACTAATCAGCAACTGATGCGTACCAATGCGGATTTAGATAATTTTATCTACACGGCTTCGCACGACCTGAAGGCGCCCATCACCAACATTGAGGGGCTGCTGACGGCGCTGCAAGAGCAGCTGCCGGCCGAAGTGCGGCAGGCCGGGCAGGTGCCGCAGCTGCTGGAAATGATGGCGGGTGCGGTGGAGCGCTTCCAGAAAACCATTGCGCATCTGACGGATATTTCCAAGCTTCAGCAGGCGCACGCGCAAGCCTCTGAAGAGGTAGACCTGGCCGAAGTGGTAGAGGAAGTACGCCTCGACCTGGCGCCCGAGTTGGCAGCCACCCAGGCCAGCCTGGAAATAGACGTGGCCAACTGCCCCACCGTCTCGTTTTCGCCCAAAAACCTGCGCAGCGTGGTGTACAACCTGCTCAGTAATGCACTAAAGTACCGTGCGCCCGACCGGCCGCCGGTGGTGCGGCTCCGCTGCCACACCAGCCAAGCCCAGGTGGTGCTCGAAGTGCAGGACAATGGCCTGGGCCTGAACGAAGCCCAGCAAGACCAGCTCTTCCAGATGTTTCAGCGCCTGCACAGCCACGTGGATGGTTCGGGCGTGGGGCTGTACATGGTAAAGAAAATAGTGGAAAACGCGGGCGGTACCATCGCGGTACGCAGCGAAGTGGGCGTGGGCTCCACGTTCGTAGTCACGCTGCCCAGCCAGCGCGGCCGCTACGCTTAAGCAGCCCGGCCACCTGCTGGGCCAGCGCGTGATTGTTGGTGTCGGCCCCACGCACGATGGGCGCCAGTGCGTGCAGCGCGGGGTCGGTCAGGGCGTATTTTTTCAGAAAATAGTCGAGGAGCAGTTCGGGCCATAGTGGGAGGGCTCTACCCCCGGCACGTCGAACGGAACGGCGCCGAGACGCGGCGCGGTTGGCACCACCAGCGCGGCGGGCACATAGTGAATCTCAGCCGCCGGGGCGATAAACCGCAGAATCAGCCAAGGGCAAGCCAGCCAGTTAATCTTGGGTCGTTCGCGGGTAATTCAATGCATCGTCGCTGGCCCTACTTTTATTCCCAGAGCGGGTAATGCTCCAGCTGCACTTCCTGGCCGAAAAACAGGCGCGTGCTTTCCTCGAACGAGCGCGTGAAATCGCTCACGTAGAAGTGGTGAGCCAGCGGGGTTTCGGCGGGGCTGGCCAATAGCTGCCGGCTGGCCAGCGCCTCGGCCACGGTGGCGGCCACCACGTCGGAGGGGTCGAGCACGGCCACGCGGCCCTGGTAGTGGGCCTCCATCTGGGGCTTGATGAGCGGAAAGTGCGTGCAGGCCAGCAGCAGCGCGTCGATGCCTTGCAGCGTGGGGTGGTCGAGGTAGGCGCTGATGATTTCCTCCGACACGCGGCCGTTGAAAAAGCCCTCCTCAATCATGGGGATGAGCAGCGGGGTGGCCAGCGCGTGCAGGTCCACGCCGAGGTCGAGCTGGTCGATTTTCTTGCGGTAGATGTTGGAGCCCACCGTTTGCTTGGTGCCAATGAGGCCCACCGGGCGGCCGGCGTAGTGCCGGCCCACGTGCGCCACCACGGGGTCTATCATGCCCACCACCACGGCCTTGGAGCCCACGTACTCGCGCACCAGCTCATAGGCCGCCGCCGAGGCCGAGTTGCAGGCGATGAGGATGAGCTTGCAGTGCTGACGCAGCAGCACGTCGCAGATTTTGACGGAATAAGCCTGAATGGCGGCGGTGCTTTTTTCGCCGTAGGGCAGGTGGGCGGTGTCGCCAAAGTACATGAGCCGCTCGTGGGGCAGCCGCTGGGCCACGGCGCGGGCCACGGTGAGGCCGCCAATACCAGAATCGAAGATGCCAATGGGCCGGGTGGCCGGGTCGGGAGGGTTATTCATGACCGCAGATTTAACGGATTTAACGGATTTCGCGGATACGCCTGCCTGCGGCCGGCTGGCTGACTTGCTTAGGGGCTTTGCGTTATTGCTGGTGCTGCGCACTTTTTTTGGCTGGTAGCGCGGGCAGCACTGCGGCGCCTCCGCGCCTACCGTAGCCCGGCGCTAGTGGGTGGTGAAGCGAATGTAGACGGCAGGTGCTTCAATCGTAGGCTGCCCAATCGTAGTTATTTCGCTGCAAATCGTTCGAGTACTACTACCGGTACGCCGTGGTAGTCGGTGCGCCCAAATTCGTGGTAGCCGCACTTGGCCGCCAGGCGTAGTGAGGGCGCATTGGCCGCATCGATGAGGCACACCGTGCGGGGCTCGGGCAGGTGGGCATCGGCCCAGGCCAGGGCGGCCTGCGCAGCCTCGGTAGCATAGCCCCGACCGTGCGTGTGGGCCGCCAGCACCCAGCCAATTTCGGGGTAGCCTTTGAGCGAGGGCGTGATAGCGCGCTGCCCGGCTCCGAAGCCTACTACGCCGATAAACTCGCCGGTGCTTTTTTCTTCAAGCGCCCAAAACCCGTAGCCGCACAAGTGCCAGAAGCCCATGTGCCGCAGCATCTTGGTCCAGATTTCCTCTTCCGACAACGGCGCGGGCGCGAGGTACTGATAAAATTGCGGCGCTTGCCACATGGCCACCGACACCGCCAGGTCGGCCGGGTAGTGGCCGCGTAGTAGCAGCCGGTCGGTTTCGAGGAGGGGAATGGTCACACTACAAAATGGGCTGGATGGTGCGCCACACGGTGCGCGCCACTAATTTATGCCCGGCGGGCGTGGGGTGAATGCCGTCGCGCTGGTTGAGCTTGGCAATGCCACCCACGTTTTCGAGCAGAAATGGGATGAGTGTGAGCTTATTCTTGGCCGCGATTTCGCCGTAGAGCTGCTTAAAATCGGCGGCGTAGGCGGGGCCCATGTTGGGCGGAATCTGCATGCCGGCGAGCACGATTTTGGCCTGCGGGGCTTTGAGGCGCACGGTGTCGATGATGGCTTGCAGGTTTTTGCGAGTGTCGGCGAGGGGCAGGCCGCGCAGGCCGTCGTTGCCGCCCAGCTCCAGCACAAACACGCCCACGGGCTGGCGGCTCAGCACCCAGTTGATGCGCGAGCGGCCACCGGCGCTGGTTTCGCCGCTGAGGCCAGCATTGACGACGGTGTAAGGCAGGTGCAGCGAATCGACGCGCTGCCCGATGAGCGCGGGGTACGCCTCGTCGGGCTCCACACCCAGCCCGGCCGTGATGCTATCGCCGAAGAAGAGGATGGCCGCCTGGCCCTTGGGGGCTGGGACTTCGGCGGCGGTAGGAGCGGCGGGGGCGGCCGTTTGGGTGGCGGTGGTGGAGTCGGAGTGGCAGCCGGCGGCCAGCAGGGCTAGCAGCAGGGCGCTTCCAGGCAGGTACTTCATGGGGTGAAATGCGAAAACGGGCGAAAGTATAGGCCGGCGTCGTGCGTCCTACGTAGCCTATAACCAGCAGGGAGACGTTTTTCTTCCTGAAAGATTGTTAGTGTTTATAACCGGAACGTCCTGCTGAGCTTGCCGAAGCATCTCGCTCGCATCATTCAACGAGGCGAGCGAGATGCTTCGGCAAGCCCAGCAGGACGTTCCGCTAGCTTTAAGCGCCGCACAACAGCTTGGCAATGCCCGCCAACCAATTCATAACTCATAATTTATAATTCATAATTAAATGACCAGCCTGCAAGTCGAAAACCTTACCAAAACCTACACCAGCGCAGGCCGCCAGCTCACGGTGCTGCACGAGGTCAGCTTCAGCCTCCAGCCGGCCGATACGTTCGCTATTGTGGGGCCCAGCGGCAGCGGCAAAACTACCCTGCTGGGCCTCTGCGCGGGCCTCGACCGGGCCAGCAGCGGCAGCGTGTGGCTGCAAGGCATCCAGCTCGACAAGCTGAGCGAGGACCAGCGGGCGGCGGTGCGCAACCAGCACGTGGGCTTCATCTTCCAGAACTTTCAGCTGCTGCCTACCCTCACGGCCCTCGAAAACGTGCAGGTGCCGCTGGAGCTGCGCGGCGAGCGCAACGTGGCTCGCCAGGCCCAGGCGCTGCTCGAGCGCGTGGGCCTGGGCGAGCGCGGCCACCACTACCCGGCCCAGCTCTCGGGCGGCGAGCAGCAGCGCGTGAGCCTGGCCCGCGCCTTTGCCAACCGCCCGGCCATCCTCTTTGCCGACGAGCCCACCGGCAACCTCGACCCCGACACCAGCGACACGGTGGTGAAGCTGCTCTTCGACCTCAACAAGGAAGCCGGCACCACCCTCGTGCTCGTGACGCACGACCTGGAGCTAGCCGCCAAAACGCAGAAGATTATGAAAATGCGCGGCGGCAAAGTGGTGGAAGAAACCGTAGGGCGGGCGTTGTAGCCCGCGCCACCCATTTATTGCTCAAATGCGGCCGGCAACGTCTGCGCTACTTTCTTATGAATTTCCGTTGGTTACTTACGATGGCCTGGCGCGACTCGCGCCGCAGCCGCTCGCGCTTGGCGCTGTTTATGTCGAGCATCGTGCTGGGCATTGCGGCGCTGGTGGGCATCAATTCTTTTGGCGACAACCTGGCCCGCAGCATTGGGGCGCAGGCCCGCGAGCTGGTGGGGGCCGACCTCGTGCTCTCTTCCAGCCAGCCCTTTGACTCCACGCTGCGGCCGGCGCTGCGCCGGCTGGGCCAAACGCGCACCGACGAGGTGTCGTTTGCCTCGCTCGTGTCGTTTCCGCGCACGCAGGGCGTGCGGCTGGCCCAGGTGCGGGCGCTGGGCGCGGGCTTCCCCTACTACGGCGACTGGGAAACCGCGCCGGCCGCCGCCAGCGCCGACTTCCGGGCCGGCCGCAGCGCGGGGGCCTTGGTCGATGACGCGCTGCTGGCCCAGTTCAACGCCCGCGTGGGCGACTCGGTGAAGGTGGGCACCCTCACGGTGCCCATCGTGGGGCGCGTGCTCAAAACGCCGGGCCAAAGCGGCTTCAGTGCCGCCGTGGCCCCCAAGGTGTTTATCCCCATTACCCTGCTGGCCCGCACCGGCCTCGTGCAGCGCGGCAGCCGGGTGCAGTACCGCACCTACTACCAGTTTCCGCTGGGGGCCGACGTGGCTGCGGCCATCAAGCCCTACCAGGTGCGCTTCGACCAGACGGGCATCGACACCGATACCGTGGCCAGCCGGCAGCAATCGACGGGCCGCGCCTTCCGCGACCTCACCCGGTTTTTGAGCCTCGTGGCCTTCGTGGCGCTGCTGCTGGGCAGCGTGGGCGTGGCCAGCGCAGTGAGCTTGTATGTGAAGGAAAAGCTGGCCAGCGTGGCGGTGCTGCGCTGCCTGGGGGCCAGCGGCCGGCAGGCGCTGCTCATTTACCTGCTCCAGACCTCGGGCCTGGGCCTGCTGGGCGCGGCCATTGGGGCGGCGCTGGGCGCGGTGGTGCAGCTGCTTTTACCCAAAGTGCTGGGCAATTTCCTGCCCGTGGAGGTGAGCATGACGGTGTCGCTGGCCTCGGTAGGGCTGGGGCTGCTCACGGGCTTGGCAATGGCGGTGCTCTTTGCGCTGCTGCCGCTGCTGAGCATCCGGCGGGTGTCGCCGCTGCGGGTGCTGCGCGCCTCGCTCGATGAGGACACGGCCGCGCCCGACCCGCTGCGCGGCCTGGTGCTGGCCCTCATCGGGCTGTTTGTATTGGGCTTTTGCTACGCCCAAACGCGCGACTGGAAGCTAGCGCTGGGCTTTGCGGCCGGGCTGCTGGTGGCGCTGGGCGCGCTAGCGGGCCTGGGCCTGGGTTTGCGCTACTTGCTGCGGCGCTTCTTTCCCACTGGCTGGAGCTACGTGGCCCGGCAGGGCCTGGCCAACTTATTCCGGCCCCAAAACCAAACCGTCACCCTCATCCTGTCGCTGGGCCTGGGCACGTTTTTGCTGGCCACGCTCTACCTCACGCAGTCGGTACTGCTGAGCCGGGTGCAGCTTTCGGGCAGCGGGCAGCAGCCCAACCTGGTGCTGTTCGACATCCAGACCGAGCAGGAAAAGGGCGTGGAGCAGCTGCTGACCAGCCAGCGCCTGCCCATCCTCCAGCGCGTGCCCATCGTGACGATGCGGCTGGCTTCCATCAACGGTAAGTCCGTAACCGAGCTTAAGAAGGATACCGCCAACGGCATCCCGCCCTGGGCGCTCACCCGCGAGTACCGCGTCACGTACCGCGACACGCTCAGCCAAACCGAGAAGCTGGTGGCGGGCACCGCGCCGCAGCGGGCCGCCCCCGGCGGCCTGCCCCGCGTGTCGGTCGATGCCAGCTACTTCGAGCGCGTCAAGCTCAAGCTCGGCGACACGCTCACCTTCAACGTACAGGGCGCGCCCATCTCCACGGTGGTGGGCGGCACCCGCGAGGTCGATTGGGGCCGCGTGCAAACCAACTTCCTCGTCGTGTTCCCGAGCGGCGTGCTGGAGCAGGCCCCGCAGTTCCACGTCATCCTCACGCGCACGCCCACCAACGCCGTGCTCGCCGCCACCCAGCGCGGCCTAGTGCGCGATTTTCCCAACGTCTCGGCCATCGACCTGGGATTGATTCTGCAAACGGTGGACGAGATTTTGAGCAAAATCTCCTTCGTCATCCGCTTCATGGCGGGCTTCAGCATCCTCACCGGGCTGCTCGTGCTGGCTAGCTCGGTGCTCATCAGCCGCTACCAGCGCACCCGCGAGAGCGTGCTGCTGCGCACGCTGGGCGCCAGCCGCAACCAGATTTTGCGCATCACCCTGCTCGAATATGCCCTGCTGGGCTCGCTGGCTGCCTTCGCGGGCGTGCTGCTGGCCGCCCTGGCCGCCTGGGCGCTATCCGTGTGGGTATTTGAGACGCCCTTTGCGCTCAGCGCGCTGTGGCCGCTGCCGGTGCTAGTGGCTTTGGTGGCCTTCCTCACCGCCCTCATCGGCGGGCTCAACAGCCGCTCGGTACTCAGCCAGCCCCCGCTGGCCGTGCTGCGCGCCGAGGGCTAACGGTTAGTCAGTTATCAGTTACCAGTTATCAGTTATCAGTCAAAGGGCCCTCGCAGACATCTACCTGATAACTGATAACTGACAACTGATAACTGACAAGCGCCTAATTTTGCCCCATGCCTGCCCCTACCCCACTCGCCGAGCTATTCGCTGCTTTCACTAATCTGCACGTCCTCATCGTGGGCGACGTCATGGTCGATGCCTACGTGTGGGGCCGCGCCAGCCGCCTCTCGCCCGAGGCCCCGGTGCCCGTGGTGAACGTAGACCGCACCGAAAACCGCCTCGGCGGGGCCGCCAACGTGGCCCTCAACGTGCAGGCCCTCGGGGCCACGCCCCTGCTGTGCGCCGTGGTGGGCGACGACCAGGGCGGCGACCAGCTCCTGCGCCTGCTCCACGACCACCACCTGCCCGATACCGGCATTATCCGCAGCGCCCACCGCCCCACTACTTTCAAGCAGCGCATCCTGGCCCAAGGCCAGCAGCTCCTGCGCATCGACTCGGAAGTCGAAACCGACCTCAACGCCGAGGAAGCCGCCCAGCTCCTCGCCGCCTACGACGACCTGCTGCCCCGCGCCGACGTGGTCATTTTTGAGGACTACGACAAGGGTGTGCTCAGCGAGGTCCTCATCACGCAGTGCATTGCCCGCGCCCGCGAGCGCGGCATCCCCACGGTAGTTGACCCCAAGAAGAAGAACTTCCTGGCCTACCGCCACTGCACGCTGTTCAAGCCCAACCTGAAAGAGCTGCGCGAGGGCCTCAAGCTGGAATTTGGCGCGCCCGACGCCGACCGGCCGGGCTTTGAGGCCGCCGTGGCCCGCCTGTGCGAGGTGCTTACGCCCGAAATCGTGCTGGTCACGCTCTCCGAGCACGGCGTATTTGCCCAGCAGGGCGACACCAAAACCTACCTACCGGCCCACCTGCGCACTATTTCCGACGTGTCGGGCGCCGGCGATACCGTTATCAGTATTGCCGCCTGCTGCGTGGCGCTGGCCCAGCCCGCCGCCTTCACGGCCGCGCTCGCCAACCTCGGCGGCGGCCTCGTGTGCGAGCAAGTGGGCGTGGTGCCCATCGAGAAAACCCGCCTGCTGGAAGAGGCCGAAGCGGCCGGCCTGTAGGGCCGCCAGTGGTGGCACCCTACGCCCTAATGCGTGCGCCCGGGTGCGCCGCCCAGCTATTGGGCGGCGCACCCGGGCGCACGCATTAGGGCGGTGTTTTCGGCTTTTGGGCACTTGCCTACGCAGCTGGCGAAAAGATGGCTATCGTGGCGGCCCTATTCAGCGCGGGCTCACCCAGCCGCCATGTGACAAAACGGCTAGTTAGCGGTGGAGGGCGGCCCCCTGGAGCCTGGGCGCGAAGGGATACCGGGCAAACAACTGGTAAATAAGCCAGAAATAAAGCTGGCCAGGCCAGCATCCTCAACGCTACGAATGAGCGGCGCCAGCACATTTTAAAGAGCTAGTTATATTATAAGGCGGGGCTTACCACAGTTTTTTGATGTCACAAAAAAGCCGGGGGCTTCCTTTTTATAGCTGCTCGCCGTTCTAATCTTTGCTCACCCTCTCTTCATACCACCCGGCTTAGCTGCTACCCACCCTGCTCACGGCTCCTGCTTTGGCAAGCAGTTGGGCGTTGGCTAGCGCGGCCGGCCCGGTACTGCTCTTCGATTCAGTTCCTTTTCCACTCGCTTACCCACCCTACTTGCAGTTATGCAACACTCCTACCCTGCCTGGCTCAGCGCCAGCTTACTTGCGTGCTTACCCCTGCTGGGCGCCGCCCAAACAGCCGAAAAAGCGGCCACCCCCAACAGCACCGATGCCGTAGCCTGCGCGGTGATTGGCCAGGTAGCCATCAACGGCCCCGACGTGCTGACGGGCACCAACATGTATTACCTCACGCCCAGCCCTGGCCAGGGCACTTTTCAGGATGGTAATGTGAGCTGGAGCGTGTCGCCGGCCTCGGCCTTTGCCATCTACGGCAGCACCACCGGCAATACCCTGCTACTAGGGCCGGCGGCGGGCTGCGGCTCCGCTACGGGCACCATCTCGGTCACCCTGCCGGTGTCTTACTGCGGCGACATCCGCCTGACTACGTTTCAAAAAACCGTGACGGTGACCAGTGGCGGCGGGGCCCCGGTGGTGCGCGGCACCTACTACTGCACTACCTGCGCAGACCAGTCGGTGAAGCCCTTGCAGCTCGACGGCAACACCAACAATGTGACGCGCTACGGCACCTACCGCATCGACCTCACCTCGTCTTCGTCGCAAGACACGTTTCTGGCCTGGGACAAGTTTGAAACGGCCGGCGCCACGCTGCGCATGGTGCCCGGCACCAACAACCACTCGGGGCTGATTGACTTGTCGCCCAATGCCAGCCTGGCCGCGCTGGCCGGCAACGTCACCAACGGTTGTAGCTCTACCCGGCAGACGTTTCGCTTCTCGGGCCAGCTCGCCACGGGCTACCTCGTGGCGGGCCCCAACCCCACCACCAACGAGCTAATCCTGGAAGAGCAAATGCCCCCCAGCGCCAGCGCCGACCAGGCGGCCACCGCCCCCTACAGCGCGGTGCTCTACAACGGCCAGGGCCTGCCCGTGCGCAGCATTCCGGCCGGGCACGGCAAGGTGAAGATGGATGTGCGGGCGCTGCCCGCCGGCATCTACACGCTGCGCACCACCACCCAGGCGGCCACCAAGAGCGAGCAAATCGTCATTGCCCGCTAGCCCCTACTCACTTGGATAGTGCGGGCGCGCTACGCTAGCCCACGCCCGGTGCTGCCCCTGCGGTAGGCCCCGGGCACACTGGCGGCCCTTAGGAGCCAGCCAGCTGGGCGGCGCGCGCCCGCGCTACCGCTTTCCCCGCCTGCTATGCGTCGATTAATCTGGTTGTTGGCCTGCTGCTGGGCCGTGGCCGCGCGTGCCCAATATATTCCCCAGGACCTGCCTTCCGTTCCGAGCCCCAGCGCGGCCAGCCTGGGGCAGTTTGGGGAAGTGCCCGTGTCCTTTTACACTGGCCTGCCCGTGGTGGAGGTGCCGCTCTACACCTTGCAGGAGCAGGGCCTGAGCGTGCCCATTGCCCTGCGCTACCACGCCTCCGGGTTTCGGCCCGACCAGCACCCCGGCCTGGTGGGTATGGGCTGGGCCCTGGATGCGGGGGGCGTTATCAGCCGCTCGGTCAACGACCAAGTGGATGAAGACACCTGGAACGAAACCTGCGCCCAGTGCTCGCCCGGCTACTATTTTGCGGGCAAAGCCGTGTCGAACACCAACTTCACCAACCTGGGCAACTCGGAGCGCTACAACATTATCAACAACGGGGCGCTACTCGACTCGGAGCCCGATGAGTTCAGCTTCAGCTTTGGGCACTACAGCGGGACTTTTTACTGGGATGCCAAAAACAGCCTCTGGCGGGTGAAGTGCGACCAGGCCGTGAAGGTGATTACCGACCCGGCCGGCTTGCTGCTCCCGGTGCCCTTCACCCCACCGGCCGAGAGTGGCTACTTCAGCTCGCAGCAGACCCAGTACCGCAAGACGTTCCGGGGCTTCACCATTATCACCGAGGACGGCATTGCCTATTCCTTTGGGGGCAACACCAATGCCATTGAGTACAGCGTGGGCTTGTTTGCCCAGCTTTTCAGCCGCTGGACGGCCAACTCGTGGTACCTCACCAAGATAACGCACCCCGACGGGGGGGTTATCGACTTTACGTACACGCCCGGCGAGTACATCTGCCAGCCCTACCTGCACCAGACCAGCTCGGCGCTGACCCTCAACTTCTACAACGGCTCGCGGGCGCCCTTTAGCTGCTCGCTCAACAATGTGGACGAAGGCGGCAACAACCGGGGCGACTCCTTTGGCTTTGGCGGGGGCAAGAAAGCCTATACCGGCAGCCTTATTCGGCCGGTGTACCTCAACACCATCAAGAGCGCCAGCGGGCTGCTCACCTTCGCTACGGGCTCCAGCACCGAGCTGCGCTACGAAGGCAATGATAGCCCGGGCGGGGCCGACGACGGGTTTTTCAACTACCGCTACAACAACATGTACCCGTACTGGGGCCAGCTGCCCATCAGCTGGCGCTACCTGCCCTTTTTGCAACCCACGGGCAACTCCACCTCTACCACCGACCTGCGCAATGCCATTGCCAACCTGAAGTGGCGGGAGCTGTATTACATCTTCATTCAGGCCAAGGACCAGCCGACCCGCACCATCAATTTCACCTACAACAACAACCCTAGCGAGCGCCTGCGCCTGCTGGCGGTGCAGGAAAGCGGGTCGCGGCCCTACAAGTTCGACTACAACATCTCGGCGGCCGGCTACCCGGCCCTGCCGGGCTACTTTGCCGACAAAACCGACCACTGGGGCTTTTACAATAACCGGGCGGCGGGCGCCCCCAGCCTGTTTACCGACGCGTACTATGCCTCGCGCGAGCCGGCGGCCGACACGACCACGGCCCTGCTGGGCATGCTGCGGCGCATTACCTACCCCACGGGTGGCGTCACCGATTTTCGCTTTGAGCAGCACCGCTACGCGCAGCAGCTCAACGAGAACCGCTCGCAGCTCATCGGGGCGCCGGGCAGCAGCACCCAGGCCGTGGCGGGCGGCGTGCGGCTGCGGGCCACCAAAAGCTACTCACTCGATGACGTGGCCAATGGCGTGTACAAGGAGTATTTCTACGTCAAAAACTACTCGGGCGCGGTAGCCGACCCCCGCAATAGCCTGCCCTCCAGCGGCATCCTGGGCGGGCAAACCAAGTACCGGTTCGACAAGTGCTACCACGACCAGGCCGCTGGCTACGAGTTCGACATCTGCCAGAAAGCCTTCTCCTCGCAGTCCATCCTGGCGGGCTGCGTCAACAGCAAAGGCAGCCACATCGGCTACACCGAGGTCATCGAAAAGCAGCGCGGCGGCGGCTACACCCGCTACAAGTACAGCAACTTCGACGCCGGCATCTTCGGCCCCAACATTGGCCTGCCGGTCCGCCTCGACGACCCCGCCCAGTACATGACCGGCACCTGGGCCGCGCAGTCGCCCTTCTCCTCCCGCGAGCAGGAGCGCGGCAACCTGCTGGCCGAAGAAACCTACAACAGCCGGGACCAGCTGGTGAAAAACCACACCATCGGCTACATGATAGTCAACGAGGCCGCCGAGTACGTGGAGGGCGTCAAGTCGTTCGGGTTTTTTCCCTGCCCAACGGCGGTGGGGCAGGAATACCGGGTGGGCAACTTTGCCTACTACAAACGCTACACCTACGCCTGCCTGCCCACCTCGGAGAGCACCACCCTCTACGACGTAAACGGCAATAACCCCGTGACGGCCAATGAAGAGCGGGGCATCAACAGCGCCAAGCTGCTGTCGAGCAAGTTTTCCTACACCAGCGGCGGCGACCTGCTCTACACCCTCTACACCTACCCCAACGACTACCCTTACGCCGGGGCGCAGCCCTACATCCCCACCACGCGGGCAATGGCCCTGATGCAGGGCCGCCACATCATCAGCAAGCCCATTGCCGTGACCGAGTACAAGAACTGGCAGATAACCCAGGCCACGGTGGCGCTCTATACGGTGAACAACAACGACGTGGTGGTACCCAGCCAGGTATTGCAGCTCAACCCGGCCCAGCCGGTGCTTTCTTACCAGTACAGCCTGCCCTACTACAGCAACCCGGCGGCCAGCTCGCCCAACCATATTTTCTTCGTGCCCGACCCTAGCCTGAAGCCCACGCTGACTTTTGGCGACTACGACGGCAAGGTGAACCCGGGGAGCATCACCAAGCCCGGCGGCGTGCTGAGCGCGCAGGTCTGGGACTATGGCCGCAGCCTGCTGGCCGCCCGGGCCGACAATGCCACCCCCGCCCAGATAGCCTTCACCAGCTTTGAGGCCGACGGGCCGCAGTTCGTCAACAACACCTTTCAGGAAGACGGCCTCTACGGCTGGAACTACGACCCGCGCCTGGGCCAGACCAGCCACCTGCAAACGGGCGGCGGCGTGAGCGGGCGCCGCTCGTACCTGCTCGACGGCGGCTGGAGCGTAAACCGGGGCCACCTGCCGCCCGGCACCTACGACCTAACCTTCTGGGCTAAAGGTGGCTGGAGCAACATCTACGTGTTTCCGGACAGTGGCAGCCAGCTGCTGGGGCAGTACGACGACTATACCAACCCGCAGGATTTTCACCTGCTACGCGCCCGCATTCAGGTCAATGGCGGCAGCGTGAGCAACCCCACCGGCACCATCGCCTTCGACGCCTACGGCCGCCAGGTGAGCATCGACGATGTGCGCCTCTACCCGGTGGGCGCCCGCATGGAAAGCTACACCTACGACCCGCTGGTGGGCGTGACGAGCGCTTCGGACGGCAATAGCCGCCCCGTTTTCTACGAGTACGATACCCAGCACCGCCTCTCGCTCCAGCGCGACCAAGATGGCAACGTGGTCAAGACTTATCAATACAACCTCAAGCCGTAAGGCCCCCCTCCCGTATGCCTACTACGCTTACTTCGCTACCGGGCCGGGGCACCGTGGCCCGGTACCTGCGCCCCCTGTGCGGGCCGGCCGCCTGGCTGCTGGCCGGGGCCGCCCCGCTGGCGGCCGCCGCCCAGGGCCCCACCACCACCCAAAACTTTGTACTCACCACTACCGTGCTGGTACCGGGCAAAACCTCGGCCGCGGCCGTGCAAGGCATGCCGTCGTTCAACGCCACCACCGGGGCCGTGGAGCGCCAGCAGCAGCTCACGTACTTCGACGGGCTGGGCCGCCCCGTGCAGCAGGTGCAGGTGCAGGCCAGCCCCGGCAAGCAGGATATGGTGGTGCCCATTGTGTACGATGCGCTGGGCCGCACCCCCACTAGCTACCTGCCCTACACCGGCACCGGGGGCGGCGGGGGCAGCTTTCAGCCCGGCGCGCTTACGCAGCAAGCCGCCTTTTACCAGCCCAATGGCCGGCTCGACCACGTGGTGAACGATGCCGTGCCTTCGGCCCGCAACCTCTACGAGGCCTCGCCGCTGGGCCGGGTGCTGGAGCAGGGTGCGCCGGGCACCGCCTGGCAGCCCGGCACGCGCCACACGGTTAAGCTTAACCAGCGCGCCAACCTGGCCGACGAGGTGCGGCAGTGGACCTACGACGAGGCGGCCAGCCCGGTGTGCTCTTCGCCGGGCACCTACCCGGCTGGCACGCTCGTAGCCAGCGAAACGCGCGACGAGCAGGGGGGCCTCGTCACCGAGTTTACCGACCGCCAGGGCCGCCTGGTGCTGCGCAAAGTGGCCGGCACGGGTACCGCGTGCGGCTTGCAGCCCGAAGGCGGCACGCTGGTATTCAACGCGCCGGCCGGCATGGGCTTTATCGGCATTCGCTCGGCTACCTGGGGGGGCTTGCTACAGGGAACCACCTGCGACGATGCCCAGTTTGACCTGGCGCACCGCGCCGATGCCACTAGCTATGTGCAGGCCCTGGTGGCGGCGCAGCTGCGGATGTACCCCGCCCCGGCCACCATCAGCCTCCCGGTTGATTACCAGACCCTGGGCCCCGACCCCTACCCGGGCGTTGGGAAGTCCTTGCTGGTCGAGGCCATATATGCCCCGGCCAGCACCCCTACCAATACGGACCTGTGCACGTACTACGTGTATGATTTTCTGGATAACCTGCGCCTTGTTCTTCAGCCCGAAGGCTGCGCCGGCTACAGCACCACGGCGCCTTCCACGGTGATTTCGCTGAGCGCCGACTTTCTCCAGACCTGGTGCTTTCGCTACGACTACGACGGGCGCCGGCGCATGGTGCGCAAGCAGGTGCCGGGCGCCGGCGAGCAGCGCTTTGTGTACAACCAGCGCAACCAGGTAGTGCTCTCGCAGGATGCCAACCAGGCCGCGCTGGGCCCCCCGCAGTGGACGTTCATCAAGTACGACGGCCTGAACCGGCCCATCATGACGGGCTTCGTGGCCCTGCCACCCGAAACCCAGGCGTCGCTACAAGCGCTGTACGATACCGAAACGGTACTCACCGAAACGCCCGACCTGACCTCGGCGGTGGGCTACTCGCTGCAAAACTCGTTTCCGCGCTGGACGGGCTGGGGCCACCAGCCCGTAACGGCTGATAACCTGCTCACCCTTACGTACTACGACAACTACGACTTCCCCCGGCTTCAAAATGGCCAACTCGCCTCTACCCTGCCCGGCGCCCAGCGCCTGAGCCGGGCCAGCGGCCTCGTGACGGGTAGCAGCGCGCGCACCCTGGGCCCCGGCGGCCCCACCGGCCAGTGGCTCACCACGGCCACGTACTTCGACCAGAGCTACCGCCCGCTGCAAACCCTGGCCCAGAACCAGCTGGGCGGCGTCACCACAAGCACTTCGACCTACGACTTTACACGGCTGCTGAGCACCAGCACTACCCAGACTACCTCGGCCGGCCAGGCCTTCAGCCAGACCAACCGCTTTACCTACGGCCCCGGCAACCGCCTCGAAACCACGTACCAGAATACGGCGGGCCAGGGCGAGATTATCCTGTCGCACCAGACCTACAACGAGCTGGGCCAGCTGATTGCCAAGCGCCTGCACAACGACCAGCCGCCCGTGCCGCCCGCCGCGCCCACCAGCACCAAATACCTGCAAAAGGTTGATTACCGCTACAATATCCGGGGCTGGCTGACGCACCTCAACAACCGCGACCTCGACAACAACAGCATTGAGGACAGCCCCGGCGTGTACGTGGCCGACCCCGAGACGGCGGACGCCGAGCCCGACCTCTTTGGCCTGGAGCTGCGCTACGACAATATGCTGCACGGCGGAGCCACGGCCCAGTTTAACGGCAACATTGCCCAGCAGCTGTGGCAAACCCGCAGCCCCGACCCCAATCGCACCCAGAACAACGTGCTGCGCACCTACAACTACAGCTACGACGGCCTCAGCCGCATCACCGGGGCCGAGTACAAGGTCTGGGACGGGGTGTACTGGAATGCTAGCCCGGCGCTCAACTTTTCGGTGGCGGGCATCACCTACGACTACAACGGGAATATCAAGACGCTCAACCGCCGGGGCACCACCAGCAGCGCGGGGGCCGCGCCTACCTCCGGCTGGCTCGACCAGCTCAAGTATACCTACGGCTACTACTCCAACGGCAAGCAGTATATGGGCAATAAGCTGCTGGCCGTGGACGATGCGGCCCCCGCCAACGGGGCCAGCCACGACTTTAAGGATGGCCGCGTCTTTACGAGCAACTTCCTCTCGGAATATGCCTACGATGCCAATGGTAACCTGCTCAGCGATGCCAACAAGCAGGTTTCGGGCATCAGCTACAGCATGCTCAACCAGCCCACGCTCGTCAGCCTCGGGGCCAACCGCATCGAGTACGCCTACTCCGCCACCGGTACCAAGCTCCAGAAACGCGTTTACACGGCCGGCACGCTGAGCGAAACCACCGACTACGTGGGCCCCGTGGTGTACCAGACCCTGCCCGGCAATACCCCCCAGGCGCTGTTTGCGCACAGCGCCGAGGGCCGGGTGCTCAACCTGGGCAGCAGCAACTCACCCTACGGCTGGAAGTATGAGTACCACCTCAAAGACCACCTGGGCAACCTGCGCCTGGCCTTCCGCGCCGACCGCGACAATGGCGCTACTACCCAAGTAGTAGGCATGGAGCCCGCCAATGCTACCCGCGAGGAGCGCACTGCCACCCACGTAGCCGAAACCCGCCTCGCCGACCCCAGCCGCGCCCGCACGGGCAGCTACGTGGCCCGCCTCAATGCGGGCACCGGCCGCCGCCAGGGCCCTAGCCTGCGGCTGGCCGTGCGCGCCGGCGACAGCATCCGGGCCGAGGTATACGGGCGCTACGACCGGGGTGCCACCACCGGGCAGCAGGCGGCTCGCACCGCGCTGGCCCTCGGGGCCGCCACCCGCGTGCAACCCGCCCCCACGGGCCCCGAGCAGTTCCTGGCCGCCGCGCCGCGCCGCACCTGGCGGCCCTTCGTAGGCCTGAGCATGGGCGTGGTGCCGCACTTACTAAAGCTCAAGCGGGCCCGGCTACCCGTAGCCTACCTGCGCTACGAGCTGTTTACCAAGGATAGCCAGCTGGTGGCCACCAAAACCCAGCCCCTGCAACGCACGGCTACCGATAGCTGGCAGCAGCTGGTAGCGGGCACCCGGGCCGACAGCGCCGGCTTCGTGCACATCAGCCTGCTCAACGAAAGCAAGGACCCTGCTTATTTCGACGACCTGGCGGCGCGCACCGTGGCCCCCGTCCCCTACCAGGAAAACCACTACGACCCCTTCGGCCTCAACCTGGTGGGCATCGAAACCACCGGTAGCCCCAATGCCCAGTACCAGTACAACAGCAAGGAAAAGCAGGAAAACTTTGGCCTGAACTGGACCGACTACGGGGCCCGCATGTACGATGCGGCCCTGGGCCGCTTCTCCACGATGGACAGGTTTGCGGACAAGTATGCGGCGCTTTCCCCTTATCAATACGGTGCCAACAACCCCTTGAGCAACATTGACATCAACGGCGACTCGTTGTGGATAACCTTTGGCGCCGGCAAGAAGGCGCAAACCCTTCTCTACGACGAAGGCCACTTGTTGAATAAAGACGGCTCGGCCTACGGGGGCAAGGTCAACGGCTTTCTCAAGAGCACCTTCGACGCCCTCAATACCATCGGAAAATCAAAACAAGGCGTGGCCATGCTCAGCGACCTGCAAACCTCGACCAATAATTTTACCATCAAGAGCGGCAAAAGTGAATTTCAGGAAAGCAACCCGTACCGGGCCCACGCTAACCAGTGGCAAAATGACCCGGCACTGGCCCAAGGCATGGCGGCCGTGCTACAGGCCGGCAAAGACTTTCAGGGCGGCTCCGGGGGCATAATTTATTGGAATGCCGCCGGGGCCATCCTGCCCACTACTGCCGGCGGCAGTACCAATCCCGTCACCGATTTGGCCCACGAAATGTTTCATGCCATGGATGCTAACCACGGCCTGCTGGACGTGCGGGTCGAAGATGGCTACAAGCGGAGTGAGTGGCAAGCGGTATACCGCGAAAACGTGCTGCGGAGTGAGCTCAACCAGCCCTTGCGTACCAATTACACAACCGTTACCGACCCTAGTGGTACTTTCGTCAGGGGCCAGGGAGCCAGCATGCTCACGTCTACCAACCAGCCTTTGCTACCCACGTGGTACGTATGGTTTAAGTAACTTTTATGCTTAAAATAGCCACCCTCCTGGTAACCAGCTGCCTGGCCTTGCTGGAGCCGGCCCTCACCGCCTGCGGCCCTACCAAACGCGTGGTGGTGTGGCGGCAGCCAGCGCAGACCTACGTGATGAACCTGCCGCCCGGCTATCGGCCGCTGCTAGCCTCGGGCGGTGAGGCTGAACAAGAACGTGAATTTGTATATCCCGACTCATCGGCCGTCTACGTCACGGATTTTGCGGGGGGCAGTACCCTCAACTATGCCAACATTCAGCGCCTGGGGCCCGCAGTAGTGGCACAGCGCTTCGCCGGCACCTTGCCTGGCATGGCCCCGCCCCCGGCGCCGCTGGTGCTGCAAGGCACCACCCCCACGGGGCGCTGCTGGAAAGACCTACGCCTCGGTAAGCTCAGCATTGGCTACACCAACGTGCCCACTGCCCGCCAGGCGTGCTTCGACCAGGTACTGGCGAGCTTCCTCCGCAAGTGAGCGCTAGCCGTAGCTTATCCTGAAGTGACAACAACACAAGTGAGCCCCCGGCTGGCAGGTTTAGCATAACCTGCCAGCCGGGGGCTCACTTGTGCCGGGGCCACCGTAGCATTCAGCGGCCCCGGCTGGCATGGCGCTTCTTTGCTCGGCACGCGGTACCGTAGTAAGGCATTGCTAGCCGGCGACTGCGTGCAGTACCCACAGCAGGGCCAGCAGCACCACCGGCGTGGTAATGATGGCGGCCATAGCCGTAGCCACCACTACCGCCGCCTCGGCCCGAAACACGAGCCGAAACAGCCGCCGCCAGCCAAAAAACAGCAGCGCCGATACCAGTATCGACGCCACGTAGAAACCCCAGCCAAAATCTGCTTTTACGAGCTGCATCGCGGACTAGGCTTTCTTCAAAAATTCGGTTTTGAGCACCATCGTGCTGCCGCCGGCCCGGCCCTCAATCTCGGCGGGCGAGTTGGTGAGGCGGATATTCTTGACCAGCGTGCCGCGCTTGAGCGTCAGCGACGAGCCCTTTACCTTGAGGTCTTTGATGAGGGTAACCGCGTCGCCTTCGGCGAGAATGGTGCCGTTGCTGTCTTTGGTGGGGGTGTCCATGAATAGGGCAATAGTGATTATAAGTGAATAATCGTTCTGCTAATCAGTCGGGTCTTTGAAAAGATTTCCAGCAACATACAAGTCAAAATCAATTTCCAGGTTTAAGGCCGCTAACTGCTGGATATCGTTTTTGTCGAGATGAAAACCACCCAACATATTGGTGCCGTTATGAAATATTGTGTGAACGATAATACCCCCACTCGCCTCACTGACTAAGCGCTTGATACCGTCAATATCCTGCTCCAGAAAACCAAGCAAATTCTTTAGTTTACTTGCAAAAGTGTCTGGCTTAAGATTGGGCTGGAATATTACCGAACTTCCATTAGCTACTGCTTTATATGTTAGCCTGGCACCCTTGCAATAACTTTCTGTTGGTTTTAAAGCTGTTAGGCTCAATAATTCTTGTAGCGTCAGCTCTTCCGAATAAGCAGAGAAATAGACCTGGCAAAAGTCTTCTGTATCTGCAAATCTCACCTGCACTTCAGGCTTTGTATCGAGGTACACGGCAAAGTAAAAATGCTCGCCTTTTACGGAGAAATAAACAGTTGCCACATTCTCTATAGCATCAATTTTTATTCCCGCAACTTCTGGCTTACCTTCTTTATAAGCTACTTCGTGAACTTCTAAAAATTGCGCTACTACGCCGAAGGTAGGATTCTCAATTTCCTCTACCGCAACGGCGATTAGTTCATCTTCTTCCACAGCGATAGCCTACCCGCGCCAGGCCTTCACCGTTTCCACGAACACCTTCACGTTGTCGGGGTTGGTGTCGGGGTACACGCCGTGGCCGAGGTTGGCGATGTGGGGGCCGCCGGCAAACTGGGCTAGCATGGCTTCGGTGGCGGCTTTTACCTGGGCCGGCGTGCCGTAGAGGGCGCAGGGGTCGAGGTTGCCTTGCAGGGTTTTGCCGGGTGCCTGCTGGCGCGCCTGGGCCGGCGACTGGTTCCAGTCGAGGCCGATGGTGCGGCAGGGCGACTTGGCGAAGTCTTCCACGGCCCACCACGCGCCCTTGGCAAACACCGTGACGGGCACTAGCGGCGCGAGCGCCGCGCTGATGCGGTTGATGTAGGCGGTCGAAAACTCGGCGTAGTGCGCGGGCGGCAGGATGCCGGCCCACGAGTCGAACACCTGCACGATGTCGGCCCCGGCGGCCACCTGCGCTTGCAGGTAAGCGATGGTCGTAACCGTGATTTTTTCCAGCAGCTGGTGGGCCAGCGCGGGCTCCTGGTAAAGCATCCGGCGGGCTTTGCTGAAGGTTTTGGAGCCGTGGCCCTCCACCATGTAGGCCAGAATCGTCCAGGGTGCGCCCGCGAAGCCGATGAGCGGCACCCGGCCGGTCAGCTCGCGCTTGGTGATGCGCAGGGCTTCGAGCACGTAGCCGAGGTGCTCCTCGGGGTCGGCCACGCGCAGCTTGGCTACGTCGGCGGCATTTTTGACCACCTCGGGGAAGAGCGGGCCTTTAGCCTCAATCATCTCGTAGGTGAGGCCCATCGCCTCGGGCACCACCAGGATGTCGGAGAAGATGATGGCCGCGTCCACGTCGAGCGCATCGACGGGCTGGATGGTTACCTCAGCGGCCAGGGCCGGCGTCTCCACCAGTTCCTTGAAGCCGGAGAGGCGGCCGCGCAGCGCCCGGTACTGGGGTAAAATGCGGCCGGCCTGGCGCATAAGCCAGACGGGAGTGCGTTCAGTGGTTTCGCCCTGGGCGGCGCGGAGGAGGAGGTCGTTTTTGAGCATGAGGCAGGGAGCGGGCCGCGGCACGGAGCCGGGCGGTAGCGGGCCGCAAAGGTAACAGCCGCGCGGGGCCACCCTAGCCGGGGGCTAGCCCCGCTGCATGGCGCGCAGCAATTCTTCCTGCCGCCGGCGGGCGCGGTCCTCATTGAGCGAGGCCACGCCCCAGATAGCGGCCGGAATCCAGCCGATGAGCGTGAGGTGCAGGATGAAGCACAAAAAGGCCTTGAGGATATGGCCGTTGAGCAGCATCGAAAGGCTTGGAAACAGAATGGCAAGTAGCATAAAGTAACGATTGACTACCTAAAAACCCAACTGGCTTAAAAAGAGCTGACCAATGACTAGATAGCACTATCGCGTACTACCTGGTCATTGGCCAGCGGCAAAAATAACGTGCGACTACTTATCCATCGCTTACTGCGAAACGATAACGTGCGAAAAATCAGCACCTAGCCACTTGCGCTCGGCGGCGGGGCGCGCCACCGGCCGGCTGGCCGTGATGATGCGCTTGGGTACGAGGCCCAGGTCCTGTACAAAAATCAGGTCGGGCTGGGACGACTCGGCGGTGGCTTTCGACCGAGTATCGAGCAGCGCCGAATAAGGTTGGAATGCGAGTTGTATATCCATCGCGCCTTTTACGTGAAGCGCCGGTGATGGGGTTACAAGCCGCGAAGCGGCCCTGGCTAACGTAAACTGAGCGCAAACGTTTTAGCTGCACCGGGCCAGCTTAAATTTTATTTTCAGCTAGCCTTAAGTTTTTTCATAAACGCCCCGAAGGCCGGCCCAAACTCCTCAAAAAGCGGGTGGGTGCGGTGCTTGAGCAGCACTTCGCTGAACAGCTTGAGACCGAGGGCAAACTGCGCAGCTTCCTCAGAGTCGGTAAAAATGGGCTTGGTCTGCATCAGGCGCACAATGTGCAGAATGTCATCGTGGTTGCCAAATTCCAGCTCCAGCGAGGCAGGCTCAAAAGTGGCCGTTTTGGCGGCCGTCTGGGTTAGCCGCAGGTGGTAGCGGTTTTCTTTCTTATCCATTGTGAGAGGTACGAAAATGGGGACAGGCAGTTGGGAACGCCGGGCTCAGGCCAGGCCGATTGAGGGCGGCACTTCACTAGGCGGGCAACCGGAATGGAACGTTCCTGACTGGCAAATTGCTTATTGCGCAGCTTATTTGCAGTAGAAAATCAGCTTGCGCAACCTACTGACTAAAGTCACAAGAAAGAAAATCTCCTCCAAAAGCAGCCGCTACCAAACAGCTAAACACAAAGAAACCAGACGTTTTAGCTGACAACCTACCATGGCGATAATTATCTTTTTTCAATAAGTATTTTACTTATACATGTGAAAAATGACAAATCTCATGTCACAAAACAAGCGGAGTTGTCCTTTTGCCAGCTACATTGCATAGCTTTCTTTGTACCATCTCCACCCCACGCGGGTATTTGCCCTTTCCAACATCTTCCTTTTCCAAACCAGAGTCCTGAGAAGCCTCGCCGACATAATGGCGAGGCTTTTTGGTGCCCTTATTTAGCGGAACTCGTGCGGGCAGACTGGCCGGACCAGTCAGGAGCACGGGGCATTTGCGGCACGTTTGCGGAGATTACCCGTTTGGCAGCTATTGCTGTATAAAAACTTGCTGAGCCTAGATTATTTCCAGGGGCCTTATTACCTGCGCGCGGCGATACGGTAGTATACCACATCGAGCAGGCGCACGAGAGCCAGCCCCTGGTGGCACTGGGGTTATCTGTATACAGCGCGGTTCTGGCCCGCGTTGTTTCAGAACTGGCAGAGCGAGTTGGTGCCGAGTTTCTCGCTGGTGAGCCTCTCCATTTTGCTGCGCCAGCGAGGCTCACCCCAGCCGAAGCCAGTGGACGCCGCCACGGCCGCGATGGGCCAGTACGCCCGCCTGGGCCAGCGGGCGCACTGGCTGGCCTGTAGAGCAGCCTTAGCCGGCGGTAGCATCTAGGGCTTGGCGCACTTGCAGCCAGCTCAGCTCGCCAGCTATGTAGCGGTCGTAGAGTTGGCTGGCGTAGGTGGTAGCCTTGGTTTTCAGCTTGGGAAAGGTGGTTTGCATTTGCTGCAACACCCGCGCTCGCTGTTCGCGGGTTTGCGCCGCGGGGCCAAAAAGGGGATTAGTAGCCATAATAGTCGCTAGCGGATAGGGTACGCTACAAAATTCCAACGGCTCCGACCACCCATGCCAGCTCCAAAACACTGATTTTCCTGCTGCAACAATACGGATTGTGGTCTGCGGGCTTTCCGCAAGCGGCGGCTACTGAAGCCAGCAGGGATGGTAGCCCTTGGCTGTGCCCTGCGTTGCCGGGCCAGCTACCGATACCTGGTGTATCATCAGCCCCCAATGCTAACCTGCCTCAAAGGCAATAAAAAACCCTCTTAGCGCAGTGCTAAGAGGGTTTTGGTGGCTCCGCTGGGATTCGAACCCAGGACCCGTACATTAAAAGTGTACTGCTCTACCAGCTGAGCTACAGAACCTGATAACTTTAAACTAAATAACCTATACTTCTTTTAAATTTGATAAAAATCCTCCTCGCTAATGACTTAGAAGAAGTAGTGGCTCCGCTGGGATTCGAACCCAGGACCCGTACATTAAAAGTGTACTGCTCTACCAGCTGAGCTACAGAACCTGATATCTTTGCTTTACAACCGCGGTGTGTTACCGTTTTTGTGGGTGCAAAAGTACGGCGACATTTTGAATCTGACAACACTACAGCAAAAAGAAACTTGGGCAGCGCCTCGGCGCGGGCGGTGGCGCTTACTTATTCAGCTGCCCTTGTGGGCGTTGGCCACGGCCTGCGGGCCAATAAATTTTTCGAGCACTGCGCCCAGCACGGCCGCCGCCAGCCTGGAGCAGGCCAATTTGCAATTTGCCAACGGGCAGTACGCGGCCGCCGCGCCGCGCTACCGCGCCCAGATATGGCGGCAGCAGCAGGCGTCGCCGCAACTATTGCTGCGCATGGCCTACGCCCAGCACCAGCTGGGCCACTACGCCGCCGAAATGCTGTACCTGAACATGGCCCAGGTCCGCCAGCCCCGCCTCAGCACCTGGCGGCAGCTGGCCGCGCTGGCGCAGCGGCAGCGGCTGGTGGGCTACCCTACCACCTGGCAGCAGGAACTGCGGGTGCAGGCTCAGCGCTACTACTACCCCGCCTTACAGGGCCTACTGACCCTTGCCGTGCTGCTGGCCATTGGGCTGCTGGTGCGGCGGCAGCGCGTGAAACCGGGAGCGTGGCTGGCCTACGGGGCCTACCTGCTGGGCACGGGCGCCTACCTCGGGCTGCTGCGCCCCGCGCCCGTGGGCGTGGTCACGCGTGCCGGCTCGGCCCTGATGGCGGGGCCCGGCGCGGGCGCTACCTGGCTCAGCACGGCCGCGCCCGGCGACCGCCTGGTGGTGCTGGGCCACGAGGACATCTGGCTGCGCGTGCGCTGGCAGGAGCGCGTGGCCTACGTGCGCGCCTCCGACGCGCTGGTGGTGGAGTAGCCGGTGGCTATTCACTAAAAAAGAGGCCGTCCTGCTGAGCTTGCCGAAACAGCTCGCTTGCGCCGCCAGGGTTACTACCTGACGCGGCGAGCGAGCTGCTTCGGCAAGCTCAGCAGGACGGCCTCTTTCGGCTGTCTAACGCTTAATTAAAGTATACCTGGTATTGCAGCACGACGGCACCGCGGCGCGAGTCTACCACGTTGTCGCCGGCGGCGTTGGTGATGTAGTACGGGCGGTTCTGGTACGCGAGGGTGAACTTAGAGGTGTGGCCCGTGACGAGCCAGTTGACACCGGCGTCGTAGAAATTCACGTCGTGGGCCAGGCGGTCATAGTGCGAGTACTGGTAGGCCACGTAGGGCATGAAGGTGCTCGTGCCCACGAGGTTGTCTTTGAACTTATAGCCCAGCTGCGAATAAACCGAGTTGCCGGTACCGTACTCCGGGTAGGCGTTGCCGAAGCCACCGATGCTGTTGCTACTGGGGTTGGCGGTGCCGGTGGCGGGGTTCATGGGCGCGCCCAGGCGGATGTAGCCGGGGCCGTAGTCGTAGTGCAGGCCGGCGGCGTAGAAGCTCACGCTGGCCGCGTCGGGTGCGGTGGTCAGCGGTGCGTCGTAGAACACGTCCACGCCGTACTGCTTCATGGCGCGGCTTTGTATGTTAGTGGGGCTGCCCTGGGTAAACCACATGGCCTCGGGCTGCACGATGAAGCCCGCGCCCACGTTAAAGACCGTCTTCTTGCCGAAGTACGTGCCAGCGGTGTAGGGCGTCAGGTTGCTTTCCTGGTCCTTGAACTGGTAGGAGAAGTAGCCCTGGTACTGGGGCTTGGGCGGCGTGCTGGCGAAGGTGGCGTTGGGGCCGGGCGTGGCCACGTAGCCGGGTGCCTTCTGGTAGAGCAGCGGGTCGGACAGGGCCACGCGGTAGTCGAGCTTGCCCAGCTTGCCCTTGAGGTAGATGCTGAGCTTGCGACCAAACTGGTCGGTCACGTCGTTGGTGGTTTCCTCCATCGTGGGCAGGTCGAGGCCCATGATGGTGCCGGCCGAGGCCGAGGCGTAGCGGGCCAGCCCGTTCCAGGCGCCGAGACCGGTGCCGAAGGACAGCTTGTTTTTGATAATGGCGTACTCGATAACGGCGTCGTGCAGGAAGAAGCCGCCCGTGCCGCTCTGGCTGGCCCCAGGCGTGCCGCCGCTCTTGCGGTCGGCGTTGTAGCTGAGGTTGTTGAGGCCGATTTGCGAGTAGATGAACACGCGGTCGGTGAGCTGGCCGTAGAACTGGATGCGGAAGCGCCGGATGCCGATGTCGTAGGTATTGGGCGCGTTGTAGCCGCCCACGGTGGTGCCGGGGTTGCTCTGGTTGTAGCGCATCCACACCTGGTTGAGCAGCGTGAACTTGACGTAGCGGCTGGCATCGGCGTTGAGCGGCAGCTTGCCGTCTTTGAGGAAAAACGTGGGCGCGGCCACCGCCGGCTGCGGGTAGTTGGTGGCCTGGTCGGCTTGCGTTTGGGTGGGCGGGGGCGTAGTGGGGGCCTGGGCCTGCGCCAGGACGGGTAACGTAAGGGCGGCGCCAAGCACGGCAGGAGCTAAAAATTGCTTCATCTAACTTAAAAAATGGGACACAAAAAACCGGCCCTTCACGCCCAAAACGAGCGGAAAGGACCGGCAAAGGACCGACCGGAAATATGAACGCCGGGTGAGCGGCGGCCTACATCCGCTTACAATTCGCCTTCTTCTTTGCGAAACTTGTTGAGTACCATCTTGTCCATCAAGCCCGGCAGCCACTTATTTAAAAACACTACTAATTTGCCTTCGCCGGTGAGCACCATCGAGCGCTGGCGCTGGGCCACGGACTGGCGCAGGTGCTGGGCCACTTCCTCGCTGGTCATCATTTTGCCCTCGTCGCGGGGGGTTTCGTTCTGGGTTTGGCCGTTGGCGAGCAGGGCGGTGTGGCGGATGTTGGAGGCCGTGAAGCCGGGGGCGGCCGTGAGCACGTTCACGCCCTGGGGCAGCAGCTCGGTGCGCAGGGCTTCGAGAAAGCCGTTCATGGCAAACTTGGAGGCCGAGTAGCCGGTGCGGCCCGGCAGCCCCCGGAAGCCCGCGATGCTGCTCATGCCCACCACCGTGCCCTTGCTGGCCAGCAGGTGCGGCAGCGCGGCCTTGGTGACGTACACGGTGCCGAAAAAATTGGTTTGCATCAGCTGCTCAATGACTTTCACGTCCACGTCGGCAAACTTGGCGCGCATGCTCAGGCCGGCGTTGTTGATGAGCACGTCGAGGCGACCGAAGGCGGCGATGGTGTCGGCCACGGCGCGGTTGGCATCGGCGAGCACGCCCACGTCGCCCTGCACGGTGCGGTTGGCGATGCCCGCGGCGGTAAGCTCGGCGGCGGTGGCGGCGAGCTTGGCGGCATCGCGGCCCGTGATAACCACGCTGGCCCCGGCCCGGCCAAACTCCAGGGCACAGGCCCGGCCAATGCCCGAGGTGCCGCCCGTAATCAAAACTACGCTAGTCATGCTTCTTTAATCAAATAACAACCGGTGGCTGGCCACCAAACCACAAACCTACGGCCGCCACCTTTTGCGGCGATAATGCCCAGCTGAATTTCCGGCGCGGGCATCGATTGGTCGATTTTACGGTTGGGCTACGCCGGCTTTGCCATTACCTTTAAGCGTTGGCGGCCAGCCGGCCCGCGCTTCCCGCTTTCTTCATTTCCCACCCCGCTTTTTACGGCATGCTTCTACCTCTACTTGCGCGACTTAGCCGGCTAGCCGGGCTGAGCTTACTGCTGCTGCCAGCGGCGGCCCGGGCGCAGTGCCCCGGCGTGGCGAGTTGCACGCCTAGCAAGGCCAGCAACCCGCTGGCTTCGGCCTACGGGATGGGGATTTATAACGTGACGCTGGGCAGCATCAACACCACCACGGCGGGCTACACCGAGGGCTACCAGGACTACAGCTGCGCCCCCACCGGGGCCGGGCGCGCCACCCTGCCGGTGAGCACGCCGGCGGCCATCAGCATTCGCAACGGCACGGTGCTCGCCGAAAACGTGCGGGTGTGGATAGACTATAATAACAACGGGACTTTTGGGAGCGACGAGCTGGCTTTCAGCTCCGATAACAAGCTGCTGCACACGGGCACCATTACGCCGCCCGCCACGGCTACGCTGGGCGTGCCGCTGCGCCTGCGCGTGGCCTCGGACTACGCCAACGGGGCCGTGCCCACGGCCTGCTCGACGCCCGAGTACTCGCAGGCTGAGGACTACAGCATCACGCTGACGGCCAACGCCAACCCGCCGGTGGCGGCCTTCACCCAGAACGCCACCACGACCTGCGCGGGCGCCGTGCAGTTTACCGACCAGAGCACCAACGGCCCCACCGGCTGGCTCTGGCGCTTTGGCGACAACACCACCAGCACCGTCCAAAACCCGCTGCACACCTACGCCACCGCCGGCACCTACCAGGTCACGCTCAGCGCTACCAACGCGGCCGGCAGCAGCACCAGCGCCGCCACGGCCATCACCTACACCACGGTGGGGCCGGTGGCGGCCTGCCCCGGCCTGGCCGCCACGGCCAACTGCTGCAACTACGGCATCACGCGGGTGCGGCTGGGCAGCCTCGACAACACCTCGGCCGATGGCAGCGCGGGCTACCAGGACTTTACCTGTGCGCAACGCGTGACGCTCACCACGGGCACGGCTTACACGCTGAGCATCAGCACGGGCGGCACGCGCCCCCACGACGTGCGCGCCTGGCTCGACCTGAACAACGACGGCACCTTCAGCGCCACCGAGCAGCTGGGCGAGGCCCTGGCGGCCACTAGCCCCGGCCTGAGCTTCGTGCTGCCCGCCGCCGCCACCCTGGGCCAGCCGCTGCGCCTGCGCCTCGTGGCCGATGGCAGCGGCACCAACCCGCAGCCCTGCGCCGCCCCCACCCTGGGCCAGGTCGAAGACTACACCGTGACGGTGGTGCCCAATACCAGCGCGCCCGCCGTTGCCTTCACCTCTACCTACGTGGCGGGCGCCTGCGCCACGCCGGCCAATACCTACACCTTTACCGACCAGAGCACCAACGGCCCTATCAGCTGGCAGTGGAGCTTCAGCCCCAGCGCGGGCGTCACGTTTGTGAACGGCACCTCGGCCAGCTCGCGCAGCCCGCAGGTGGCCTTTGCCACGGCCGGCTACTACGCCGCGACGCTACGCGCCACCAACGCCAACGGCAGCGCCACCGCCACCGTGCCCAACTACCTGCTCGTGCAGGTGCCCTGCCTGGCCTACTGCGCCGCCAGCGGCGGCACGGCCAGCACCAGCAGCGGGCTCTGGATTACCAACGTGGGCGTGAGCCCGGCCACTACCGGCGGGGCGGCATTTGGCAACGCCTCGGGCAATGCGGCGGGCGGCTACGCGTTTTTTGCCACCCAGCGCGTGGCGCTGACGGGCGGCGCTACCCAGACCATCAGCGTCACGACCAACCTGAGCACGACGCACCGCATCAGCCTTTGGGTGGATTATAACCGCGACGGAGTATTCGCCAACACCACCGGGGCCGGGGGCGAGCAGGTGTACAACGGCCTGGTCAACACCGCCACGACCACGATGAGCTTCGCGGTGCCCAATAGCCCGGGCATTACCCGCCTGCGGGTGATGGTGACCCAGAACAACAACGCCCCCAATCCCTGCCTCCCCAACCAGGGCGAGGCCGAGGTAGAAGACTACCCGGTAGACGTGGCCGCCTCGCCCCTCGCCGCCCGCAGCGAGCAGGCCCTGCCCGCCCTCACGGTGAGCCCTAACCCTACCCCCGACGGCTACCTGCGCCTGCAAGTGAGCGAGGCCAGCGCCAGTGGCCTCTACCGCGTAGCCGTGAGCAATGTACTGGGGGCCAGTCTACTCAGCCAAGCCCTGCGCCTTAGCCCGGCCGCTCCCGCCACCCTCGACCTGCGCGCCCTGCCCGCTGGCCTCTACCTGCTGCACCTCACCGATGCGCAGGGCCAGACGGCCGTGCGCCGCGTGGTGCGCCAGTAGCCGCGCCGCGCTTCCTTTTTCTGCCTTTTACCCCGCTTCTTCTATGCTGCCAACTCTACTTCGCCGGGTGGCGCTGCTGCCCCGGCTGGTGCTTTTGCTCCTGGCGCTGGGGGCCGCCCGCCCCGCACTGGCCACCCACCTGCTGGGCGGCGAAATGACCTACCGCTATCTCGATGCCAACGGCCCCGCCGGGGCCCCGCTGCGCTACCAGCTTACGGTCACGATTTATAACAACACCAATATCGGTTCGGCTAGCCCTAATACGGATGCCCCGGTGGGCATCTACGACCTTGCCACGGGGGCCAAGATAAACCTGGTGCAGGGCGTGAACGTGCTGACGGGCTCGGGCGCTTTTGTGCCAACTACGGGCAACCTGACGGGCTTTATGGATATTACGGCCTTCACCCTTTCGCCTAATCTCAACCCGGGCACCCTGGCCAGCTGCCCGGCCACGAGCGTTAGCCAGACGTTCAGGCTCCAGAAGTTTACGGCCGTCGTCAACCTGCCGGTGAGCGCCAAGGGCTACTACGCCCTCTTCACGCGCAGTGCCCGCAACGTAGACGTGAAAAACCTGAACACGGCCAATAACAACGCCTCGCTGGTACTCTACACCACGCTGTCGCCGCAGCTGACGCCCAACCGCTCGCCCATTTTTTCGGATACGGCCGTGGCCGTGGTGTGCCAGGGCGATACCACCATCGTGCTCAATAACGCCGTAGACCCCGACGGCGACCGCCTGGTGTACGCCTTCGGCACTCCCTACGGCAGCCTCGGCGGCACGCTGAATGGCGTGCCGCCGTTTGTATTTCCGCTTTCGGGCAGTACGCCGGCGGTGCCCACGCTGCTGTACAACGGGGGCGCGGGCTACTCGGCCAACACGCCCTTCGGCACCACGGCCGGCAATTACGCCACCCTCAATGCCAATACCGGCACCGCCAAATACCTGGCCGCGCCGCGCACGCTAGGCAGCAAGTACGTGGTAGCGGTGGACGTGAGCGAGTACCGCACCGTGAACGGGCGCGAGTTGCTCATCGGCACTACCCGGCGCGATTTGCAGCTGGTGGTGGGCGACTGCCCGGCCACTACCAGCCCGGTGCTGCCGCCCGCGGCCACCACCCCGCGCAGCTACACCGTGGAGGCCGGCAGCTCGCTCAGCATTCCGCTCACCGTGACGCAGGCCGACGGCCACCCCCTCACGCTCACCCTGAACAGCACCCTGCTCGACGGCGCCGGGGGCTTTAGCGCGACCTTCAACGGCAGCGCAGGCACCGTGGCACCGGGTAACATCACCGGCACGGCCACCGCCACGGGCACCGGCGGGCGGGTCACGGGCACGTTTGTGTACAATCCAGCCTGCGGCGAAGCCCGCGCCACGCCCTACGACGTAGCCTTCACGGCCAAGGACAATGCCTGCGGCGGCAAGCTGGTGGCCGACGTGCTGCGCATCACCGTCACGCGGCCCACGGGCCCCACAGCCATCAGCGGCGACGCGGTGGTATGCAACCTGAATACCGCTACTACCTACCGCGCCACCGGCGGCACCGCGCCCACCGTGCGCTGGCGGGTGGTGGGCGGCACCATTGTGGGCACCGCCACCGGCAGCACCGTGCAGGTAAGCTGGACTACGCCCGGCACCGGCACGCTCGTGGCCAAAGGCGTATCGCAGTACGGCTGCCTCACCGACTCGGTCAGCCAGGCGGTGACGGTGGCGCCGGCCGGCACGCTCACCGTGGCGGGCGGCGCCACCGTGTGCCAGGGCACCAGCGTCGCCCTCACGGCCAGCGGCAGCACGGCGCCTTATACCCTCACGGGCGGCGGGCTCAGCCAAACGGGCACGGGCACTTTCACCGTAAACCCTACTAGTACGACTACTTACACCATCCGCAGCAGCGCGCTGGTGCTGGGCTGCACGCCCAGCCAGCAGGTAACGGTGGTGGTGAACCCCTTGCCCACCGCCAACGTGGGCCTGCCCACCCGCGCCAGCTGCCCGGGCGTGCCCCTGGCGCTGGGCGCCGCCCCGGTCGCGGGCTTCGCCTACAGCTGGAGCCCGGCCACCGGCCTCAGCAGCCCCACCGTGGCCAACCCCACGCTGATGCTCCCCAACGCCACTGGCGCGCCCGTCACCAGCACCTATACCCTCACCGTGACCAGCTTGGCCACCGGCTGCGTGGGCACCGGCACCGTAGCCGTGACCGTGAACCCCGCCGCCCTGGCCGCCGCGGGCCCGGCCCAGGCCGTGTGCGATGGCGGCACCATCACGCTAGGCGCGGCACCCCAGCCCGGCTACACCTACCAGTGGACGCCCGCCCGCCTCCTGAGCAGCACCTCTGTGGCCCAGCCCGTACTCACGGGTGCAAACCTCACCGGCACGCCCCTCGTGCAGCAATACGTGGTGCTGGCTACGAATGCCCAAGGCTGCACCAGCAAAGACTCGGTGCTGATTACACTCAACCCGCGCCCGGCTACCGACTCGCTCGCGGGGCCGCAGTCGGTGTGCCCCACCGTAGCGGGCATTGCGTATAGCATTAAAAATCCGCGCAGTGCGGCCTACCAGTGGACCGTAATGGGCGGCACCATTGCCAGCGGCCAGGGCACGGCCGCCATCACCGTCAACTGGGGCGCGGCGGGCACCGGCGCGGTGCGCGCCACCGCCACCAACGCCCTGGGCTGCGTCGCCAACGCCTTCACGCTGCCCGTTCTCATCAATCGCCAGCTGCAAACGGCCACGCCCACCGGCCCCACCAGCGTGTGCCAGGCCGATGGCCCCTACGCCTACCAGACGCTGCTGGCCAACGGCTCTTCCTACGGCTGGCAGCTATTCGGCTCGGCCCAAGGGACGTTAGTTAGTGCCCTGAACACCACCAGCATCCGCTTCACCACGGCGGGGCTGGCCAAGCTCGTGGTCACCGAAACCAGCAACCCAGCCGGCGGCATCTGCCGGGGCGTGAGCGACACGCTCTACATCACCGTGAAGCCTTCGCCGCTGGCTACGCTCGTCATTCAGGGCCCCGCCCGCTTTTGCGTAGGCAGCGGTCCGCAGACTTACACCCTGCCCGGCGGCGCGGGCTCCAGCTACGTGTTTCAGCTCAATGGCGTGGCCCTTGCCAACGTGAGCGGCAGCGTCATCATTGCGGCCGGCACGGCCGTGGGTACCTACACCCTCACCGCCCGCGAAACCACCGTCGGCGGCTGCGTTGGCCCGCTCTACACCAAGGTCTTTACCGTAGACCCACGGCCTGGCGCGCCCACCATCAGCGGGCCGCGCTTTGTGTGCCCGACCGCCCGCGCCCTCCTCTACACCGTGGCTAATGCGCTGGCCAGCTCCACCTTCCAGTGGACCGTGACCGGCGCCACGCTCACGGCGGGCCAGGGCACGGCCACCATCACGGTGAGCTTCCCGGCGGGCACGGCCAGCACCACGATAAGCGCCGTCGAAACCTCGCAGTACGGCTGCGCGGGCGCCCCCACCACTATCACTGTGGTGCCCGACGCGGCCCAGGCGCCGCTGCTCACGCTGGCCTCGGTGGTCGCCACCGACAATAGCCGGGTCGCCCTCACCTTCGCCGTGGCTAGCCCCACCGCCACGCCCAACCCCGTGCGCGTGCTGCGCCGCGAGGCGGGCAGCCCCGGCGCCTTCACCCAGGTGGGCACCGTGGCCGCTACCGCCACCACCTTCGTCGATGCCACTGCCAACGCCGCACAAGCCGCCTACGAGTACAGCCTGGCCCTCACCAACGGCTGCGGCGACGTGCTGCCCGGCCCCAACACCCACACCACCGTGCTGCTAAAGGCGCTGGCCACGCCCGGCCCCGGCGGCCGCGACCAGGGCACTACGCGCCTCTCGTGGTCGGCCTACCAGGGCTTCCCGGTGGCGGGCTACCGCCTGTATCAGCAAAACGACAACGGCAGCTACCGCCTCCTTAATACGCTTACCGCCAATGCCTTGCAGGCTGAAATATCTAACACCGTGCAGGCCAGCAGCGGCACCGGCTTCAACCAGTGCTTCCGGGTGGTGGCCTTTTCGGCCGAGGCCACGCCGCGCGAGTCGAACTCCAACACGGCCTGCGTGGACTACGCCAATAAAACGGCGTTCTACAACATCATTACGCCTAACGGCGATGGCCAGAACGACTTGCTCATCATCGACAACGTGCAGCTCTACCCCGGCAATTCGCTCGCCGTGTTCAACCGCTGGGGCCGCGAGGTGTACCGCACCACCAGCTACAACAACACCACCAACGCCTGGGGCGCCGACCCCAGCATCGCGGCTGGCACCTACTACTACCTCTTCAAGCTACCCGACGGCACCGCCACCAAAGGCTGGGTAGAGGTGGTGAAATAGACCTGCTTTCCCAACTTTTTATAAGGCTCCCCGGTATGCTGGGGAGCCTTTTTTTGCGTCGTTTTTGGTGAGATACCCGGCCCGGCTGCTCGCCAAAGCCGCCGCGGTAGACGCTCTTTTTTGCCGGGTAGCCAGCCCGGCCCTGGCTAGCTACCCGGCCGCTGGCTACCTGTTGAAAATCTGAGTGAATTTTGATTTTTCTTTCTCTTAACAGTGAAGCACTTAGCGCGTCATTACGTGCAACTTAGCGCTTTTCACTGCGCGGCGCGCGGGGTGGGCTCGTAGCTTTGTACCCGCACTAGCTGGGGTATGAATTCAACACGCTCGCAAAACCCATTTTTGTTGGTTTTGCTCATTGTAGGCTTATTGGGCCTGCTCTCCTTTTTCCAACCGGAACTGACAATTGGTGGCGTGGAGCTGCGGCCGGTGCGCCTGCTCGCCGACGTGCTGCGCCGCGACCCGAACGCCGTGGCGGCCCTCGACGCGCCCCCGCCCAACGGCCCGGCCGACTCCCCCAGCCTTGCCGATAGCGTGGCCGTCGGCCCCGACTCGGCCGCCGCCGCCGGCCCCGATTCCGTGCGTGCCCGCCGGCCCACCGTGGCCAACCTGGGCGGGCTCGACAGCTTTTTGGCCGCCCTGCACCAGACCAAGGCCACCGGCAGCCCCACCCGCATCGCCTACTTTGGCGACTCTATGATTGAGGGCGACTTCGTGACTGGCGACCTGCGCAACAGCCTGCAAACCGAGTTTGGCGGCACCGGCGTGGGCTTCGTGCCCATCAACTCCGTCACGGCTGATTTTCGGAACACTATTTACCAGTCTTATTCGCACAACTGGCGCGAGTACAACCTCGTGTCGAAGAAGGTACCCGAGGCAAGCCCGCTGGGTATCTCGGGCCATGCCTTTCTGCCCCGCCAGCTGCCCGATAGCAGCTGGGTGCTGTTCAAAGGCAGCCAAGTGTTTGCGCCGCTGCGCCGCTTCACCGAGGCGCATTTGTTCTACGGCCCCGGCGCCAGCCAGGACGAGGTGCTCGTGACCACCGACGGCCACCGCGTGCCCCACGCCTTGCCCGGCACCGCCGCCGTTAACGAGCTGGTGCTCAAGCCGGGCACGCCGGCCCGCGCCATGCGGCTGGCCTTCGCCACCCACGATGCCCGCCCGATGTACGGCGTCAGCTTCGAGAGCCCGCAGGGCATCACGCTCGACAACTTCTCGTTTCGGGGCAACAGCGGCATGTCGCTCACCCGCATTCCGGTGGAGCAGCTGGCGGCCTTCGGCAACGTGCTGGACTACCGCCTCATCATCCTGCACTACGGCGTGAACGTGGCCAATGCTCGCGTCAAGAACTACTCCTTTTACGAGCGTGCCATGACCCGCGTGGTCGACCGCATGCAGCGCGCCTTCCCCAACGCCAGCATTCTCATCATTGGCATGAGCGACAAAAGCTCGCGCATCAACGGCGAATTCGTGACCGACCCCAGCGTGCCGCGCCTGGTGGCCGCCCAGCAGCGCATCGCCAGCCGCAACCACGCCGCATTCTGGAATTTATTTGAGGCGATGGGCGGCGAAAACACGATGGTGAGCTGGGTGGAAGACAAGCCCGCGCTGGCCAACCACGACTATACTCACGTCAACTTCCGGGGCGCCCACAAAATCGCCGAACTGCTCTACACCTACCTCATGGAGCAATACGCCCACCCCACGCCCACCCGCGCCCAGCCCAGCGCCGCGCCCGCTGGCCCCGATAGCAGCACCCGCGCCCAGGCGCGCCCTGCCCCCACCGCCCCCGACTCGGCCACCCGCTAGCCCCGCCCGGCAGTAACTTGTTCCTTTTTTTGCATGGTGCGGTTTTGTTCTTTGTTTATGCTGCTAGGCTTGTGGCTGGCCGGCAGCCAGCCGGCGCGGGCGCAGGCCAGCCGGCCGCTCGATAGCCTGCAAGCGGCTTACCCCTTCCTCAACCTGGCGGCCAATCGCATCGAGAACGCCACCATCGGGCTCCAGCGCTTTTACCAGCGGCTCCAGCAGTTGCCGCTGCACCCGGCCCGGCTGCCGGGTGGGCGCGTGGCCATCGTGCACCTCGGCGACTCGCACTTGCAGGCCGACGACTACTCGGGCCGGGTGCGCCTGGAGCTGCAACGCACCTACGGCAACGCCGGGCGCGGCCTCGTGTTCCCGTACGCCGTGGCCCACACCAACGGCTCGCCCACGTACTTCACCGCTGCCACCGGCGGCACCTGGCGCGCCAAGCGCGTGACCACCCTACCCGACAGCAGCCTGCCCATCGGCGTGGCCGGCACCGCCCTCAGCACCCCCGATTCGGGGGCGGGCTTTTCGCTGCGGCTGCCGCTGCTGCGCAGGCCCGACTACCGCTTTACCCAGCTCACGCTGCTGCGCCAGCCCGGCCCGGCCGCCTTCGACTGGCAGGTACTGAGCCGCCACCAGGAGCCGCTGGGCACCCTGCCCGGCCTGGGCCAAAGCGTGGCCGCCACCCTGCGCCTCGACTCGCTACGCGACTTTGTGGCCCTGCGCGCCACCCGCCGCCGCCCCAACCAAAGCACCGGCCTGCTCTATGGCCTGCTGCTCGAAAACGACCAGCCCGGCATTCTCTACCACGGCATCGGGGTTAATGGCGCGGCCGTGCGCCAGTACAACCGCAACCCGCTGTTTTTCGAGCAGATGCCGCTGCTCCATCCCGATTTGATTATCGTGTCGCTGGGCACCAACGACGCATTTATCCCGGGCCGGTTCACGCCCGAGGGCTTCGCCAGCCAGCTCGACACCCTGGTAAGCGGCCTGCGCCAGCGCTGCCCGCAGGCCGAAATCCTACTGGTGTCGCCGGCCGACTCCTACCGCAACCGCCGCGACCGCAACCCCGACCTGGCTCGCCTCGCGGCCGTGCTGCGCGCCTACGCCCAGCAGCACGACCTCGCCTACTGGGACTTTGCCACCGTGCAGGGCGGCTACGGCAGCATGGGCCAGTGGCGCACGGCGGGCCTGGCCCTCAACGACTTCGTGCATTTCTCCACCAAGGGCTACGACTTACAAGGCTACCTACTTTACCGCGCACTCCAGGATGGATTTGCTACATTCCTTCGTCAATAGGCTCGATTTTGACCGGCTGCTGGCCCAGTTTGCCTACAGCCCCAAAAGCCCGATGATTTTCAACACGGGCTTCTTCCTGCTGCTCTTCCTGGGCTTCCTGGCGGTGTACCAGTTGCTGCGCAACCACCACCGGGCACGGCTGGCCTACGTCACGGCCTTTTCGCTGTTTTTCTACTATAAATCAAGCGGTTGGTATTTTCTGCTGCTCGTTTTCTCCACCATTGTCGAGTACAACTTCGCCCGCTGGATAGCCGACTCCCCCACCCAGAGTCGCCGCAAGCTGCTGCTCACGCTCAGCCTCCTCGTCAACCTGGGGATGTTGTTTTATTTTAAGTACACCAACTTTTTCCTGAGCGGCTGGCAGGCGCTCACCGGCCAGCCGGTGCCCATCCTGCACGTGCTGCTGCCGGTGGGCATCTCGTTCTACACCTTCCAGACGCTGAGCTACACCATCGACGTGTACCGTGACCAGATTAAGCCGCTGCGCAGCATCTGGGACTTCGCCTTTTTCGTCTCCTTCTTCCCGCAGCTGGTGGCCGGCCCCATCGTGCGGGCCGCCGATTTCATCCCCCAAATCCCCAAAAAGCCCTTCCTCTCGCGTGAGGACATGGGCCGGGCGGTGCTGCTCATCGCGGCTGGCCTGTTCAAGAAAGCCATCATTTCCGACTACATCAGCCTCAACTATGTAGACCGCATTTTTGACAACCCCGGCCTCTACAGCGGCATCGAAAACCTGCTCGGCGTGTATGGCTACGCCATGCAGATTTACTGCGACTTCTCGGGCTACTCCGACATTGCCATCGGCATCGCGCTGCTGCTGGGCTACCGCCTGCCCGTCAATTTCCTCTCGCCCTACCAGAGCACCAGCATCACCGAGTTTTGGCGGCGCTGGCACATCTCGCTCTCCAGCTGGCTGCGCGACTACCTCTACATCCCACTGGGCGGCAACCGCAAGGGCGTGGTGCGGCAGTACATCAACCTGTTTCTCACCATGTTGCTGGGCGGCTTGTGGCACGGCGCCTCGCTCACCTTCGTGCTCTGGGGCGCGCTGCACGGTGCGGCGCTGGCCGTCGATAAGCTCTTCAAACACATTTTCAAGCCCGGCGACAACTGGCTGATTAAGCTGCTGGGCTGGGTCATCACTTTCCATTTCGTGTGCTTCTGCTGGATATTTTTCCGCGCTGGCACCTTCGAGGTAGCCAGCCAAGTCATCCACCAAATCACCCACGCCCTGCGGCCCGATTTGCTGCCCGCCGTGCTGGCCAGCTTCCGCCCCGTGTTTGCACTCGTGGCGCTGGGCTACCTGCTGCACGCCCTGCCCGACGGCTTCACTTTCCAGCTCGAAAACGTGGTGGGCCGCCGCTCGGTGGTGACGCAGGCCGTGCTTATCACGGTGGTTATCTGGCTGGTTATTCAGATTAAATCGGCCGAAATTCAACCGTTTATCTACTTCCAGTTTTAAGCGAGCGGGATATCCTCGCCCTTTAGCAAGCATCTGGGTTATAATAAAAATAGCACCCGTCGCCTGTCATGCTTAGCTTGCCGAAGCATGACAGGTGACGGGCGACGACAAAGCCACCGGCTTCCCTAAGCTCATTCCTGCTTCCTAGCCCCGCCGCTAGCCTTGGTAAAAGCCAGGCCAGCAGCGGGGCTTCTTTGTGCCCCAATACTATGCGCCGAGCGCATTTCAGCCGAAATTTTGCAACATTGATTCATCAAAAGCAAACCGGAGCAAAAACTACAGCCAGCTATTTATGCAACAAAGTTTCATTAAAACATCATCTCAACCTATCTTTGCAGTGCATCTACCGGCTACTTGGATTAGCTATTCGGCGCTACTAACGCCGCTACTGTAGCTAGCGGCCAGGCGAAGCCTACACACTCGCTACGTAGTTGCAAAACTAAAAAACGTTTCTCTCCCCTACCTACCGATGCCGCGCCTCCTGCTGTTCTGCCTGCTTCTGCTCTCCTCTTCAGCCCTGGCCCAGAGCGTGGGCCGGGCCAGCGGCCGCATTACCGGCCCCGCCGGCCAGGGCTTGGAAGGCGTATCGGTGGTCGATGCCTCGGGCCGCTTCGCCACCCTCACCGATGCTGGCGGGCGCTTCGTGCTCGACAAGTTGCCGCTGGGCGACTACACCCTCATCACGCGCAGCTTGAGCCACGCCGAGGGCCGCAAAACTTTCACCCTGAACGCGGAGCAACCTACTGCTACCGTTGACTTTACGCTGACCGCCAGCACCAACGCCATCCAGGAAGTGGAGGTACTGGGCCGCCAGGAAACCACCTACAAAAGCGACTACAGCTTCGTGGGCACGCGCACCGCCACCGACCTCATTGACGTGCCGCAGTCCATCTCCACCGTGACCAAGGAGCTGATGGAGGACCGCCAGGCTTACCGCCTCACCGACGTGGTGAAGAACGTGGCGGGCGTGGCCCAATACTCTCACTACGACGATTTTACCATCAGGGGCTTTCGCAACGGCTACGAGAGTGGCTTCCGGCTGCTGAACGGCTTGCGGTCGGGCTTCAGCTACGGCAACTCCTTTGTGCAGGCCCCGCTGACCGTGAACCTGGAGCGCGTGGAGGTGCTGAAAGGGCCGGGCGCGGCGCTCTTCGGCGACATCAACCCCGGCGGCACTATCAATATGGTGACCAAAAAGCCGCTGGCCGACGAGCGCAAGGCCGTTACGTTTTCGACCGGCAGCTTCAACACCACGCGGGCCACGGTGGACTTCACCGGCCCGCTCACCGCCAAGCAAAACGTGCTCTACCGCTTCAACGCGGGCTACGAAAAGACCAATACCTTCCGCGACGTCAACGACTCGAAGTCGCTGATGCTGGCCCCCACGGTGACTTTCCTGGTGACCGATAAAACGACGCTCAACGCCGAACTGGTCTACACGCACGTCAATGGCTACCTCGACCGCGGCCTGCCCATCAAGAGCAACGACCTGTATGGCGTGGCGCGCTCGTTCACGCTCAGCCAGCCCAGCGACTACCTGCGCACAACTACTTATTACCTCAACGCCTCGCTGAATCACAAATTCAACAACTGGCTGTCGTTCAACGCGTCTTACCTGGATTTTACCTACAACGAAGCCCTGAGCGAGCACCGCACGCTCAACAGCTACGACAATTCGGACGCCAGCAAGCCGCGCAATTCCATCATGAATTTGCGCTACTTCGACCGCCGCGCTGAGGAGTATACAAAGAACCTGTCGGCCTACTTTGTGCTGAACCGCAGCACCGGCTCGGTGGCCCACAAAGTGGTGGTTGGCACGGATTACATCCGCTTCAACACCGACAAGGAAAGCGCCATGTTTGAGGCCCGCCAGCGGGTGGTGACGAGCGTGGCCAATGGCGTAGTGAGCCAGCGCGTGGCCCCGCTGCAATTCGACCTCAACAAGCCAGCCTACGAAATCCAGGACCCCACCACGTACATCCGCCGCCCCACGCCGCAGTTTTTCATCGACTACATCAACTCGATTTACCACACCACGGGCCTGTACGTGCAGGACCAAATCGAGGTGACGCCGCGCCTGGGCGTGCTGCTGGGGGCGCGCTACGAGCTGTTTGCCGACGAGCGCGACTACGGCGACGGTTCCACCAACATTCCCCAAACCAAGTTCTTGCCCCGCGCCGGCCTCACCTACGCACTGCGCGAAAACCTGAACTACTTCGCCAGCTACAGCGCCGGTTTCCGGCCGCTGCGGCCCGAGCTTATCCGCTTTCCCGAGCGCTACGGGCGCAGCGAGGCGTTTAGCCCCGAAACCAGCTACCAGTTGGAAACCGGCTTGAAGGGCGAGTTTTTCGACAAGGCGCTGTTCGCCACCGTGGCCGCCTACCAGATTGAGCGCCGAAACCAGCTCGTGAACACCGGCTCGCTCACGGCCGCCGGGGCCGCCATCTACCGCCAGAACCAGGCCCGCTCGCGCGGCGTGGAGGTCGAGCTGACGGGCAACATCCTCCCCAATTTTAGCCTGAACGCCAACTACGCCTTCAACCACACCGAGGTAACCGAAGCCGACCTGGCCGCCGAAAAAGGCCAGCCGCTCGCCAACGCGCCCCAAAACTCGGGCGGCCTGTGGGCCAAGTACACCTTCCTCACGCCCGGCCTGCGCGGCTTGGGCCTGGCCGTGGGCGGCAACTTCGTGGCCCGCCGCCGCTTCGAAAACCAGGTGGCGCCCCTCGACGGCGGCCCCGACCAGTGGGCCTACTGGCCCGGCTACGCCGTGGCCGACGTGGCCCTGTTCTACACCGTCAACCGCTTCAACTTCCACGTCAACGTCAACAACCTGTTCGACAAGTACTACTTCCTCGGCGGCTACGATTATTTCCGGGCCAGCCCCGGCGCGCCCCGCAACTACATGGCCACGCTCGGGTACTCGTTTTAACGAGGCACCTCACCCCAGCTCCCGAAAAAATACTTGATGCGCTTTTCTAAAAAAGAGAGGAGCCAGCTGAATAATGCGCGCCCACTCAGTAGGAGTCTGATGACTGTTCACTGATAATTGATAACTGACATCTATGTCTTACGTCCTCGAAGCCCGCGACCTGCGCAAGGAATATCCCGGCAAGCTGGCCCTCCAAAATCTTAACCTTCAACTAACTGCCGGCGAGGTTTTTTGCCTACTGGGCCAGAACGGGGCCGGCAAGTCCACGACTATCAACCTGTTCCTGGGCTTCATCGCGCCCACGGCGGGTGCGGCTTTTATCAACGGGCTGGAAGTGGCGCGCAACACGCTTGCCATCAAGAAGCACCTGGCCTACATTCCCGAAAACGTGCTGCTCTACCCCCACCTCACGGGGCTCGAAAACCTGGCCCTGCTCAGCAGCCTGGCCGGCTTTAAGTACCGCGAAACCGAGCTGCGCGCCTACCTCACCCAGGCCGGCCTGCCGCCCGAAGCGGCTAGCCGCCGGGTGGGCACCTATTCCAAGGGCATGCGCCAGAAAGTGGGCATCGCCAGCGCCGTGGCCAAGCGGGCGCAGGTGCTGCTGCTCGACGAGCCCACCTCGGGCCTCGACCCCAAGGCCAGCAACGAGTTTTCGGAGCTGCTGCACCAACTCAGCGGCCAGGGCACGGCCGTGTTCATGGCTACCCACGACATCTTCCGGGCCAAGGAAGTGGGCACCCGCGTGGGCATCATGCGCGAAGGTGCGCTGGTAGACGTGCGCCCCACCGCCGCCCTCAACGCCAACGAGTTGGAGCAGCTCTACCTCACGCACATGCAGTAAGCTCATGGTTCGAAGCATTGCCCACAAAGAATTTCTCGGTACCCTGCGCGACCGCCGCTTTGCGGTGCTCAGCCTGCTGGTGCTGGCCCTGCTGCTGGCCGCCACCCTGGTGGGCCGGCGCGGCTACGCGGCCTTGCAGGCCGAGCGCGCCGCGGCCCAAGAGACGGTGAATGAGCAGTTTCACCACCAGCCGGGCCGGCACCCGCACCGCGTGGCGCACTACGGCACGTTCGCCTTCCGGCCCCGCGCCGCGCTCAGCTTTTTGGATAATGGGCTGGATTCATTTACTGGCGCAGTGGTGTATTTAGAGGCCCATCAGCAAAACAGCGTCAATTTCAGCCCCGCCCAGCAAGCGGGCTCGCTCATTCGCTTTGGCGAATTGACGGTGGCCTTCGTGCTCCAAACCCTGGTGCCGCTGCTGCTCATTTTCCTGTGTTTCGGGGCCTTCACGGAGGAGCGCGAGGCCGGCACGCTGCGCCTGCTACTCAGCCAGGGCGTGACGCTGCGGCAAGTGGGCTGGGGCAAAATTGCCGGCTATAGCTGGGCCGCCGCCCTGGTGGTAGCCCCGGCCCTGGCGCTGGCCGGCACCCTACTACTCAGTGGCGAAGCCACGGCTGGCAGCCCCGACCGCTGGGCCCGGCTGGCCCTGTTTGGGCTGGGCTACGCGGCGTATTTCTTCGTCATTATCGTGGGTGCGGTGGTGGTGTCGGCGCGGCAGGCGCAGTCGCGGGCGGCGCTTGTTACGCTGCTGGGCTGCTGGATGCTGGGTTGCCTCATCCTGCCCAAAGCCACCGCCAACCTGGGTGCGGGCTTGTTCCCGGCCATCACCAAGGCCCAGCTCGATGCCGCCGTGCACGAGGAAGCCCAGCACGGCATCAACGGCCACGACCCACAAGACGAGCGCGCCGCCACCCTCAAGGCGGGCCTGCTCAAAAAGTACGGCGTCGCCACCGAGCAGGAGCTGCCCGTGAGCGTGGCCGGCGTGGTGATGGCCGAGGGCGAAGCTTATTCGAGCCGGGTGTACCAGCAGCATTTTACCGACCTCACCCGCACCTACGAGCGCCAGAACGCCCTCTCCACCTGGGCCAGCCTGCTCAACCCCTACCAAGCCATCCGGGCGCTGTCGATGGGCGTGGCCGGGTCCGATTTTGCCCATTACGTGCACTTTCAGCAGGCGGCCGAGGCCTACCGCTACCGCCTCGTGCAGCATCTCAACGGCCTGCAAGCCCGCATGGGCTACGGCGACAAGGAGCGCCGCCTTGATGCGGCTACGTGGCAAGCCATCCCGGTTTTTGCCTACCAGGCCCCGCCGTTGGGCTGGGCCTTGGGCTACCTGGCCTTGCCCGCACTGGCCCTGCTGGCCTGGGCGCTGGGCCTGGGCTGGCTGGGCATGCGGCTGGTAGACCGCAGCCCCACGGGCTAGCCGGCAAGTAGCGCGGACTTTTAGTCCGCGAGTTAAAAAGGGTAGACAGTAACCAAAATTAAAGGGCTTGATTTTCACCACCGCTCACATCCCCTAGTACCCTCGCCACTCGCGGACTAAAAGTCCGCGCTACTTGCCAGCTAGCCAGCCGCCCTTTTGTTTATAGCCATGCGCCTTTTTCGCCTGCTTTTTTACTACGAATACCTGCACTTTAAAGCTGCGCGGGGCCTGCTACTGCTCACGGGCCTGCTGCTGGCAGCGGGCCTCTACGGCATCTACTACGGCACGGCCGAGGTAGCCCGCCAGCGCCAGCACCTGGCCGAGCTGCCCGCCCTAACCCGCCACCAGGTGGCCGAGCTGCAAGTAAAATTTTCCGGGCCCGCCGATGCTGGCGAAATCGGCTACTACCACCAGAACTACGCCCTGCACCACCCCACGGCCTGGGCCGGCCTTGCCCTGGGCCAGCGCGACGTGAACCCCTATTGCCTCAAGCTGCGCCTGCTGGGCCTGCAAGGCCAGCTCTACGCCTCCGAAAACGTGAACCCGGCCAAGGCGCTCAGCGGCAACTTCGACCTGGCTTTCGTGCTGGTCTACTTATTTCCGCTACTTATTATCGCCTTGGGGTTTAACCTGCTGTCGAGCGAGCGCGAGCAGGGTATTTTGCCGCTGCTGCTGGCCCAGCCGGTGAGCGCCACGCAACTGGTGGGGGCCAAGCTGGCCTTTCGGCTGGCGGTGGTGCTGGGGCTGGGGGCGCTGTTGTCGGCTCTGGGGCTGGCCTGGGCGCGGGTGCCGCTCGATGGCCGCGTGGGGCTGTGGCTGGCCCTGGGCGGGCTATACTGCCTGTTTTGGTTTGGGGTAGTGCTGCTGGTCACGGCCTGGCAGCGCAGCTCGTCGTTCAATGCGGTGGCGCTGCTCGGCGCGTGGCTCACGCTGGTGGTGCTGGTGCCCAGCCTGCTGAGCGTGTACGTGGCCGCCGCCCGGCCGGTGCCGCAGGGCCTGGCGCTCACCATGCAGCAGCGCGAGGCCATCCACGGCGGCTGGGACCGCCCCAAGGGGGAGACCATGCGCCAGTTTTTTGCCCGCTACCCGCAGTACCGCGACACGGCCACCATCCGCGAGCGCTTTGTGTGGCGCTGGTACTACGCGTTTCAGTACTTGGGCGACCAATCGGCCGCGCCGCTGGCCACGGCCTACAGCCAGGGCCTGGCCCAGCGCCACGCCCTGGCCCAGCGGCTGGCGTGGCTGTCGCCGGCGCTCAGCGCACAGCTCAGCTTCAATGCCCTGGCCGGCACCGACCTGCCCGCTCACCTGGCCTTCCAACAGAGCGCCACCCGCTACCACGATGCACTGCGGGCGTTTTACTACCCGTTTCTGTTCCAGAAAACGCCTTTCACCCACGCCGACTACGCCCGGCTGCCCACCCATGCCTTCACCAGCCCCACCGACACCAGCGCGGCCTGGGCTGGCCTCGGGCAGCTACTGCTGAGCGTGGCCGTGGTGTACGCTTTGGGGCTGGCCCTGCTGCGCGGCAAGCGTGTTGAGCTGCGCTAGACTAGCCCAGGCACCGCCTGACACAAATTATTCACTTGCTCCATTATTTGTGCCGGCTGGATGACACAAATAATGGAGCAAGTGAATAATTTGTGTCGGGCGCTCCGGCACCGGCACCCGGCACGGCCCCAGCCTCCCCCCGGCCGTAACTTTGCGCCCCTCACCGCACAAAGTTTATGCCCAGCAAAGCCACCAAGCTCGCCAATTCTATCCCGCCCGAAGCCCTCCTGAACGTCGAAATCCAGGACATGGTGGCCGAAGGTAAATGTTTGGTTCGCATCAATAACCTCGTCGTTTTTGTCAATCAGGTGGCCCCCGGCGATGTGGTGGACTTGCGCATCAGCAAGGCCCACAAGCGCTTTATGGAGGCCATGCCCACCAAGTTTCACAAGTATTCCGAGCTGCGCGAAACGCCCTTTTGCCAGCATTTTGGCACCTGCGGCGGCTGCAAGTGGCAGCACATCAGCTACGACGCCCAGCTGCATTACAAGCAGCACCAGGTAGCCGACCAGCTCGGCCGCATTGGCAAGGTGGCGCTGCCCGAAATCAAGCAAATCATGCCCTCGCCCGAGCGCAAGTACTACCGCAACAAGCTGGAATACACCTTCAGCTTCATGGGCTGGCTCACCGAGGAGCAGATTAAGGACGAAACGGCCGCCTACGACCGCCGCGTGCTGGGCTTCCACACGCCGGGCCGCTTCGATAAGATTATCGACGTCGAGCACTGCCACTTGCAGCCCGAGCCGAGCAACGAAATCCGCCTTTTCATCCGCGACTACGCCCGCGAGCACCGCCTGCCTTTTGGCGATATGGTGAAGCAAACCGGCCTGCTGCGCAACCTCATCATCCGCACCGCCGAAAGCACCGGCGAAACGATGGTAATCTTGCAGTGCTACCACGCCGACGAGGCGCTGCTACCGCTGCTCGACGCCGTATACGCCAAGTTTCCGCAGATTACGTCGCTCAACTACGTGCTCAATAACAAGGGTAACGAAACCTTCCACGACCTCGAAGTGGTGTGCTACAAGGGCAAGCCCTACATTGAGGAGGAGATGGAAGGCCTGCGCTTCCGCATCGGTCCCAAGTCGTTTTACCAGACCAACTCGGCCGGTGCCTACAACCTCTACAAAGTAGCCCGCGACTTTGCCGAAATCAAGCCCACCGACCTCGTTTACGACCTCTACACCGGCGCCGGCACCATCGCCAATTTTGTGGCCCGCCAGGCCAGGCGCGTGGTCGGCGTGGAGTACGTGGAGCAGGCCGTGCTCGACGCCCGCGTCAACTCCGACATCAACGGCGTGACCAACACCGAGTTTTTCGCCGGCGACATGAAGGACATGCTCACCGAGGCCTTCACCAGCCACCACGGCCACCCCGACGTCATCATCACCGACCCGCCCCGCGCCGGTATGCACGAAGACGTGGTGAAGCGCCTCGTGGCCCTGCGCGCCCCCCGCGTCGTCTACATCAGCTGCAACCCCGCCACCCAGGCGCGCGACCTGGAACTGCTCGACGAGGTGTACCAAGTAACCCGCGTGCAGCCGGTGGATATGTTCCCGCACACCCACCACGTAGAGAACGTGGTGCTGCTGGAGTTGAAATAGTAATTACTAAAGTCATGGAAAACCTACTTGGAGGTATTGATTTTACTGGTACTATCTTGCTTAAACAGGTGCTAGTTTGGATGGATGGGGGCTCTGTGACGCTCAACTTAATAGATAAAAGCTCTACTGAGTTTGAGGTAGAGTTTTGCCAAATCATGTCTTTAAAAAAAGACCTAAATAGCGCTGTTCCAGGCAGCTTTCTTTTAAATGGAGCGGAAATTCCAATCCGTTCAGACAGCGAACGTATTGTTTTGAACACATTGAAGCAGCTACAGTTCTCTGATAAATTACTTGCATCTAGTCAATTGCCTGTTTATCGCGGAATAATTAATGAGCAAATTGCTTTTGTTGAGTCAAATAAGTATTTAACAATCGCTAAAGAAATGGGCCGACTATAAAATAAAAAACATGGACTACTTCAACGACCCCGAGCTAAACGGCAAATACCTGGGCACGATTACCAAGGATTTTGCCACTGCCTCCGATACTATTAAGGAAGCCTCCTACCAGATTCGCAAGCGCGAGATTTCGCAGTACCCGGTGTTCGTGTTTGCCCGGCAGGCGGTGCAGCTCGGCAGCCTGCTCATCAACGCCGACGAGCAGGAATTGCAGTGGCACGTTTTCGCCAGCTACCTCGAAATCCTGGCCCAGCAAGGCATCGTGGACCCCGAGAAAGCCGAAGACTTCATCGGCACCTGGAAAAACCCCGACGAGTTTTGCTGCCTCTTCGTGGTCGATGAGGAGTTCACGAATTTCGTGTACATCCCCTACCCCGAAGACTAGACCGCAGATTTAACGGATGAAACGGATTTCGCGGATACGCTTGGCTGCGCCAAGCTGGCTACGCGGGCGAATCTGCTGTTGCTGGGGTTTGCCCGCGTAGGGCTATGGCTTTTTTTCTCCGGCAGCGGGGCTCAAGCGCGGCAGTTTGTGGTTTGGGGCCACTCTGCCAGGCTGTCGCTGCCGGAGCAGCACGCAATGCGCTATTTTACTTCGATAACGACTTTGCCCTTGGCCCGGCCGCTTTCCACGTAGGCCAGGGCCTCGTTGGTTTGGGCAAAGGGAAATATTTTGTCTACTACGGGTTTGATGATGCCGGCTTCCACCAGCTTGGTTATTTCGCTTAGCTGCTGGCCATTGGCTTTCATGAACAGAAAGGTGTAGCGCACCCCCAATTTCTTGGCCTGGCGGCGGGTACCGAAGCTGATAAGCGTGGTGGCGAAGCGCACGTACCAGGGCAGGCCAAACTCCCGGGCAAACTCCCCGGTGGGCGGGCCGGTGATGGACACGGCGATGCCGCCGGGCTTCAAAATTCGCAGCGACTTGGCCAGGTTTTTGGGGTCCTGGCTGTTCAGCACCACGTCGTAGCCGCTGAGCACGGTTTCAAAATCCTGCGTTTTGTAGTCGATGACCAGGTCGGCGCCGAGGCTCTTGACCAGCGCGGTGTTGGCCGCGCTGGTGGTGGTGGCCACGTAGGCCCCCAGGTGCTTGGCCAGTTGAATAGCGAACGTACCCACCCCGCCCGAACCGGCCTGAATGAACACCTTCTGGCCCTTTCGCAGCTCGGCCACTTCCACCAGCGCCTGCCAGGCGGTGAGGGCCACCAGTGGCAGCGAGCCGGCTTCGGTCGTCGTCAGGTTGCGGGGCTTACGGGCTATGTCGGCCTCGGGCACGGCAATAAACTCGGCAAATGTGCCGATGCGGAAATCGGCCGGGCGGGCGTACACCTCGTCGCCCACCTTGAACTGGCTGACCCGCGCGCCCACGGCCATCACGATGCCCGCCACATCGTGCCCCAGCCCGGTGGGCAGCTTATAGGGCAGAATTAATTTGAACTCGCCGTCCCGGAGTTTCAACTCGAGCTGGTTTACCCCGGCGGCATGAACCTCAATCAGCACCTCATCGGCTTGCGGCGCGGGCTTGGGGGTTTCGCTGAGCTGGAGCCGTTCTTTTTTGCCGTAGCGAGTGAGCAGGAAAGCCTTCATAAGGGGGAGCAGTTAGGATAATGGAAGGAAGTTGGTGGGCCTTCGCGGGCCGTCAGGTTCGGGCCATGTTCGACGAAAGGAATGGCCTCGGTGAGCTGGTAGGCGTGCGCGGCCGGGCAGAACAGGGTCAGCCGCGGGCTCAGCGAGGCCAGTAGGAGTTGGCTGAAAAAGGCTTTTTCGGCGGCTTCGTCGGCAAAGCTCAGCAGCACGGAGGCGTGAAGCTGGTCGGCCGGCGCGTTGTCGTGCGCTACGTTAGGCGCGTCCCACAGGCCCTTTTTCCAGCCCATGAAATTCTGCATCCGCAGCTCTTGCAGCGTGCCCGTGTTGGCCAGAGCGGGAGCCAGTTCCTGGTCGATGAACCGGTGGAACCGGACCGCCAACACGCCCTCGCGCCGCCGCAGAAATATCAGGCTGCGCGCGCCCACCGCCGTGCCAGCCGGGGCCAGCGCGCCCAGCCCGGCGGCCCCGCGTACAGAATGGTGCGCTGAAACAGGTTCACCTCATCGGCGAAAGCCAGCTTGGTTTGCGCCTTGCAGCGGCGACACGAGGCTGGCCGGCGTCACTTCAGCTACGCCATCGACGCGGTAGCCAGCCAGAATGGCGGTTTCCATGCCCGGCGTGGCCGGCCACAGGCCGGTACTCTGCGCACGGCAGTGCAGCTGGCGGTATTCCTCGAAGCCCTTGGTGGCCGCAATAATCTCGGCGTGCGGGCCTTTCCAGCGGTTCATGGTGGTTTCGCGGGGCTTATCAGGCCGCCCCCAGAGCAAGATAGACGAGGAGAAGTGCCCGGCCGACTGCACCGAGGTAGCGATTTTCTGAATCGCCGGGCGGGCGGTGGCCCGCGCCACGACCACCGCGGCCACCGTGATGGGGGCACCAGCCAGGAGTGCTTCAGGAAGCTTTTTCACGAGAAAAGTTGGGTTGAATGGTAGGCTTTACCAGAACGTCATGCTGAGCGCAGTCGAAGTGTATTACCCTTCTAGCATACTCTGCCGATAATACCGGCCGCTAGTTGGCCAAAAAATTCAGCACCTTGGGCACGTACTGCGCGTGCTCCTGAAAAACGCTGCCGTGGCCGAATTTTTTGTAAATCAGCAGTTCGGCATTGGGGAAGCGCCGGTCCATATAGTAAGAATTGGGGTTGGGCACTATGCGGTCGCCGTTGGCGATGAGCACCAGCAGCGCAAAGCGCCACGGCCGTCTGGGCCTGGTTGAAGTTGCTGGCTGTGAGAGCAGCAGCTCAACTACCCGGATATTGGTGGGCTTCAGGGTGTGGCGTAGCGCCTGCGTGTAGGCATGCACCGCCACCTTGCTGGCCGAGTACGTAGGTGCTCCTGCCACCGGCACGTAGGCCACAATGGACGTTACATTGATAATAGCTGCCGTGGGCTGCTGGCTCAGCACCGGCAGCAGCAGTTCCGTCAAGCGTTTCGGGGCCAGGTAGTTGGTGTTCATTTCAGCGCTGGCTTTTTCAAACATGTTGGCACCGGCCACCAACTGGTAGGCCGAGAACTAGCCCGCGTTGTTGACGCACACGCTCAGGCCCTTGAGTTCGGTCTGCACCCGCTGCACCAGGCGGGCCACGTCGTCAGCGTTGGTGATGTCGGCGTAAAGCCGCCGCGCCGGGCACCAGCTCGGCGCGGCGGCTTCAAGTAAGGAATGGGCAATGGCCAGGCCGATGCCCGAGCCGCCGCCCGTAATGAGGACGGTTTAATAGAAAATAGTCAGGGTAGTAGGTAGGTCAAGTGCCGGCCGAACAGGAAGCTGTGGGGCAGCCGCCGGCGCAGCTGCCTTTCACAAGCAGCAAGCAACTGCTTGAAAATGAATGGCAATTGACTGAGGTTAGCTCGCCGGCGCCGGGGCAAACCGCCCCATCATATTGATGACGGCTTTACGCGGCAGGAGCCGCCCCAGGAAGACGAACAGCCGGTTCATGCCCCCCGATATCACCCGGGGCCGGGTGCGCTGGCGCAGCGCCCGCACCAGTTCCTTAGCCACGGCCTCCGGTGTTTGCATAGCCGCAAAGGCCTTCTTATCGCCACCCGATGCCGTGTGGAAGCCGCTGCTGGTGCCACCCGGGTTGAAGCCCATCACGTAAACGCCCTTCTCCTTCTGTTCCCACCACAGCGTCTCGCTCAGGATATTGACGAAGGCCTTGGTAGCCGTGTACACCCCGATGCCGGGCAGCGACATGATGCCCGTGGTCGAGGCCGTGTTTACCAGGGCATCACCGCGGCGGGCCTGCCGCAGGTAGTGGTGGGCCAGCACCACCACCGCGTCCATGTTGAGGTGCATGATGGCAAGCTGCCGGTCGAGCGCCAGCTCAGTGAAATGCCCGTAGGCCGCCGCCCCGGCATTGTTGATGAACACCTCGTAGTAGTTCTCGTCAATATGCTTGGCCACCAGGCTCATGCCTTCGGGCGTCGATAGGTCGGCGGGCAGGCTGCGGTGGCCACTACCGGGCAGGCTGCGCAGGGCGGCTTGCAGCTTCTCGGGGTTGCGGGCCACCAGCGTAACCGCACTACCTTCAGCGGCTAATGCCTGGGCGGCGGCCAGGCCAATACCCTCACTGCCGCCGGTAATCAGAATCTTTTTCATGGTAAAGAGGGAATGAGGCAGGAGCAGCGCCAGATGCTGAACAGCAACCAATGTTATGGGTGGTAAAAAAAAGAACACCGTTTAGTATATGGGCAAAAAAAAGGTCTACAGTGCCCTTCGTACAAGGTCATAGAACTGGGTCAGGGCTTCGCGCATGGCCGGCAAGCGTCGCTCCTCGGAGAGTACTACCAGCCGCTGCCGCAGATAAAGCGCGGCCAGGCCGTGTACTTGCGCCCACACCATCAGGGCCGTATTCTCGGCGTTTTGAGGCCGAAAAACGCCGCTATAGATGCCGCGCTGCACGATGGCCACTACCTGCTTGAAGGCGGAGCAGCCGCCCGGCCAGACCACCTCCCCCGCGCAGGCTTGCGCCGCCACCATCGGCCCGTTCATAATGAACATCAATTCAAACAGTTCGGGGTGCCGCAGGGCAAACCCGAGAAACTGCTCGCCCACGGCCCGCAGCTGCTCGGCCGGTTGCGCGCTGGTATCAATGGTCTTCAACTCCTGCGCCAGCAGCTCGAAGCCTTGGGTTTGCAAATCAAATAACAAGACATTTTTATCCTTGAAGTACAGATAGATAGTGGCTGGGCTGTACTCGATGGCATCGGCAATGTTGCGCATGCTCACCTTCTCAAATCCTTGCTCGGTAAACAGGCGCAGGGCTGCCTCCAGGATGGCTTGGCGGCGTTCGTTTTTTTCGCGCAGTTTACGGTCGGCAATGGCCACGGCAGAAGGAGTTGATTGATAACACTGCAAATGTAGTGAACAGTGTTTTTAAAACAAACAGACCATCGTCTACATTTGTTGAACTGCCACAAAACATTGGCTTTTCAACAGTTAAAAACTTACTAATCAACAATAAATAATTCAATCCAATTCTTTGTTTTTAGTCCATGACGTTCATTCCTCCTGCGCCCGCCATCGTTTTTATCACGGGTGCCGTGGTCACCGCTACCTGCTGGGACGACTGGAAAGCGTTCTTCGAGGGGGCGGGCTACACTTGCCACGCCCCCGCCTGGCCCCACAAGGATGCGCCGGCGGCGGCGCTGCGGAGCCAGCATCCGCACTCGCCCATCGCTCAAAACGGCCTGCCGGAGGTGCTGAAAGTGTACACGGATTTCATCGCGCAGCTGCCGACCAAGCCCATCGTCATCGGGCATTCTTATGGCGGGCTCATCGTGCAGCTGCTGCTTCAGCAAGGTGCCGTGGCGGCGGGTGTGGCCATCGAGTCGGCCCCACCGCGGGGCGTGGTGGTGTGGAACTGGTCGCTTTTTTACTCGGTGCTGCCGATGCTGGGCCTGTTTTCGTCGCTAAAAACCACGTTTCTACCCAATTTCGCGCAGTGGCAATATGCCATTGCCAACGGCCTGCCGCTAGCCGACCAGCAGTCGGCCTACGAGCGGCTGGCCGCGCCGGAGTCAAAAAAGTTAGTTCGGCAGGCGCTTAGCCGCCATGCCCGCGTCGATTTCCGGCGGCCGCACGCGCCACTGCTGTTTCTGGCCGGGGGTGCCGACCGCCTTATGCCCGCTGCCCTCAACTGCGCCAACTACCGGCGCTACCGCCACACCGGCTCCATCACCGACTACCACGAGCTACCCGGCCGGAGCCACGCCATGCTGGGCCAGCCCACCTGGCACGCAGATGCGACGCTGGTGTTGCAGTGGTTAGCGACCAGGGCTGGCGCGGGTATAAGCCGCTAATAAGCTCCCACACGAAGATAACCCGCGCGAAAATACAAAAAGGCTACCCAGTTGGGTAGCCTTTTTAGTACGCTTAAACAACGCGCAGCTCGCGAAATCCGCGGGCCTACTTGATGTCGAACAGCAGGCCGAAGTAGCCCAGCCGGCCGTAGCCCGGCGAGCCGTACACTTGCAGGTTGTAGTTGTCAAACAGGTTGGTGACGCCAGCCTGCACGGTGGTGTGGGCCGACTTGATGGTGTAGCCCAACTGGGCATCCACGGTGTGGGCGGCTGGCACGTTGCCGGTGGCGAAGGTCGATTCGTAGAGGAAGCTATCGGCCCAGCGGTAGTTTACGTTGTAGCTCAGGGCATTGTCCAGGGCCCGGCCGTCGAGGCCAAGGTTGAACTTATGGCGCGGCGTGTTGAAGTACGACTGCGTGCCTTCATCGAAGGTAGTCAGCAGCTTGTTGAAGCTGTAGTTGCCGGCTAGCGTGAGGGCGGGCGAAACGGTATAGTTGACCGTGATGCCGGCGCCGTGGCTTTGCACGCGCTTGTTCACGTTGGTCGCAATCTGGATAACGCGGGTGAGCAGCGCCGGATTCTGGAAGCGGGCGAGGCCGGCGGTCAGCAGCTGCGTTTGCGTGATGGCCGTGCCATCGGTGTTGCCGATGAAGTTCTGCGTGACGATGAAGTTGTTGTAGGTGTTGAAGAAATAATCCGCATCTACATATAGCTGCTTGCTAAGCTGGGCACGGTAGCCAGCCTCCACGGTGTTCACTTTTTCGAGCTTCAGCGCGTCGCTCTTGTAGGCGTAGGCGCTAAGGTCGCCGCCCAGCAGCAGTTGGGGCGTGCGAATGAGCGCACCACCCAGGGCCGTGGTGTAGCCCTGGAAGCCATTGCCCACGTTGCCGAGCACCACGGCGCGGCCCACGTCGAGCTTGATGTATTGGTCGTTCTGCGTCGGTGCGCGGAAGGCGCTGCTGTAGCTGGCGCGGAAGTTCTGCTGCTTATCAGCCCCCAGCGAGTACACGGCCGAGGCGCGGGGCGAGAAGGCCGGTCCGAAGTTCTTGAATTCGTCGAAACGCCCGGCCAGGGCCAGCTTCAGGTGGTCGTTGAGCAGGGCTTTGCTGGCCTGGGCGTAGCCGCCGTATTCGTAGTTGCGGATGCGGTCGCCGTCCTTGGTATCGGCGAAGAAGCTGCCATCGGAGCCCAGCAAAAACTGGCGGTAGGCGCCGCCCACCGTTAGGTCGGCAAAGCTGTTTTTGAACGTGTACTGCGCGCTGCCTTCGTTCAGCATCGAGCGAATGAGCAGGCGCGCGCCTTGGCTGGGGTCGGCGTTGTGAATAATCGTGTTGCGGGCATTGTTGAACGCCTCGGTGCCCGGCTGAAGCAGCGGGGCATTAGTGTTGGCTGCATCGCGGGCGGCGAGGGCCGCCGCGTCGGCATTGCCGCCGTTGGCGGTAAACGCCGCATTGTAGGCCACGCTGTAGGCGTTGAAATACCGCTGGGCGTAGGTTACGGGCCGGCCGTTGGCATCGACTACCGGCTGGCCGGCGGCGTTCAGCACCGACTGCTGCTGCAAGAACGTACCGAGCGAGCCCAGGCTGTACGAGCCATCCGACTGCGGGTCGCGCTTGCCCGAAAAGTCCTGCGTCGAGAACGCGCGCACAAACCAATTGCGGCCTTCCACCTGCACGCGGGCCTGCTGGGCCCCGCTGTTGACGAAGCGGTAGCGGCTGGCGCTTTGGTACGAAGTAGTAGCGTTGGCGTAGCGGTAGTCGAGGGTGGCCTTCACGCTGTTGCTGAGCAGCACCGAGAGGCTGGGCGCCACCTTAAACGACTTGGCCTTGTTGTCATTAGCCACGAGGTCGCGCTCCGAGTAGCCGGGCAGAAACACCGTTTTGCTTTGCAGCGCGCCGTTAGCATTGGTGAAGGTGTTGCCGAAATCGCCGTAGCGGTTCACGGCATCGTAGCCCAGGCCCGAGTTAGCCGGGTTGTTAGTTGGGTCGATAATAGCGGCCGTGGGGTCCTGGCTATCAGCCAGGAAATCGTCGGCGACGGTAGCGCCGCCCGAGATTTTGAACGCCACGCGCTCGCCCAGCTTCACCGCGTAGCGGAGCTGGCCATCGAGCAGGTTGCGGTTGCCGCCGCGCAGGCGCACCGTCAGGCCGGGGTCGAGGAAGGGGTCGCGGGAGTTGGTGAGCAATACGCCGTTGAAGGCATTGGCGCCGTAGAGGGCCGAGGCCGGGCCGTGCACCAGCTCGACGCTGGCAATGTCGAGTATCGGCGTGCCCAGCAGGTTACCGAAGTAGCTGCTCAGGCTAGGCAGCTGCGTATCCATATAGTCAGCCAGCTGAATCACGCGCTCCGAGCGGCTCGAGTTGAAGCCCCGGGTGCTGAAGCTGGTGGTGAGCATGCTGGAGCTGCTGACGTCCACCGCTTTGTAGCGGGCCAGCCCCGCCACGAGGTCGGGCGTGGTGAGCTGCCCCAGCTGGCGGAAGTCGATTTTCTCGATAGTCACCGGCACCTGGCCGATGTTCTCCTCCACACGCGAGGCGGCTACTACGCGCTGCGTAAGCAGCGTGGTGGGTCGCAGCGTCACCTCGATGTTATTGTCGGCCTGGTTCAGGATTAATTCCTGATTTTCATAGCCAATAAACGAGACGATAAGCGTAGTAGGGAAGCGGCCCTGAACCCCTTTTACTTCAAAGCGGCCTTCCTGGTTGGTGCTGCCCCCCAGGTAAGTGCCTTTCAAGAAAACGGTGGCACCCGGCAGCGGCGCGCCGGCCTCCGTTTGAACCACGCCGGCCAGGCTAGCCTGACTTTGGGCCCAGCCCACCGACGAAATGAGGACGCAGCAGGCAGTTAGAGAGTAGTGTTTTAACATAAAAACGTAAAGCCCCGCAAATAATCGGGATTGGTAGGAACCGACAAAGGTACTACCAACTGCGGTATGCTGCATGCATACTACCTGAAATTAGCCTGCGTTTTATCCTATTGCAGAAGCAGATTGGGCTTACAAACAGTCGTGCTCAGCAACTTGGCTTTTACCAAGGTCACTGAGCACAACTACTTATTTATTTCCGAGCAAAGCCGTCTGCTGGCACAAGCAGGATTCTTAGTTGGTCGGAGCCGGGCCGGCGGCCAGCGAATGCACCACCACCACGAATGGATAGGGCGCCTTGCCCTGATTGAAATTCTCCTGCTGGTTGTAAATCGTGACGGTGTAGGTAGGCGCGGTAAAGCGCTCGCCCTCACACTGCACGCAGGTCACGGGCTCGGCCTTGAACTTGGCGTGGCGCAGCTCGGCGCGCAGGTCGCTAAGGCAGTTTTTGCGGGCGGTTTTATACACCACATCGTACTGCGTTTGCTGGTTGCTGCGACGCAGCTCCACGCGGGTATCAGGGGTAGCGGGCGTAGCAGCGGGCTCCATAAATGCCCAGTAGACGGCACCGGTGGGCGGCTGGTGTTTTTCCCACTCGCTGTCGGGCAGGGCAGTAGCCATCGTTTGGGGCGTGAGGCGGCCGGCGGCGAGGTCCTGGGTGAGGGTTTGGAGGGGCAGGCACTGGCCGTGGGCGGGCCAATGGCTAGCCACGGCCCCCAGCAACAGGAGGCCGGTCAGGCGTATAGATACATTCATAAGGCAGTCGAAGAAATGGGTGGGAAGCGCACCAAAAAGAGAGCTACGTATTCAAGCTAAAAAACGGATGGGCGCTCCCTCCCAACTTCGTGCCATTTATCTGACAACCGCTTACCTGGGCAATGGCCCAGGTAGCCGGCTTTAAAAGTGATGGAAGCCCTGGGCCCGCAACGGCAAGGCCTGGCCCGACTTGGTAATCAGATTCACCGCGTCGTCGTGCTCGGTGAGATGGCCGATAACGGTGATGTCGGGGTGGTTTTTAATCTTGGCGTGGTCGGCCACCGGGATGGTGAAGAGCAGTTCGTAGTCCTCGCCGCCGTTGAGGGCCGCCGTGATGGGGTCGAGGTTGAATTCGGCCGCCGCTTCGAGCGTGGGGTTGGCCAGCGGCAGGTACTCGCTGAATACCCGGGCGCCGGTACCGCTGGCCGCGCACAGGTGCAGCACTTCGGAGGCCAGCCCGTCGGAGATATCGAGCATGGCGGTGGGGTGCACGCCCAGCTCGCGCAGCTCGTACACCACGTCGAGGCGCGCCCCGGGCTTGAGCTGGCGCTGCACCACGTAGTTGTAGTTTTCAAGCTCGGGCTGGGTTTCGGGGTCGGCCAGGAAGGCTTGCTTTTCGCGCTCCAGCACTTGCAGGCCCAGGTAGGCCCCGCCGAGGTCGCCGGTCACGCACAGGATATCGGTGGGCTTGCCACCCGAGCGGCGCACGGCCTGCCCGGCCGCTACCTGCCCCAAGGCCGTGACGCTGATAACCAGCCCGCCGCGGCTGCCGGTGGTGTCGCCGCCCACCAAATCGACGCCGTAGGCCTCGCAGGCCAGCCGCATGCCGGCGTATAATTCTTCCACCGCTTCCACGGTGAAGCGGCTGGGCAGGCTCAGGCCCACCACTATCTGGGTGGGCGTAGCAAACATCGCGGCCACGTCGGAGACGTTGACGGCCACGGCTTTGTAGCCCAGGTGGCGCAGCGGCGAAAACGACAGGTCGAAATGCACGCCCTCCACCAGCAGGTCGGTGGTGACGACGACTTCCTGCCCGGCGGGCGGCGCCAGGATGGCCGCGTCGTCGCCAATGCCCAGGATGGTCGAAGCCTGCGTGAGGGTAATGTCGCGCTGCAAGCGGCGAATGAGGCCAAACTCGCCGAGTTGGGAAAGGGGCGTTAAATCAGCCATAAGAAAAGAAATGCTAAAACCGGACCCCAAAAGTACGGCCCGTAGCGGCGTCGCGTTCAGGGCCGTAAATTTGACGGCCCCCGCGGTGCATTATTACCGCCGGGTATTCGTTTGGTTTTCATGAAAGCCGTTCTTTTCGCCAGCCTCCTCACGCTCGCGGTGTTGCCGATGTGCAAGCCCGACGCCACCAACCGCACCGCCACGGCCACCAGCCCAGCCTCGCCAGCCGCCGTGCGCGCCCAGTTCGACATCCTGCGCGACTCGGCCGATGTGCAGTGGGCGCGCATGATGACCAGCGACGACAAAAAGCTCGCCGACCTGCGCGAGCTGCTGCAAGACCTCAGCAAGTACCCCGGTGCCAACCAGCCCCAGCTCGAAGGCTTGCGCACCGCCCGCGCCCGCCTTACCAAGCAGCGCTACACCCGCAGCACGATGGCCTCGTCGCCGCTCATCGACCGCTACGATGCGGCCCAGGATTCGGTGCTCAAAATTGTGCTACCCCTGGCCGCGCCCGACGGCAATGCGCCCTCCGAGCGCGTGCGCGACTACGTGGAGGCCATCCAGCTGGCCGATGCCAACGTGGTGGGCTACCGCGCCCACTACGATGCCGCCGCCAAGGCCTATAATAACTATCTGCAAGTACACCGCGACGAGCTTAATAAGCTCGGCAGCAAGTATGCTAATCTGGCACCCCTGCCCCTCTTCGAACTGAGCCAATAGCCTGACTGTATTGGGATTTATCAGAAATCGGGTATCTTTTTGCTGCCTTGCAACCCTAACCGGCCAGCCGGGCTCTGAAGAGGTAGTATTTGCCCCTTTTCACCCCTAATCCCCTCCCCATATGCGTCCACTTTTTACCCACCTGCGCCTGCCGCTGCTGGCCCTGCTCGCGAGCGTGGCACTCACCTCCTGCTTCGCCAAGAAGAAGGACGACCCCAAGCCCCGCGTGGGTTGGTGCGGCACCGGCACTACTTCTGCCCCCACCACCACTGGCGGAAACAGGTAGGTAGGCAAGTTGCTGGCTTAAGCAAAAGGGTGAGCCTAGGCTTACCCTTTTGCTTTTTACTTTATCGCTGCCCTCTTCGCTATAGCTTTAGGCTGATTACTCCTCGGGCGGGCCGGGATTTAGCTCGCGTACGTCGGGATGCTGGTAGTTGACAAGAATAACGGAGAACGGATGCGGCTCGCCCTCGCGCTTTTCGAGGCGCACGGCACCGGCGTCGCGCAGCTGGTTGAGGAGCTGGCGGCGCTCCCAGTCGGGTAGCTCGGGCAGCACATCGGTGAGGCGGCGCAGGAAGGGGCTGGCCCATATTTCGGGCGTAGCCTGCTGGCTACCAAAGCGCTGCACCTGCTCCAGCAAGAACTCTAGGCAGCGGCGCTCGTCGGTGCGCGTGATGCGACGGATGGGCGCAAACGTGGCCGGCGCCTCCTGCAAAAGCTGCTCCAGCATGCCGGGCCGGGCGGGCGCGCTGGGGCGCGGCGGCGCGGCCGCCGGGCTGGCTACGCCTTCGGCCTGGGTGCTGCCGGCGAGGCCGGCCGCATCTTGCGCGGCCTGCCGGGCGGCGGCCGACTGCACGCCCACCATACCGTGCTCACGCAGGCGGCGGATATCCTCCCCCTTTTGCAAGCGGGCTGTGCGGTGGTCTTCCAGCGCTTGCAAGCGCTCGGCGGGCATCAGCTCGCGGGCATCGATGAAGTGCTCCTGACCCAGCATCTGGAGCAAATCGCCGGATACGCTTTCGCGGAAGCCCACCACTTTCACCTGCCGGGCCTGGCGGCGCAGGTGCTGGAGCACCGGGATGTAGTCGCGGTCACCCGCCACTAGTACAAATGTGCCAATGGCGGGCCGCGTATACAGCACCTCCAGCGCATCGATGCAGAGCTGCATATCGGCCGCATTTTTGTGGTCGGTGCCCAGCACGTTGCGCGTGCTCACGCCCATGAGGTAGAGCGGGCCCTGCGGGCCAGTGGGTATTTTATCAAAGTCGGCGTAGGCGTTGAGCACTAGCGAGTCAAGGCCCAGCTCACGCTTGAGCGCGTCGCGCAGGGCGCGCACTAAGTCCAGGGCATAGTCGTGGGGGTCCTGGGGGTCGAGGTAATGGTTCTTGAGAAAGTAATAAACATTCTCAAAATCAATGAACACCGCGGCATACGGTGATGCTGCGGCGGCAGGTGGAGCCGCCGAAAAAGTAGCGTGGGTTGACATTATTGGTAGATAAGAAGGCGCATCCATTCAACTGACTGATTTGCTGAACGGTATGCAAAGAGCGTAGGCCACAAAGGTCGGTTTCAGCCGGGTTGTGGCAAGCAAAAAATTCGGGCAAACACCCCAGCGCATTTCTACCTCATCTCTCTGGGCCAATACCTTACACCACCCATAGTACAAGCCAACAGAAAGGGCCCCCTCACACCAAGTGAGGAGGCCCTTTCTGTTGGCAGTAGACCGAGTTAAGAATTGGTGGCAGGCTTAGGGGAAAGCGCCGCCAGCGCAATATTCTGGTTGAGATACTTGGAGGTATAACCTGCGTTTGACTTGCTCAGAAACAGGCAGCTACCACCCTGCACCGCGTCGATAATCTGCGAATACTGGTCGAGTGGCAGGGCTGGGCAGCCGAGGCTGCGGCCCAGGCGGCCGTTTTGCTTGATAAACTGCTCGCTCACGTAGTCGGCCCCGTGCATCACGATGGCACGGGCGAAGGCGTTGGTATTGAAGCCTTCATCTACTCCTTGCAGGCGCAGTGAGTGCCCGTGTTTGCCTTCGTACTCCTGGCCCGTCACGTAGAAGCCCAGGCTGCTCATGTTGCTTTCGTTGGTATTTGAAAACTGCTGCGCACCGTTCTCCCCCGAATTGTGGCCGTGAGCCACGAGGGTGTGAAACAGGATTTTATCCTTGGCCAAGTCAAGCACCCAGAGGCGCTTTTCGGTCGAAGGCAGGTCGAAGTCAACCACCGTCAGGTGCTGCTGGCTAGCGGCGAGGTGGCCAGTTTCGCGCAGGTTGAGGTAGCCGGTCATGGCTTTCTCAAACACCTCGAAGCGCAGGCCCTGTTGCTCGGCCCCCAAGCGGTCGTAGGTTTCGCGCAGGGTGGCGTCGAAGCGGGCCAGCGGCGACAGGGCCGCAGTGGCTTTGGCCTTGGCCGCCGTAGTAGCAGCGGGCGCGTGGGCCGAAGATTTCATCAGCGGGCCAGCCAGGGGCGTGGCCAGAAACAGCGAGGCAACGAACGGCAAAACGCGGCGCATCATGCGCTGCGAACGACGACGGCCATCGCGCTGACGCTGAACTACACTGGAATGATGCTTTTTCATAACAATTTCAACCTGAAATGGAAGTAGAAAGCGTCCGCCACTACACGAACTAGCTGTCTCAAAGATACTATACGTAGCCCCGAACTGCTTGGGGTACTACAAACCTTATTAGGGCCAAAAAAATTCCTTACTAGTGCCAGCCGCGGCGCTCAAACCGGCGGCCGGCGGCCGGGCCGTCGAGCCAGCGCGAGGCCAGCCCCGGACCGCTGACCAGCAGCAGGCTACCGGCGCGCACGGTGCTAATAATGGCCTTGTACTGCGCCGGGGGCAGCGCCGGGCAGCCCCGGCTGTAGCCCAGGTGGCCGTGCTGCTGCACGTAATCGGGGCTGGCGTAGTCGGCAGCGTGCAACACAATGTAGCGGTCGAATACATTGGAATTCTGACCCTTATCCAGCCCCCACAGCCGGCGCGAGTAGCCGTGAATGCCGCTGTAGGTACCCGAGGTGCGGTAAAAGCCCAGCGAGGTGCATTCCGAGCTGGGCACGTTGGAGAAGCGCTGGGCGCGCAGGTGGCCCGAACCTTCGCCGTGGGCTACTAGGCTGCGGTGCAGCACTTTGGCCTTTTCCAGGTCGATAACCCACAGGCGCTCGGTGGTGTTGGGCAGGTCCATGTCGGCCACGGCCAGCACGCCCGTGCGCTCGATGCGGCCGGTGGGGTGCAGCGTGAGGTAGCCCACGCAGGCCTGCTCCAGCACTTCGGGGCGCAGCGCGGCGGCGGCGGGGCCCAGCGCCCGGCGCAGCTGCGCAATGGCCTGGTGCAGGGTGTCGGGCACGCCGGCCACGGGCAGCACGGGCGTGGGCCGCAGGGAGTCGGGCAGCGGCACGGGAGCGGCAGGGTGGGCGGCTACCCGGCGGCTGGCCAGCGCCGCTTCGGCCGGCGTGCCGCGCGAGCAGCCGCTGAGCGCAGCCACTACCGGCAGCAAGCCCAGCAGCAGTATTTTACTTCCTAACCGGGGCATGGCAAACCGTCTCATTCTCTCAAAAGTACCGCACCCACCGGCCAGTACTAGCCAGCCGAGCTAAAAAATTGCGTCGGCGCTCCGCTTGGTTCATTAAAGAACGTATCGGGCGTAAAGTTCAGCTTGTTTGCCGATGTGATTTCGCTGCGCAACGGACAGGCGGCTATAAACCGGGCTTTCTTTTACCAACTGGCAAACTACCTCAACCACTGACAATCAGATAATATCTGCGTAAAGCATGGCTAAAGCGGCCTTATAGGCAACCAACGCGCCCGCTGGCGCACTTAGCTGCCTGGCTAAGCGCAGCCCAACTTTTTGGGCTGGCCAGACTTACACAAGACACCGGTTGTCGCCCCGGGCACCGCCCGGCCGCCGGGCGTACTTTTGCGGGCCGGGCGGCAGTTTTTCTTACTCGTTTTTTGCCAGGCTGCGCACGCGCGGCCGCTCTGTTTTCTTATGGCTAAAGTTGCCATCAACCTCGCCACCGGCGCCATTCAGCAGGAAGAGCTGATTGTGGGCATCGACCTGGGCACCACCAACAGCCTCGTGGCCTACGTGCACCCCGAAACCCGCCAGCCGGCGGCCATCAACGACCTGGGCCGGGGCACCATCGTGCCCTCGGTCGTGCATTTTCCGGCCGACGGCAGCACCCCGCTGGTGGGCAATGAGGCCCGCGATTTCCTGCTCTCCGACCCCGCCAACACTATTTATTCGGTGAAGCGCCTGCTGGGCAAAAGCTACCGCGACCTCGGCCAGCACGCCGGCCAGCTGGGCTACAAGGTCATCGACGACGACACCGAGGGCCTGGTGAAAGTGCGCGTGGGCGACCGCTTCTACTCCCCCATCGAGCTGTCGGCCGACATCCTGCGCGAGCTGCGCCACCGCGCCGAGCACGCCCTTAAAACGCCCGTGCGCCGCGCCGTTATCACGGTGCCGGCCTACTTCAACGACTCGCAGCGCCAGGCCACCCGCGACGCCGGCCGCCTCGCCGGCCTGGAGGTGCTGCGCATCGTGAACGAGCCCACCGCCGCCGCCCTGGCCTACGGCATCGGCCTCGACCCCAGCGAGGAGAAGACAGTGGCCGTGTACGACCTCGGCGGCGGCACCTTCGATATCAGCATCTTACGCCTGCACCAGGGCATTTTTGAGGTGCTGAGCACCCACGGCGATACCTGGCTGGGCGGCGACGATATGGACCGCGCCGTGGTGGAATACTGGCAGGAGAAATTTCAGCTTGGCCAAGATTTTCAGCAAGTGCCGGCCTTGCAGCAGCAGTTGCGGCTGGCCGCCGAAATGGCCAAGCGCTACCTCAGCCAGCACGACGATTTCACGACCCAGCTCATCGACGGCGACGAGGACGTGACGACCGTAACGCTCACCCGCGCCGAATTCGACGGCCTCATCCGGCCGCTCGTGGCGCGCACCATCGCCGCCTGCCGCCAGGCGCTGGGCGATGCCGGACTGGCCGCCCCGGCCATCAACGCGGTGCTGCTGGTGGGCGGCTCCACGCGGGTGCCGCTGGTGTACGACGAGGTGTCGCACTTCTTTGGCCAGCCGGCCAATAACTCGCTCAACCCCGACGAGGTGGTGGCGCTGGGCGCGGCCATTCAGGCCGATATCCTGGCCGGCAACCGCCGCGACGTGCTGCTGCTCGACGTGACGCCGCTCACGCTGGGCATCGAAACGCTGGGCGGCCTCATGGACGCTATTATCCCGCGCAACTCCAAGATTCCAACCAAGGCCGGCCGCCAGTACACCACGAGCGTGGACGGGCAGGTGAACCTCAAAATCGGTGTATATCAGGGTGAGCGTGATTTGGTGGGCGAAAACCGCAAACTGGGCGAGTTCGTGCTGACGGGCATCCCGGCCATGCCGGCGGGCCTACCCAAAATCGACGTCAATTTCTTCCTCAACGCCGACGGCATCCTGCGCGTGGAGGCCGTGGAACTGCGCTCCGGCACCCGCCAGCAGGTCGATATCAAGCCTCAGTACGGCCTCACCGACAGCCAGGTGGAGCAGATGCTGATGGACTCGCTCACCAATGCCAAGCAGGACGTGGCCGCCCGCCTGCTCATCGAGGCCCGCACCGCCGCCGAGCAGCTACTCTACCAGGTTGAGCGCTTCCTCAAAAAGAACGCCGAGCATCTCGAAGCCGCCGAAGTAAGCAGCACCACCGCCAAGACCGACGAGCTGCGCCAGGCCCTCACTGGCAACGAGCGCGACCTCATTCTCAAGCGCATGGACGAGCTGGATGAGCTAACCAAGCCCTTCGCCGAGCGCGTGATGAACATCTCCATCAAGCAGGCCATGAGCGGCAAGAAGATTGGCTAGCCCGTTTCATGCGCACGAAAAAGCCCGGGCCACTCAACTGAGCGGCCCGGGCTTTTTGCTTACTGCGCCGTACTAACTACGGGCGTACAGTCGTGGTGCTGCGGTTGGGCGTCGTAGTCCGGCTGCGGTTGGTGCCGCGTGCGGGCTGCGAACCCGGCACGGTGGGGTTGGTCATGGGCTGGCCGGTGCCGAGCGTGCCGCCATTCAGGCTACCGGCTGGTACGCTGCCATTGGGCGAAAGTGTGCCGCCCGTGCTACCAATGGGGGCGGTAACGCCGGGCGTTGTCACGCCCGTGCCCGCGCCTATGGTGCCGGGGGCCATCGTGCCCGGCTGGCCCGGTACGATGGTGCCGGTCCCGGCGGCCGGCGTGGCCGGGGCGCCCGGCGTGCTCATGGTGCCCGGCGCGCCCACTACGGGCGTTTGGGCGTGGGCTGCGAAGCTGGTAGCCATGCCCAGCAGGGCGGCGCCGAAGAAATGGGTCGTTTTCATAATTACTTGTGGAAAAGGAAGTTGCTGGAAGTTAATCCTAGGACGCCGGGGGCGTCAGAATTTCTTCATCTTACGCAGCTGCGGGTTGAAAAGCTGAAAGTAGCGGGCTAGTTTGCCCCGGGCAGCAACAACATGCTTGCTAGCTGTTATTAATAACTTTCTTATTAACAATGACTTAACTCACCTAACGCACAGTCTTAAAAATCTCACCTAAATGCCGCCAGCCCGTCGCAGTTCGTGGCTGGCCTGGCCTAGCTTTGCTAGCTCAGCTACCTATCGATGCGTTGTTCCCGTTTTCGCCTGTTTCTGCGCATTAGTGCCTTGGACCTAGCCACTTGCCTGGCAGCGCTGGCGCTGATAGTCAACGTGCTGGGGGATGGCGGGCTTGCCCAGCAGCTGCTCAACGGGGCCGAGCGCCGGGCACTGGCTGGCCGCAGCACCTGGGCCGACCAGCTGGGCCTGCGCCTGCTCTACGGCAGCCTGCAACTGGGCGGCCGGGTGGCCTACCCGCAGGCGGCGCACCTACTGGCTTATTACTGTGCGGGCCAGGGCGATACGCTGCGCTTTGATGCCCGGCCGCTGCTACGCCGCCCCGATGTGCAGCAGGCCCTGCGGCAGCGCCGGCCCGGCATCACGTTTCGGCACCGGGCGGCGAGCAAGTCGCCGTTTTACGTGGTGGCCCGAACGGACTGGCCCCTGTACTACGCCTTCGACTTGCTGTACATCCGCTACTCGGCGCGGGGGGTGGAGCTTTACGACAACTACTTTTTTCAGCCCCTGGCACGGCGTTCCTACACGCCCTTTCGGCTGGGAAAGGTGCGCCTGCGGCTGAACGACGGGCTCATCCGGGTGGCTTACCCCGGGGCGCGGTCATTCGTAGCGTATAGCGGGGTAACCCCGCCACCGACGCTTTAGGCAAGCTGCGCCTGCCGGGCCGACAGGCGGCCTAAAAAGGGCTAAAGCGCTTTTTATACTCCGAGTTTAGTACAAGATGGGCTGCTTAGTTCCCGCTAACGGCTAGGCGGGCGGTTGTAAATTTGGGAACATTCCAACTGACTTGATGCGCGTACTGCACACCGCCGACTGGCACCTGGGCCAGCACTTTCTCACTGGCCAGGAGCGCCTCACCGAGCAAAAGGCTTTTCTCAACTGGCTCATTACCACCGTGCAGGCCGAAGGCGTGGAGGCGCTGGTGCTGGCCGGCGACGTCTTCGACACCACCACGCCCTCGCACGCGGCGCAGGAGCTGTACTACGATTTTCTGGTGCGGATGCAGGGCACCGGATGCCGCGACGTGGTGGTGGTGGGCGGCAACCACGACTCCCCCACCCTACTCAATGCCAGCCGCCGGCTGCTGCGGGCACTGCGCATCCACGTCATCGGCGGCGTGCCGGCCGAGGCCGGCGAGCAGCTCATTTCGCTGGCAAATGACCGGGGCCAGCCGGGCCTGGTGGTGGCTGCCGTGCCCTTTTTGCGCGACCGTGACCTGCGCCTGGCCGTGGCCGGCGAAACGCCCGACGAGCGCCAGCTGCGCATCCGCGACAGCATCGCCGGTCATTATAAAACGCTGAGCGAGCACGACTTTCTGCGCAATCTGCGCGAGCACGACGTGCCGGTACTGGCCACCGGCCACCTCTACGCGGCCGGCGGCGAGGCCCGCGAGGGCGCCGAGCGCGACGTGCACATCGGCGGGCTGGGCGTGGTGGGCGCCGAGCACTTCCCGGCCAGCTTCGACTACGTGGCGCTGGGCCACCTGCACCGCCCGCAGGTGGTAGGCGGGCGGGCGCACATCCGCTACTCGGGCTCGCCGGTGCCGCTGTCCTTCACCGAGGCCGACGACAGGCAGCAGGTGCTGCTGCTCGACTTTGCGGGGGCCGGGCCGCCGCGCATCACCCCGCTGGCCGTGCCCGTGGCGCGCCGCCTCCAGCGCTTCCACGGCAGCCTCGATGAGGTAGAGGCCGCCATCCTGGCTTTTGATAACGAAGCCTTTAGCCTCGTGGCCTGGGCCGACGTGCTGGTGCGCTCCGACGAGCCCAACTCGGAGGTGCAGCGCCGCATCCAGGCGGTGCTCAAGGAGCGCCGCGCCCACGTGCTGGCTCCACGCGGGGCCCGCCAAAACCGCCTCACCGAACTGCCTGACCTGGCCGGGGCCGCCGCCACCACGCCCACCGAGCACCTGCACGAATTGACGGTGGAAGAAGTATTTCGCCGCCGGGTGGCGGGCCTGCCGCCCGAGCGCGCCGCCGCCCTCAGCGCCACCTTCCAGGAGCTGCGCCAGCTATTGGCCGAGGCCGACCCGCTGGCCTGGGGCGGCGAGGGCAGCGCGTAGATAAGCTAGTCTTTTCTGGCTACGCTAGTATCTTAGCACCAAAATCTTTCTGATGAAAAAAATAGTACTTCCGTTAGTTGTCCTTGCCTCTCTATTGGGGGCCACGTCAGCCGCCCACGCGCAGGCAAACCTGATACGGCTGGGCGTGAACAGCGCCATGCTGGCTAGGCGCCTGAGCAAGAACAAGGAAGCCGCCGCCGCCGATGGTGCCGCAACGGCGGTACCCGTGCGCACCGCGGCCTCAACCACCGGCACCTACGAGGGCAAAACCTTCCCGATGGTGCGCACCCCCACCGACCAGCTGCCCAAAAAAGGCGCCGAGCAGATAGTGGCGATGGAAACCGAGCTTGACCGCTGCCACGCCACCCTGCTGGCCAGCCCCACCGGCCCCATTTGCACGCCCGAGCAGCGCACGGCCATCCAGACGGCCGTCGTGAACCTGGCCCGGGCGCAGTCCAGCAAAAACCTGGCGGCCTATCAGCAGGAAGCCACTTTTTACCTGGCCGAGGATGCGCGCCGCCAGCAGGCCGCCGCAGCCCCCGCACCCGCCAACTAAGTCCGCTGACTGGCCCAAAAAAGCTGCCCCAGTTCGCCACCGCGCGGGCTGGGGCGTAATTTTAGGGTATGAAGATTATCAGCCTGCGCTTCGCCAACCTCAACTCGCTGCCCGGCCCGTACCACATCCGGTTCGATGCCGCGCCGCTGGCTGATACGGGGCTCTTTGCCATTACCGGCCCCACCGGCGCGGGCAAAAGCACGCTGCTCGACGCTATTGCGGTGGGCCTCTACGGCCGCGTGCCGCGCCACGACCGCCAGGTGGGCGAGATGGTGAGCCGCCAGGCCCCCAGCGCGTTTTCGGAGGTTGAGTTTGAAGTGCACGAAACCAACGCCGACACCGGCCTCACACGACGCGTGCGCTACCGCTCGCGCTGGGAAGTGAAGCGCAAAACGCGCGGCGACGATAAGGGCGGCCTCGGCCAGGACGCCATGACCTTGGTTTTCAGCCCCTCGGGCGAGGCCGTAATAAGCGGCAAGGAGGCCGTGCCAGCCAAGGTAAGCGAGCTGTCGGGCCTGGATTTTGGGCAGTTCGAGCAGGCCGTGCTGCTGAGCCAGGGCAAGTTTGCGCGCTTCCTGCACGCCCCCGAAAAGGAGCGCAGCGCCCTGCTCGAAAAGATGACCAACGTGGGCATATACTCGCGGCTGTCGGTGGCCGCCTTTGAGAAAGCCCGTGAGGAAGAGCAGAAAACCAAGCTGCTCGAAGCCACCCTGCACGCCACCCGCCTGCTACCCGACGAGGAGCGCCTGCGCCTGGCGCGCCTGCTCGACGAGCTGCACGAGGAGGCCATAATCACCTACGAGCACCAGCAGGAGCTAACCACCTGCCTGGCCTGGCGCATTGAACTAGACAGCCTTAACAAGCAGCTGGCCGAGGCCAGCCGGCAGGCCGAGCGCATCGCCCAGGAAGACGCGGAGTTACAGCCCGCGCTTGTGCGGCTGGCCGGCCACGAGCGCGCCGCCACGCCGGCGCTGTCCACGGCCTTTGTGCTGAGCGAACAGGCCCACTTGGAGCTGCGCCGCGACACCGAGGCCCTGGCCCAGCTGGAGCAGCAGTTTCCCAGCCTGCTCACGGCGGCGGCGGCGGCGGAGGTGGCCGCCTCCGCCGCCATCGCTAGCCAAGCCACCGCCCAGCAGGAGGCCGACGACCTGCGCCCGGTATTGCAGGAGGTAATTGCCCAGGACAATAGTATTAAAGAAGACCGCCGCCGGCTAGCCGAGCAACACGCTGCTTATCGCCTCGACCACGCAGCCCATGCGGCCAAGCAGCAAGCCTGGCAGCATACGCAAACCAACGAGCTAGCCCGGTTGAGCCAACGCCAGGCCACCCTGGAAGACTGGCTCCTAACCCACGACCACGAAAAAAACCTTACCGAAGAGCTGCGCGAAATTAATCGACAACTTTTTGACCTGGAATCAGTTAACAAAGAACTGGCCAGCTTGGAAGCCCAGCAGAAGGCCCAGTTGCGACAGCTGGCTGATACCACCGCCGACCGCCACCGCCATGAGCAAGCCGCAGCCGAGGCGCAGCAGCAGCAGCGCGTGCTGGTGGAGAAGGGCCGCCCCTGCCGCGAACAAGTACTGGCGCTACTACAGGGTACCACGCCCGAACTACTGGACCAGCAATACGATGCGCTCACGGCCCGCGTGCGGCTGTTGCAGCGCCTGGCCCCGCTAGCCCAAGCTGCCCACGACCAGGCTAGCCGAGCCGCCGCCCTCACGCAAGAGCACCAGCAGGCGGCCCCGCTGCTGGCTAGTGCCGAGCTAGCCGCTGAGCACTTGAGCCAGCGGCAGGCCGACGGCCAACGCTTACTCGAAAGCTATCAACGTGAGCTGCGCGCCCAGCAAGTGCTGGCCGACCTCAATACCCACCGCCAGCAGTTGCAACCCGGCCAGCCTTGCCCTTTGTGTGGGGCGGCCGAGCACGCTTTTACCCCAGACTTTACGGCTGATGCCGATGAGCCGGAAGCCCGTGTGCGCCTGCAGCAGCTAGCGGTAGGCCAGCTTCAGGCCGCGCTGGTACAGGCGGGCCAAGAGCTAGCCCGCCTGCGCTACGCGCAGCAGCAGCGCCTAGGACAGCGTGACGAAGCGGCCGCCCTCGCCAGCCTTACTCGCCAGCAAGCTGCGGAGCTAGCTGCTACCCTAACCCCAGCCCTCCCAACCCCGACCGACCCTGACGCGCTAAGCCAAGCCCTGGCCGCCGCCACCTTACAGCAGACCAATGCCGACACAGCTCGCCGCCAACTAGCCGTTTTGAATGAGCAGCTAGCGGGCCTTAAAGCCGAGCATACTGCTGCTGGCGAACAGCTTGCACGCGCCCAAAAAGAAGCCCAGCTTGCGGAAGAGCGTCAGCGAATGGCTCAGCAAACGCTGGTGCCGCTTGGTGCAGAGATAGCCGAAGCCCGCCTACGAGCCAATGATTATCGCACCGAGATTCAACACCTGCTACGTCCGCATAGCTTGGCTTTACCGGCCGCCCCGCAGCCCTACGACGGGGTACTGGCTACGCTCAACGACCGGGCCGACAGTTTCTTAGCCCAAACGCGGGCCCGCGAAGAGCTAAAAAGCCAGCTGGCGGGCTTGCTGGCGCGCCAACTGGCGCAGGCCGAAGAGCTGCAGCGCAATGACAGCCGGCTCACGACGGTCGCCATTGACCTTGCCAGCGCGCAGCAGGCCCTTGACCAGAAGCAAGCGGCCCGGCTGGCCCGCTACGCCGGCCCCAACCCCGCCGCCGAGGATGAGCGCCTGCACCAAACTACGCGGCAGCTAACCCAGGCCGCCCAGCAAGCCGAGGCCACCCGCACCCGCCAGCAGCTCGCGTTGGAAGGGACCCGCGAAAAAATAACCCAGCGCCGGGCCGACCTGCAACGCCACGAGGCCGACTACCAGGCGCGCGAGGCCGAGCTAGCCGCCGCCCTGGCCACCGCCGGCTTTGCCACCGCTGCCGAGGCGCGGGCACTGCTGCTCCCCGAGGCCGAGGCCCGGCAGTTGGCGCAACGCCGCCAGCGCCACCTCACCGACCAGCAGGCCACTCAGCAGCTGCTGGCCAAGCTAACGGCCGACCTGGCGCAGCACCACGAGCTGGCCCTCACGCACTTGCCCACGGCGGCCCTCACTGCTGAGTTAAATCAACTCAACGCCGAAAATGAGAAGCTGCACCAGCGCCTCGGGGCTGCCGCCAGCCAGCTGGCCCAGGATGACGAGGCCCGCCAGCAGCAGGCCGAGGGGCTGCGCCAGCTCGCCACCCGCCAGCAGGAGCAGCAGCGCTGGCAAGACCTGGCCGAGCAAATCGGCTCGGCCAAGGGCGACAAGTTCAGCCAGTTTGCCCAGGGCCTGACGCTCAGCCACCTGGCGCGGCTGGCCAACCTGCGTCTGAAGCAGCTCACGGGCCGCTATACCATTCTCAAAACGCCCAACCGCAACCTGGAACTGCAAATCATCGACCACGACCAGGCCGATACCGTGCGGCCGATGGCGTCGCTCTCGGGCGGCGAAAGCTTCCTGGTGAGCCTGGCCCTGGCGCTGGGCCTGAGCGAGCTAGCCGGCTACAAGGCGCGCATTGAGTCGTTGTTTATCGACGAGGGCTTCGGCACGCTCGACCCCGAATCGCTCAACACGGCGCTCGATGCGCTGGAGCGTCTCCAGCACTCGGGCAAGATGATTGGCATCATCTCGCACGTCGCCGATTTGAAGGAACGCATCGGCACCCAGATACGGGTGCAGCCCGGCGCGGGCGGCAACAGCACCGTGCGCGTAGTTGACGTAGTCGGCACTGAAACCGAGTGCAATGGCTAATTAGTAATGAGCAATGAACAGTTAACAATGAGCAGAAAATTGTTCATTGTTCATTGTTCATTGCTAATCTCACTTCGGCCCAGGTCCAGTATTTTTTGGGTTGAATATTCGCGTAACCTTTTTGAAGAAAGGCGACTACCTCGGCTTCTAGCGTATCGGGGGCCAGCGAAGAGGCGTAGATGGGGCGGCCGTCGGGGTCGGCGTAGCGCTCGGCTTTGGGCAACGGCCGGCCGGCCAGGCGCAGCAGCGGGCCGGTGTCGGTGAGCGGGTCGGCGGCCCAGCGGTAGGCGCCTTTTTCCAGCTCGTTGAGGCGAGCGGCCAGCGGGGCCAGCGGCAGGCGCGGCAGTGTGGGGCGGCTTTCGAGGTCTATCCAGGTGGTGTACTTGCATTCCAGCTCGTAGCGCTGGCCATCATAAAGGCTTAATATCCAATCAAAGCCCGCCGTGGGACCAAATAGGGCATAGTAGGGCCCTGGCTCCGGCGTACGCAGCACAACCAGGCCAATTTCGGGGTAGTCGGTGCGCTGCGTGAGCGGCCCTTGCAGCCGGGCAGCGGCCTGCCGCACGCGCGTGTACTCAGGCTCCCAGGCGGCGCGGCCGGCCTCGGGATTACGCAGGATTTCGGCGAAGCGCGGCAGAAACCAGGCAAATTTCTCGGCCGACGCCTCGTCTTCGCGCTGGTGGCGGGCGGGCGCACCGAAGGGCTCGTAAAAGCGGGCCTTCTCCTCGGCATTAAGCCAGCAGACGAGTTGCAGGGCGTGAACGGCCAGCGGATGCTGCCAGTCGATTTCGCGGAAGTCGCCCAGCGTGGCGGTGAGGCGCAGCAGCGCCTCGTGGGCCAGCGCCAGCTCAGGGTTCAGCAAGGTCCACACACCGATAAAGCCGTCGATATCGAAGTGGTTGGCCGTGACGGCGCGGGCATCGAGGCCGGGCGTGGCGGGTGCGTGCAGGGCGCGCAGGCACGAGCCGGCGCTGGTGTCATCGCGCAGGGCGGCGGGCGTGGCGGCCCCCCGCCAATGTGCCAGCGTGAGAGCCGCGCCCAGCCCCGTGCTGTCCACTACAATGGTGGGCTGCCGCCGCAACTGCCCAAACGGCACAAAATACCGGGCTGGCCCGCCGCGTATGGCTCCTGATTCCTTAGTCATTAGGCACTACTTGATTACTTGCCGCCCCAGCGATTACGAATTTTCTCCACCCGGTTTTTTCGAATCCAGCCGAGGTAGCCTTGCAATTCTTCGGCGGCGCGCAGCGCCTCCACCGTGTGGTACTGGCGGGCCAGGGCGCGGTTGGTGAGGAAGCGGTGCACGCTGCTGTGGCAGGGCTGGCACAGGTCCACGGTTTCGCCGTGGCGGCCGCCCTCTTCGCGGGGCACGAGGTGGTGGCGGCTGGTGTGCTGCACCGCCCGCTCGCAGAGGCCGCAACGGAGGTCGGTGGGCCGCTGGGCGCGGGCCGTCGCCTCAGCGGCGGCCTGGGCAAGTTGCTGACGGCGAGTCACGGGAAGGACGACTGGATAAGATAAACTACCTGTTGAATTTAACCCTAATTAGGCGCCAAGAGTTGCGCGGTGCCACACTAGCCCCCTATATTGACCGCCGTTTGAGGCATTTACGCATTATTAATTTTTTGCAACGCTTTCATCTCTTTTTTCTCTCTTTTTTTCTCTAAATGGTACACTATTCTACTCTTTTTCAAAGTGCTTGGGTGCGGCGCGGGGCTGCTGCGGCTACCCTACTGATTGGTAGCCTGTGCGCTTCGGGCGCGCACGCCCAAACCTGGATGGTTTCGACCACGCCACACATCAAGCTGGGGATACTGGACAAGTACAACGCCTTGGGTGGGTACAGCGCGGTCTTCATTGTGAAGAACGAGAAAACCGGCCAGGAATTTATGCTCACCAAGCAAGTGCCGAAGGGTGAGAACGGGGCGGATGTTTTCTTCCCCACCGAGCCCAGCGACCCCGAGTATTTCAAGAATATGGCGGGCCTGGCGGCGCAGCCCACGCCGGGCCGCTACCTCTGGGAGTGCCGGGTAAATGGTAAAAAAGCCGTGGGCGGCTTCTTCAACTTCCCCGAAACGGGCAACGACATCACCGTGCTGGACGCCGCCAAGCGCTAGCTAGCCCCGCACCACGCGCATAAAGGGCACCGCATCGGGCAGCGGGCCGAGCAGCTCGGCCAGTGCTTGCAGGAAGCGGCCGGCCGTATCGGGCCGGCCGGCGGGCGGGCCCGGCGCGTGGTGGCGGTGCTGCTCGCCGCGCAGCTCGCCGAGCAGGGTGGGCGTGCCGGCTTCTTCGGGGCTGCGGCCCAGGGCAGCTTCGAGCAGGAAGTAGCGCGGCGGGGCCTCGTCGGGGGTGAAGTCGTCGGCCTCCTCCTCTTCCTCATCGTCATCGGGGTTGAGGTGCGGCTGGTCGTCGGGGCCGGCCTCGGGGCCTTCGTACACGATGGCGACGAGGTGCGCCTCGCCGGTGGCCTGCGGGGCAGGCAGCTGGAGCAGCGCCGTGGGGCGGCTGGCTACCTGGTGCCAGCTCAGGTGCAGGCCCCGGGGCGACACCCGCTCGCGCGGGGGCAGGCTTTCGGCCGCCTTATCCCACATGTAGAGCAGCAGCTCGCGGGCCAGCAGCGGGTCGGCCAGCTCGCGGCGCACGGCGGCGGGCCGGCGCCCTATGAGCTGAGGCAGCATCAGGTAGGCAAAATGGTGGGGATGCGGGCGGGCCATGCAACAAACGGACAACTACTAACAACAATAACCGGGCAACTGGCTAAGCCGATGGCCGCTGGCAAAGGTAACGGCCGCAGCGGGTGCGCAGGTTTAAGCAGGCGGGCTAGCCAGCACCTGCTGCACGGCCTGCCACAGCACCTGGGCCGTGTGCTCCCAGGTGAAGCGGGCGGCGTTGGCCAGCCCGGCGGTGCGCAGGCGGGCGCGCAGCGGCTCATCGGTGGCCAGCTGGCGCAGGCCCTGGGCAATGGCGGCCGGCTGGTGCGGGTCGCAGAGCACGGCCGCCGCCGGGCCGCCGGCCGCCTCAGGCAACGACGATACATTGGAGGTGAGCACCGGGCAGCCGCTGGCCTGGGCCTCCACCACTGGCAAGCCAAACCCCTCAAAGAACGGCACGTACACCGTAGCCAGCGCCGCCGCATAAAGGCTGGCCAGGTCGGCCTCGCTCACGCGGCCGGTAAAATCCACGGCGGCCTGCACGGCGGGCGGCAGGCTCCGAAACAGCTCAAATACCGGCCCCGCTTTCCAGGCGGTACGCCCCACCAATAGCAGGCGCACCGGGCCAACCACCGCACCGCCTTCCGCCTTAAACCAGGCAAAGGCCTGGAGGAGGTGGAGCAGATTTTTGCGCGGCTGCAACGCGCCCACGAACAGAAAATACGGCTGGCCCTGGCTGAAACGCTGGCGCGTGGCCACTTGCGCGGCGGCGGGCTGCGGGGCAAAGTGCCGGGCCGGCGCGTTGTGCGCCACCAGCAGCTGGCCGGCGGGCAAGCCGTATTGCCGGGCCACGTCCTGCCGGGTGGCGTCGGACACGGTCACGAGCTGCTCGACGGCGCGGGCGAAACGGGGCAGGAAATAGGCGTAGTAGCGCCCCATCAGCCAGCCCACATCCTGGGGGCGGTGCAGGTAGGCGAGGTCGTGCAGCACCATCACGCGGGGCACGGCGGTGCCGAGCACCGTGAAGCCCTCGGGCGAGAGCAGCACGGCTGGCCGATGCCGGCGCAGCCACTGGCCCACCGCGCCTTCGTACCAGGCCAGCATCAGCAGCGGGTGGCGGGCGGGCGGCAGCAGCACGTGCGGCACTACGTTGGGGCCCAGCAGGTAGCGCGGGTCGTAGGCGCGGTCGAAGAGGAAGTGAAAAGTGCAGTCCGGCTGCTGCTGCACCAGGCAGCGCAGGGCTTCAAACGTGTAGCGCCCCAGCCCCTCCAAGTGGCCACCCGGCAGCAGGAAACGCGTGGTGACGGCAATGTGCATCTTTTTTAATTATGAATTATGAGTTGCAGGGAGAGCACAAGGGATTCAGCGAAAATAATTCATAATTCATAATTCATAATTCATAATTCATAATTCATAATTCATAATTCATAATTCATAATTCATAATTCATAATTCATAATTCATAATTCCCTGCTACGGCGCAGCTGGCGGAGTTCCTGGATTTGCACCAGGCCGGTGAGTAGCAGCAGGCCGGCGAATAATACGCTCATCAGCCCGGCTTCCAGCCACCACGCTAGGGCCAGCTGGGTGCGGGCCAGGTACCAGCCGCCGCACAGCAGCCCGAAGGCCAGCGCCAGCCGGGCCAGCAGGTGCCAGGGCACGGGCACGCCCATGCGGCGCGCCACCAGCCACACGTAGCCGCCCGATACGAGCACGCCGCTGACTAGGGTGTTGAGGGCGGCGGCCACGGCGCCGTAGCGGGGCAGCAGCAGCAGATTGAGGGTGAGGTTGAGGCCGATGCTCAGGGCCACGAGCCAGCTTACGGGCTTTTGGTAGCGGGTGCCCGTGAGCAGGGTGCTGTAGATGGCGAAGAAGGCGTTGACCAGCACGTTGAGAAATAATATCTTCAGGCACAGGGTCATGTGCGCTAGTTCAGGGCCGGTACTGCGGCCGAACTGCCAGAACAGCACCTCACCCCGAAACAGCACGAAGGCCACCACCACCAGCAGCGGCACGGCCACCACCCGCTGGCCCACCCACAGCAGCTGGCGCAGCTCGCGGGGCCGGGCGGCGGCGTGGGCAAAGCGCGCAAAAAACAGCGGCAGCACCGTCCAGGCGTACATCATGGCCGCGTCGAGCCAGCGGTAGGCGCCGGCGTAGTAGCCCGCCTCGCGGGCCGACGAGAGCCGCTCCAACAACACCATATCGACGCGCTCGTTGATGCCGTAGAGCAGGGCAATGAAGGCAAACGGCAGGCTGCCGCGCAGCAGCTGCCCCGCCCGCCGCCGCCGGGGCCAGCGGTGCGGCAGCTGCCCAAACAGCCGCCGCAGCAGCCCCAGAAACAGCACCGCCGTGAAGCCCGCCGCCACCAGCCGCGCCCCCACGTAGGTGCCCAGCCCCAGCCGGCCGCCCAGCAGCAGGCCCACTACCATGCCCAAAGCCAGCAGCTTTTCGAGCACCGAGAGCACGGCGTCGGTATTAAAATGCTGGCGCGCCTGCACCGGCGCCCGCAAAAACTGCCCGTACTGCGTGAGCAGCAGCCCCGCCCCCACCGCCGCCAGCAGGCCCAGCTGCGGGCCCCGGTAGCCCAGCCCCCAGCCCAGCGCCAGCAGGGCCAGCAGCGAGGCCAGGGTGAGTAGCCCCCGCAAGGGGAACAGGGTGGCAAACTGGCGGTTGGCAAACCTGGGCTCGGCGGCCAGGCGCTGCACCGTGAACTGCGTGAGGCCCAGGTCAGCAAAGGTGGCCACCACCACGGCCAGGGCCGAGCAGGCGGCAATCAGCCCGAAGGTGGCGTGGCCCAGGCGGTCCTGCACCACGTTTTCGAGCAGCACCCAGCCCGGCTTCACGAGCAGGTTGAGCGCCACGGCGAGGCTGATATTACCGAGAAAGCGTTTGATGCGAATAAATACGGGGACGGCCCGCGGCCAGTGAAAACGCAAAGATAAAGCCCCTGCCAGACCAGCTAGCAGTTTATATTTGCCTGTTGCGGCCCGGCCTCTGCGTGCCGCGGCAGTGTTGTTTTAGCTACTTATGTTGCCCCACTCGCCTCCCCCTTTTTCGTCCGCTGGCCTGCGGGCTGTTTTTTGGCGCTGGAAATACCAGCTGGCCCTGGCCCTGGCCCTCACGGCGGCGGTGAGCGCGGGCATCGCCTGGGCCTTGCCCAATATCTACAGCTCGACGGCCATTTTCCTGCCCGCTTCGCCCCAAGGCAGCGACCCCGACCGCCTGGTGCGGGGCCTGGTGCGGCTCGACCTCGATGGCACGTCGGTAGACCTCGACCGCGTGCTCACCATCGGGCAGTCGCTGCCCCTGGCCGAGCGCATGATTCGCCAGTTTCACCTCTACGAGCACTACGGGGCCGGCCAGCCGGGCACCGATGCCGCCGACAACTACGTGCTGGGCGAGTTTGCCAGCAACCTCAGCATCGTGCACAACGAGCGCGATGCCATTGAGCTGACCTTTCAGGACTGGGATAAGAAGCTGGCCGCCGACGTGGCCAATGCCCTGGTGGCCGCCATCGACTCGGCTACCCAGCAACTGACGCTCGAAAACCGGCGCAACATGCTCGACATCTACCGGCAGCGCTCGGCCCGGCTGGGGGCCAGCTACGCGCGCACCCGGCGGCAGCTGCTCGAAGCCCGCCGCCACTACGGCGTGTTTGGCCTCGAAGAGCAAAGCCGCTACCTGGCCAAGGCCATCATCGACACCGAGAAGGAGCTGCACGTGGCCGAGGCGGGCGGCCCCGGCAACGTGGCCGGCCTGCGCCGGGCTCTGCGCGGCCTCACCCAGCCCACGGCCGAGGGCGGCAACGTCATTAACCTGGAAGGCTGGACGCAGGGCGCCGACTCGGTGGCCTTCCTGGTGGCGCGTCTCACCGACCTGCGCACCCGCTACGCCGTGTCGCAGGCCGCCTTCGAGCAGACCGAAACGGCCCTGGGCAACCGGGTTTCCTCGCTGTATCTCATCCAGAAAGCCTACCCGGCCACGCACAAAAGCAAGCCCTTCCGGCTCGTGCTGGTAGTGGGCTCGGTGCTGGCGATGCTGGCCGTATCGGTTTTCCTGATTTTGCTGCTGGAGGTGTACCGCCACGAGCAAAACCGGCAGCCGGCGTAGGCACAGCAGCCCAAAATTCCGCTTCCTTTTACCCAGCTACTCATGCGCCACCTCCTGCTTCGCCTGCGCACTACCGATGCCAGCCAGTGGCTGTTTGTGGGCTTTGTGGCACTGGCCCTGGGCGGCATGCTGGCGGGGGGCCTCGTGGAGCAGCCAGTGCGGCTGGGGCCGGCGCTAGCGGTGCCGGCTCTGGTGCTGGCGGCCACTCGCTGGCGGTGGCTCTACTACGGCTTGTTTTTGACGCTGCCGTTCTCGCACGAAATCAGCCTGCCCGGCGGGCAAAAGATGGACGTGCCCTCCGAGCCGCTGCTGCTGGCGCTGCTGGGCTGCGTGCCGCTGGCCCTGCTGCTGGGCCCCGGCAGCTGGCGGCAGCTGGCCCCGCGCGAGTGGCGGCACCCGCTGCTGCTGCTGCCGCTGCTGCTGCTGGCCTGGGCGGGTATCGACACCTTTTTTTCGGTTGATAAAGTTAAGTCTATTAAGTATTTGCTGGCGAAATGCTGGTACCTGGTGCCGTTTCTGCTGGGCTCGCTGGTGGTGCTGCGGCGGCCCACCGACTTCTGGCGACTGGCGGCGTGCTACGTGGGCGGGGCGGTGGTGAGCCTGCTGTGGGTGCTGCCGCGCCACGCCAGCATCGGGTTCAGCTTTGGGCGGGTTAACTGGGCGCTCCAACCGTTTTACGTCAACCACGTGGTGTATGCCACTACGCTGGCCTTGCTGCTGCCGTTTGCGGGTGGGCTGGCGGCGCGGGCCACCACGCGGGGCCAGCGGTGGCTGTGGCTGGCGGCCGGCGGGGCGCTGCTGTTTGGGCTGCTCACGTCCTACACGCGGGCCTCGTGGCTGGCCGTGCCGGTGGCGGGCATGTACTACGTGGTGATGCGGCTGCGCCTCACGCGGGTGCTGCTGCTGGTGGTGGCGCTGAGCACGGCGGGCCTCGTGACGTACTTCGTGAGCAATCAGAATTATATCCGCTTCCGGCCCGATTATCAGCACACTACCTGGCACGGCAACAGCTTTACCGACCACCTCATCTCGACCTACAAGTTTCAGGATGTGTCGGGCATGGAGCGGGTGTACCGCTGGGTGGCCGCCGCCCGCATGGTGGCCGCCAAGCCCCTCACGGGCAGCGGCCCCTCCACCTTCAACCCTGAGTACAAGCGCTATACGGTCACGAGCTTTCACACCTACGTGAGCGCCAACCGCACGGGCTCGACCACGCACAACTACTTTCTGCTGCAACTGGCCGAGCAGGGTATTCCGGCCTTCGTGCTCTTTTGCACGCTGGTGGGCGCGGCCCTGCTCACCGCCGAGCGCCTCTACCACGCCACCCGGCCGCACCCCGAGCTGCGCCGCGTGGTGGTGGTCGTCACGCTGTCGTTCGTCATCATCGTCTTCCACCTGCTGCTCAATGAGCTGGTGGAGAACGACAAAGTAGGCTCCATCTTTTTCGTGGCGCTGGCCCTGCTCATCCGCAGCGGCACCTGGCTGGCGCCTGCCCCCACTGATGGCAGTAAGCCTGTTGCATAGCGCGTAGCGCCCGCTTCGCGTTACGCTGTCGCCTACTTCACCCGCAGACTCAGCATGGTCACGTCGTCGGCGAAGCGCTCGCCGTTGACGTTGAACTGCTGGATGCAGTGCAGCAATTCCTGGTGCAGGCGGGGCAGCGGCAGGTAGCGGTTGCGGGCCAGGGTGTGCAGCACGCCTTCTTCGCCAAACTCCTGCTGCTGCTCGTTGAAGACCTCGGTGAGGCCGTCGGTGTAAATAAATAGCAGCGAGTGCGGCGGCATGGCGGCCAGCCCCACCCGGAAGGGCGGCAGGTCGGGCATGATGCCCAGCATCACGGTGCCCTCGTGCAGGGGCTGGGTCGGGCCCACGTCGGGCAGCAGCAGCGGGTCGTTGTGGCCGGCGTTCACGTACTCCAGCACCTGCGTGCGGCGGTCGTAGAGGGCCAGGAAGGCGGTGATGAACTTCTCGCCGCCCGCGTTGCGAAAGATAAGGTGATTGAGTTCGCGTACGATGGTCACCAGGTCCACACCCTGGCGCAGCAGCGTGCGCAGGCCTGCCTGGAAGTTCGACATCAGCAGGGAGGCCGGCACGCCCTTGCCGCTCACGTCGGCCACGCACACCAGCAGGCGGTGCTTGTCGATTTCGACCACATCGTAGTAGTCGCCGCCAATCTCGGTGTGGGGCTGATAGGTGGCGTGCAGCGCGTAGTGCCCGTTGTTAGGCAACGACTGCGGGAAGAGCAATTGCTGCACCTGCTGGGCAATCTCAATCTCGCGGCGCACCGCCGACTCGGCCATCAGCAGGATTTCGCGCTGGTGGGCCAGGCGCAGGTTGGCCACGGCCCCGAGCAGGATGTTGCTCAGCGTTTCGAGGAAGGAAAGGGCCTCGCGGCTGGCGTAGTCGCCGTGCAGGGTGCCCACAAATACCAGGGCCTGCACGTTTTCCTGCTGGCGCACGGGCACCATCAGCTCAAAGTTTTCCCATTCGGCGCCCAAGTTCAGGTCTTTCACCCGGCAAGTCGGCGTGAGGCACCAGCCGGCCACCTCGGCGGGCAGGAAATGCGAGTCGGGCGACAAGGCCGTGCCGAAGTTCACTTTCAGCCGGAAAGCCCCTTCATCGAGCACGTACAGGGCCAGCCGGCGCACACCGAGCTGGCCGATGAGCGTGAACTGGTAGATTTTATACAAGTCAGCCTCGGCCGAGTTGTGGGTGATGGCTTGCGTGATTTCCAGCAGCGCCCCTAGCTCGCGCTCTTTGAGAAAGAGGCGTTTTTCGAGGCCCGCGACAGTGGCTTGGTGGGGCATAGGCGGGGGCAAAGGTACCCACTGGCCCGGGGGCCGGGCATCGGACGGTAAGAAAGGAAGGGCCTGCAATAATACACCCAGCCGCCGAACTCGTCCGGCCGGCGCTTAGGTAAGCTGGGTTTTGGGGTCGAAGGCATCGCGCAGGCCGTTGCCCAGCACGTTGAAACTCAGCACCAGCAGGCTGATGGCCAGCCCCGGCAACGCAGTCAGCCAGAGGCCGGCCTCGGTACCGAGCAGGTCGTAGCCTTCTTTCACCATGAGGCCCCAACTGGGGGCCGGGGGCTGCACGCCCAGGCCGAGGAAGCTCAGGCCGGCCTCGAGGAGGATGGCGGCGGCAAAATTACTGGTGGCCAGCACGATGAGTGGCCCGCGCAGATTAGGCAGCAGGTGCACGAAGATGAGCCGGCTGGTGGGCAGCCCCAGCACCCGCCCCGCCTCGATAAACGTGGCCGAGCGCAGCCCCAGCACCTGCCCGCGCACCACCCGCGCCACATCGACCCACATGGTGAGGCCCACGGCCACAAAGCTGACCCACACGCCTTTGCTATCCAGGGCCAGCGAGATGCCGATGACAAGCATGATGCCCGGGATGCTCCACACCACCGTCATCAGGCCCAGCAGCAGGCTATCGACCCAGCCGCCGAAGTAGCCGGCCACCGCCCCCACCGCCACGCCGATAACCAGCGAGATGAGCACCGCCACCAGCCCGATGCCCAGCGAGATGCGCGTGCCCAGCAGCAGGCGGCTCAGCTCGTCGCGGCCAGCTTTGTCGGTGCCCAGCCAGTAGCGGCGGGTGATGAGGTGAGTTGGTGAATTGGTGAGTTGGCGAGTTGAGATGCTATTATCGGCTACCTCTTCCTTAACCTGGGGCGGGCAGCCGTGCCACCACGCTTGCAGCGCGTTGCCAGGCGCAGGGGCGTTGGGGTCGGGCACCTGGCGCAGGGTAGCGACGAAGCCAGGCGGCTGCTTTTGCAACTGCACGAGGCCGTTGTTGGCGTCGGGCGAGTTGTCGGGCAGCACCCAGTAGCCCAGCAGCGCCACCAGCGCGCACAGCCCAATGAAGACCAGGCCCGCCACGGCGGGGCGGTTGGCCCACAGGCGCTGGCGCACGTAGTAGCCGGGGGTGCGCGCCGGGGGCGGCACCACCACGGCCGTATCGGGCGCGGCCGGCAGGGCGTCGGGGAGGGCGGGCGCGGCGGCCACGGCTAGCGGGTGTTGTGCTGAAGCAGGCCCTCCTTGGAGGCCAGGTAGCTGGCATCCTGGCCCAGCGCGCCGAACGAGGTGGGCTCGTAGGCCAGCTCGGTATCGGGGTCGGGCCAGTAGTAGCGCACCAGGCCGCGCTCGAGCAGGCCGCCCAGCAGGGGCAGCAGCTCGGCGGCGGGCAGGCCGGTTTTCTCGAGTAATACCCGGAAAGGAGTGACGAAATAAAGCTCGTCGAGCAGGTCAAATTCAGCGTCGTTCATGAAGGGCAAAAGTACTTCCGTTTGGCCTTGTTAGTGGGGCAAAAGGGGCCTAAAATATCCTTTGCTGTCATACTGGGCTGGCCGAAGCATCTCTATAGCTTCCTTAAACGGCCCCAGTAAAGCGGGCGAGATACTTCGGCCAGCTCAGCATGACGTTCTGTATAAATTCTACACGCGCTTGCGCTACTCCTTCACCCGGCGCACCCGCAGGCAGTCGAGCATGGCCTGGTTTACGGCGCCGTTCATGTTGGTATTAGCGGGCTCGCAGGTGAGTGTGAGAGTGTTTTTGCCCTTAGCCAGCGGCACCAGGATGGGGTTGGAGAAGCCCCAATTGCTCCACTCCCCCACCCCGCGCTGAGGCAGCACCACGGTGCCCAGCAGCTGGCCCCGGCCGTCGCGCAGGGTGCGGATGGCGCACTTATTAGCGGTGTTAATCGGGCCGTTGCCGTTGGCGTAGCGAAAGTCGAGGGCGTAGAGGCCCGCCTCGGGCACCTCCACGGGCAGCGTGAGGCGCTGGTTTTGGGTGGTACTGACTTCGATGAAGCCCTGGCCGCTGAAACCCTGGTAGGCGTAAGCGGCGGCCGGGGCCAGGGTTTCGAGCTGGTAGCGCTGGCCCGCCGCATGCGGCCCCAGCACGAGGGGCTCGCTCGCAAAGGACTCCAGCGCGAAGCCCCCCGGGGCCGCGCCTTCCTGCGAAATCCTGATAACCTGGTACTCGGCGTCTTCATTGGCGGGCACCGCATATTCCAGGTCAGACGTCATATCCAGCTGGCGGCCATTTTTGAGTATCAGGTAGGTACTGGGGTCCTTCAGGCGGTCGGCCTCGGGACGGCTGCCGTGCAGTTCGGTCCAGCTCAGGCGGCCGTGGGCGTAGGCCAGCGTGGGCGTAGCCGGGGCAGTGGCATTGGCCACGCGGGTCACCTTGCTTTGGGGCAGGGGCTGGCTTTTGAGCACAATGCGCAGGGCGTGGGGGCCGGTGAGGCTAGCGGGCACGGCGGCCCCGGGCAGGGGCTTGCCGTCGAGGGTAATTTCCTGGATTTCGTTGCCGTAGCCGGTCAGCTCAATAGTCAGAATAGCCTGCCGGTACTTGAAATTGGTGAGCTGGCGCGCGCCCTTAAACGCCTGGGGCACGAAGGGCCGAAAAACCAGCCGGTCGGTTTCGTAGTGCATCCCAAACAGCACCTTGTACACCAGCCCCAGGCTGCCCGAGAGGCTCCAGAGCATGTTGCTGCTGTTGACCTGGGTGCCGGCAAAGTCGCCGGTGCCAGCCACGAAATTCTCCTTATTGGTCAAAAAAAGGGCCGCCGGGCGGTAGATGGCGGCGATGCTCTCGGTGAGGGAAGCTTCGTTGCCGGCCTTGGCGGCGGCCAGCGCCCAGAAGCTCTGCACGAAGGGCCATACGGCATCGTTGTGGTAGGGCGGGATGCCCGGAATCTGCGGGTAGATGCACGGGATGCCGAAGGGCGTGGTGGGCGTTTTTTCGACCACGGTGCGCGCCCGGCTGGCGTCGGCCACGTCGAAGAGCACGCTCAGGGCCTCGCCCAGCGCCTCGGCGCGCGGCGACACCACGGGGTACACCCGGCCGTAGCGGTACTGGCCATAGTAGCCCCGCGACTCGTCCCAGAGCAGCTCGTTGATACCGCCCCGGATGTCGGCGGCCCAGCGGGTGTGGCGGCTCGCCACGGCCGCCTCGCCGAGCTGGCCGGCCATGAGCGCCAGCACGGTATTGGCCTGAGCGTGCACGGCGTTGGTGCCCAGGTTCTGGCTCTGGTAGATATCGGCCGGCTGCATCCAGCGCGGGTAGGTTTGCTCGCGCCAGTCGAGAAACGACGACTCACCGCGCACAAGGCCGGTGGCCGGGTCGTAGGCATTTTGGGCATCTTCTTCGAGCGATTTTTTCACCACTGGGTACACCCGGCGCAGCCAGTTTTCGTCGCCCGTCACCTTGTAGATTTCCCAGGCCGCCACCGCCCAGATAACGCGGTCGGTGGAGCACGGGTAGGCCCCGCCCGTGCCCGTATCCTGAATAATGCGGCCCTCGGGGCTCACCTTGCGCAGCAGGCTGGTCATGGCCACCTGGGGCTGCAACGTGGCCTGGGCCAGGATGATGGAGTAGCTGATATCCCGCGTCCAGACGCCCGCCCACTCCTTGCCGGTGCGGAAGGTGCCATCGGGCTCCACGGCGCGGCGAGCCTCCTCCAGGGCCAGGTTGTATAGCGCGTCGGCCAGCGGGTAGTCGGATTTATACTGCGGCAGGTCGTCGGTTTTGAGAGTCTTCTGCCAGCTTGCGGCGGTGGTTTTGGCGGCCTCGGGCTGGTTGAGGGTCAGCGTCACCTCGTAGATGCCGTTGCCGTCGGGGTCGTGCATTTCCAGCTCGGGCTTGTGGGCGAGGTTGTCGAAGTCCCAGCTTAGCGGGGCCTGCGCGCCGGCCACGAATACCTTCTTGAAATCCTGCTTGTACAGCTTCTCGCCCTTGTACGTGGTGTAGTAGCCCTGCTTGGCGAAGGCTTGCAGCACGGGCCGCAGGTCGAGGCGGATTTTCAGCTTCGTACTAGGCGCCAGGAACTGGTCGGCGGGCTCAGGGCGCGGGTCCACGTAGCGCTGGCCGAAGGCGATAACCGGCGTTTCGAGCACCGCGCCGGGGGTAGCGGGCAGGGCCAGAAAGGAGTTATCCTGGCCGGGCGCCAGCTCGTTGTCCTGCCCGTTGAGGCTGAACTTGAACACGATTTTGGGACTCTGCCGCTCGTTGGCCGGGCTGCGGTAGTTGGAGGTGAGCGCCGTGGCCGAGGTGGCGCGGGCGTGGTTGGGGCCCTGCACCACGCTGTCGCGGTACAGCGCGTAGGCTTCGGACTGCCAGATGGCCCCGGCGCTTTTGGCTTCTTCGCCCTCGCCTTGGTCGCCAGCGCCGGGCGTAGCCTGGCAGCTCGCTAGTAGCAGCCCGCCCGCCAGCAGCACCGCACTCAATTCATAATAAGTCATGGAAGAAAGGGTAGGTACCTTATTTCTGAAAGAGAAAAACGAGGCGCAGAGGACGTACCTTATGTTGAATGGCCAGAAAAATAGGGTACAGACTGTGTACCCTATTTTTCTGGCCATTCAACATAAGGTACACTCAGGCTACCTGAATCCCCACGGCCGCCAGCGCCCGCCAGAAGCTAGGGTACGACTTGCGCACCACCTGCGGCTCGTGCACCAGCAGCGGCCCACGCATGGCCAGCGGCGCAAAGGCCATTGCCATGCGGTGGTCCTCGTAGGTTTCCACCGTCTGACCGTCTACTTTAAAGGTGCCGGGCTGCACCTCAAACACGCCGGGCTCGACCTCGGGCATGTCGGCCCCGAACTTGCGCAGCTCGTTCTGGATGGCCGCAATGCGGTCGGTTTCCTTGATGCGCAGACTGTGCAGGCCCGCAAAGCGGCGGCGGCGGCCCAGCGCGGCCACGACCACGGCCACCGTCTGGGCCAGGTCGGGGCAGTCGGTAAAGTCCGTGGTGGGCGCGCCCTCGGGGGCCGGGGCGGCCGGTATCTGAGTAAGGCGGGCACCGCTGCCGTCGGCCAGAAACTCGGTTTCGACGCCCAGCGGTCGCATGATAATCTGGATAACGTGGTCGCCCTGCCACGATTTTTCGCGCAGGCCGGGCAGCAGCACGCTGGCCCCGGCCGGGGCCAGGGCCACCAGCGCGTACCAGTAGCTGGCCGCCGACCAGTCGCTCTCCACGGTGTAGTCGGCCGGGCGGTAGCCGCCGGGCTGCACCATTATTTCGTCGCGCTTTGTCTCGGTGGCCGTGGCCCCGAAGTGGCGCATCAGCTTCAACGTCATTTTGATGTAAGGGCGCGAGCCGATTTCGCCGGTCAGGCGCAGGCGCAGGCCGCCGGGCAGCATGGGCGCTACCATCAGCAAAGCCGAAATATACTGGCTGCTGATATCGCCGCGCACCGCCAGCTCGGCCGGCTCGGTACGCGCTGCCAGCGGCTGGCCGCCGAAGATGAGCGGCGGGTAGCCCTCTTGCTCGGCATAGGTAATGTCGGACCCCAGTGCACGCAGCGCATCGACCAAGATGGCGATGGGCCGCTGCTTCATGCGGGCCGCGCCGGTGAGGGTGCCGCGCCAGCCGGTTACGGCCAGGTAGGCGGTCATGAAGCGCATGACGGTGCCGGCGTCCTGAGCGTCGAGTAGGTCGGTGGTGGCGGCCTCGTTGAGGAGGCGCGCCATCAGCACGGTATCGTTGGCTTCGGAGAGGTTGGCGAGGGTGCCGCCGCCGGCCAGGCGCTGGAGCAGCAGGGCGCGGTTGGCCTCGCTTTTGGAGGCGGGCAGCCGGCCGGTGCCGCCCAGTGGGCCGCCCGGCCAGCGCAGGGATTGGGTAGTCATAGGAAAGAAGGGCGCGCCAAAAAGGCCGCCATTTTAGAAGGTGAGGTAGGCGCGCAGCGAGGCCGCTATTTCGGCCAGGGTGATGGCCTGGTCGAAGATGCCGTGGCCCAGCCCGCGCAGCAGGGTGCATTTGATGACGTCGCCCCGGTTCTTTTTATCGTGCAGGGCGTAGACGGCGATGGCGGCGATTTCGCTTTCCGCAAAGCGCAGCGGCTCAAACGACAAGCTTACTACCTCCCGCACCTCGGCCAGCTCGCCAGCGCTGAGCAGGCCGCGCTGGGCCGAAAGCCAACCCTCGCAGAGGATGCCCGCCGCCACGGCTTCGCCGTGGCGCACGGCGCGGCCGGGCTGGGCCAGCAGGTAGCTTTCGAGGGCGTGGCCCACGGTGTGGCCGAAGTTGAGCAGCTTGCGCGGCCCGCTTTCGTGCGGGTCCTGGGCCACAATATTCTCTTTAATAGCCACCGAGTGGCGGATAATGGGCGTCCAGTCGGGCACGGTGGCCACGGCCAGCCCGCGCAGGTTGGCGAAGGCCGCCGCATCGGCAATGAGCGCGTGTTTGATAACCTCCGCGTAGCCCGAGCGCAGCTCGCCGGCCGGCAGCGTCGCCAGAAAGGCCGGGTCCATCACCACGGCTTCGGGCTCCTGAAACACGCCGATGTGGTTTTTGAAGCCCTGAAAATCGACGCCCGTTTTGCCACCCACGGCGGCATCTACCTGGGCCAGCAGCGTGGTGGGCACGCCCACGCAACGCAGGCCGCGCTTGTAAGTGGCGGCGCAAAACCCACCCAGGTCGGTGACGACGCCGCCGCCCAGGCACACGAGCAGCGCGTGGCGGTCGGCGTGGTTTTCGGTGAGCCAGCTCCACACGTCGGCGCAGGTAGCCAGGGTTTTATGCTCCTCGCCGGCGGCAATCACCAGCAGCTCGTGGGCGGGGAGCTGGGGCTGGAGACGCGGGTAGCAGTCGCGGGCCGTGTTGGTATCGGCCAGCACAAACAGGCGGCTCGGCGGGGCCTGGCGCAGCAGCTCGGCCAGGGCCGGCAGGGCCGCGGGGCCAATGGTGGGCGGGGTAGTCAAGGCAAAAACGGCGGTGGTAAAGCGAGTGCAAATAAACGGCGGCCGGCCCCAAGCATTTTAGGCGTAGCGCCGTGCAACGCTTCGCGGCGAGCCGGCATCTGTGAATAGACCGGTGTACTCGCCTGACTTTTCCACATGACCCGACTTCTGCGCTCCTGCTTCTTACTTGCTGCGTTGCCACTCGCCACCGGCTGCCAGACCGATGCCGACATCCGGCCCGCCCACTACGACGCGCTGGCCCTGGCCACCGGCCACTGGCAATGGGACAACTCGTCGTACCCAAGCGGCTTGCAAACGCCGGCCAGCCTGGGCTTCAGCCGCCAGCTGGTGTTTGGGCCCGAAGGCCGGCTGGTCATCAGCCGCTCGGGCCGGGACGATTACCGCATTACCTACCAGCTTTCGATGGGCAAGCCCCAGCCCTGCGGCGCGGTGGCGGTGCCGCTCGTCACCTACGCCAGCGAGCCCGAGCTGGGCAACACCGACGTCAAGCTCTACACGCTGAGCCAGGAGGCCAGCCGGCAGGTACTCACCATTGCCAGCGAGGCGCTGTGCGTAGATGGCGGGGCTGTAGAAACGTATCACTGGGTAGCCGAGTAGCCTGGCGGCGTCTTTCTTCCAGCATTATGAAAAAAATCTGCTACTCCCTGCTACTCCTGACCGGTGCGGGCCTCACTGGCTGCGGCAACAAGGCGAACTTGCCCAGCCCCGACAATCTCATCGGCACCTGGCGGCTCACGGATAGAATGTGCTACTGCGCGGCTACCCCCACTCCCGACGAAGTTATCACGTTCGATACGAGCCAGCGGTTTCAGATTTTTCGCAAGGGGGCGCTGGCCGCCGAAGGCAGCTATGCGCTTAGCCGGGGGCCCGCCTGCGGCGAAAGCGTGGACCGCGACCAGCTGCGCCTCACCGTTACCACGGCCGGCGCGTACGCGCCAACGGGGGCCTACACGGTGCAAAACCAGACGTTGGTTATCGACCAGACCAATAAGTGCGTTTCGGACGGCCCCATTTATACCTATACTCGCCAGCCTTAGCTTGCTGGCACAATCCTGGCAGTAGCCCCGCGAAGCCTGGCCCGTGCAACCCATTGCCGCCCGGCCGAGTAAGCTCCACACTACCTACTGCCTTTTCCATGAAGCAATTTCCCTTTGCCATCGCCCTGCTGGCTACCAGCGCCATCAGCTGCCAGCGCACTCCCCAAGCCACGGAGCCCAGCGCCACGCTCGTGGGCACCTGGCGCCTCACCGCCTACCAGTGCCACTGCCCGCCCAACCAGCCCGTGCCCGACGAGTCGGTGACCTTCGAGGCCGGCCAGCGCTTCAAGCTGTACCGCAAGGGTGCCCTCGCAGCCGAAGGCACCTACACTACGGGCGAGGGCGTGAGCTGCGGCGGCGGCACCCCTGAACCGATGATTACGCTCACGCCCAGCGCCGCCGATGCCTACGCTCCCAAAGGCGCCTATACGATGGAGGGCAACACGCTCGTCATCGACCAGTGTAGCGCGGCCGACGGCCCCAAGTACACCTTCACGCGCCAGTAATGGCTAGCCGGACGTAGGCCTAGCGGCGGATTCGCATTAAAAAGGGCAGGGGGAAGCGTACCAAGTTTGGTACGCTTCCCCCTGCCCTTTTTCTTTAATTCCTGCTACAAGCCCGGGCCCAGGTTCACCGGCCCGTCGATGGGGCGGCCGTTAAGCACCTCCGTCTGCTGCCGGATGCTTTCGATGTGAATGAGCTTATAAAGCTCGCCCACGAATTTCTCATCGATGTTGAGCTTGCGGCCCCACTCGGGGCGGGTTTTGAAAATCTCCTGCCAGCGCTCCAACTGGAGAATTTTTACGTTGTTTTCCTTCTTGTACTCGGCCAGCTCCTGGATGAGGGCCATGCGGCGGGCCAGCATTTCGAGGATTTCGTGGTCGGCGGTGTCCATTTTCTGGCGCAGCTCCTCGGCCTTGTTGCGGTAGTCCACGTTGTCGCTGGAGCGATAGCGGTACTTGAGCTCGCTCAGCAGCTCTTGCAGGCGGGCGGGCGTTACCTGCTGGGCGGCGTCGCTGAGGGCGTGGTCGGGGTCGGGGTGCGTCTCGATGATGATACCATCGTAGTCGAGGTCGAGCGCCTTCTGGGCGATGGGCAGCAGCAAGTCGCGCGCGCCGCCGATGTGGCTGGGGTCGTTGATGAGCGGCAGCTGCGGGTAGCGCGTTTTCAGCTCAATGGGGATAGCCCAGGTGGGTGCGTTGCGGTAGCGCGAGGGCGCAAACGTGCTGAAGCCCCGGTGAATAGCCGCCAGGTCGGTAATGCCGGCCCGCTCCAGGCGCTCCAGCGCCCCGGCCCACAGGGCGAGGTCGGGGTTAACGGGGTTTTTCACCATTACCGGCACGCCGGTACCGGCCAGCGCATCGGCCAGCTCCTGCACGGCAAAGGGGTTGACGGTGGTGCGCGCCCCAATCCAGAGCACGTCGATGCCGTGCTTCAGGGCTTCTTCTACGTGCTTGGGCGTGGCTACTTCGATGGCCATTGGCAGGCCGGTTTCGGCGCGGGCGGCTTGCAGCCAGGGCAGCGCGGCGGTGCCCATGCCCTCAAACCCGCCGGGCTTGGTGCGCGGCTTCCAGATGCCGGCGCGGTACATGTCGGCCTGCCCGGCGGCCTGGAGGGCGCGGGCTACGGTCAGTACTTGCTCTTCCGATTCGGCCGAGCACGGCCCGGCAATGATGAGCGGTTGGCCCTTGGCGGCCAGCCGACGGGTAAAAAAGGTGTCGGCGGTAGCGGTATTTTCCATTAGTAACTGTGGCCCCAAGTGGCACTTGGCGCCCGCGCCGCCGAGCCAGGGGCCGGCGAAAAGCATGAGTGAGGAGCAAAAACGGCGTGCCACCCCGTTTTACAAGGTTAAAAGTAACCTCCGGCCGCCGAACAGGGTTTTAAAAGGGGGTCGTACCTTCGTACATACCCGCTAGCCCACCCGCCTCTTCTCCTCCCTCCTGCCCCCTTTCGTATGTCTGCCCCGTCCAGTGTGCCCGCGCCGCCCGTCGCCCCTATCTCCTTCGAAGACACCCGCATTGCCTTCGAGGCCAAAACGGATAACGAACTCCGCAAGATGTATGGCCTGTTTGCGGCCATGAACAATGGCAGCCTGGTAAAAGCCGGCGGCGGCCTCATGCAGTCGGCGCTGAAATTCAATTTTCCCGGCACCAAGTTTCTTATCAAGCACAGCATCTTTAAGCAGTTTTGCGGCGGCGAGACTATCGAGGAGTGCAAGCCGGTAATTGCCGAGCTGGGCCGCTACCACATCGGCACCATCCTCGACTACTCGGTAGAAGGCACTGGCAACGACAAGAGCTTCGACCGCACCCGCGACGAGATTCTGGCGACCATCGCCCTGGCCGCCACCACGCCTAATATCCCATTCTCGGTTTTCAAGGTAACGGGCCTGATGCCCACGCCGCTGCTCGAAAAAGTGCAGGCCGGCGCGGCCCTCACTCCTACCGAAAAAGACACCTTTGAGCGCGGCCGCCAGCGCCTCGACGCCCTGTGCGCCAGCGCGCACCTACACGGCGTACGCCTGTTTGTGGACGCCGAGGAAAGCTGGTTTCAGCAAACCATCGACGACCTGGCCGAGGACATGATGCGCCGCTACAACCAGGAGCGCGCCATCGTCTGGAACACCTACCAACTCTACCGCCACGACCGCCTGGAGGCCCTGCAAGCTGCCCACGACCGCGCCGTAGCCGGCGCTTACTACCTGGGCGTGAAGCTCGTGCGCGGCGCCTACATGGAGAAGGAGGCCCGCGTAGCCCAGCAGCGCGGCCACCAGAACCCCATCAACCCCACCAAGCAGCACACCGACGACCTCTACAACGAGAGCCTGCGCTACTGCGTGCAACACGTAGACCGCATCAGCCTGTGCGCCGGCACCCACAACGAAGCCAGCTCGCTGCTGCTCACGCAGTTGATGCAGGAGGCCGGCCTGGCCCCCGGCGACGAGCGTGTGTGGTTTGCCCAGCTCTACGGCATGAGCGACAACCTGAGCTACAACCTCGCCCACGCCGGCTACCACACCGCCAAGTACGTGCCCTACGGCCCCGTGGAGGCCGTGATGCCCTACCTGCTGCGCCGCGCCAACGAGAATACGGCCATCGCGGGCCAAAGCAGCCGCGAGTTTTTGCTCATCCAGAAGGAATTGCGCCGCCGCCAAAACCGCTAACCAACGGCAGCACGTATATTTTTGCCTGCTGAGGGTGGATTTCAGCGACGTAGGCCTGATTTTTGGTACCTTACTCCCGCTTCGGGCCAATTGCTGAGCCGTAAATACGCTTATCAGTTGGCTTTCAGGCGCTAACGAGCTACTTGTCCCACCTTTTTTGTAAAGCTTAGGCTTACCCGGCTGCTCGTTGGCTGGGGGCGGCCGCCTGTTTTTCCAATGATTAACCGTCTTCGTCACTACCTCATCCGCTACGCTCGCCAGCAGGCCGGCACCGTAAGCTACCTTACGCTGGTGCAGGAATCCGAACTGGGGCTGAACTTGGACATCTCGCACGAGAAATCGCGCCTGAATGAAATGCTGACCGAGATTTCGACCGAGGAATTTGCGGCGGGGCGACCCATCCTCAGCAGCCTCGTGCGGGTGCAGGGCTCCAAGGGCCAGGGCGATAATTTTTACAAAATGTGCGAGCGCCTGGGCATGGGCGAGTGGCGTACCCTGAAGCAGGACGAAGGCTTTTTGAAGAACCTGATAAAGGAGTGCCGCGACTTCTGGCAGCAGGAAGCAAATTATGCACAATTTGCGGTTAATGAAGCTGCCCAATAGCTGAAACTCTACTGTTTGCTCACTGTCTGCTAATTAAGCCCCGCCTAATCGCGGGGCTTTTTTGTGGGCTTCCCGCCCGAAACTAACAATAGTTAGCCTCACGGCGCAACCCCCATTCACCTCACCCCGTTTAGGTAACCGAAGCGGGCTGTTTAGCTTTTCGCTTCTTCCCTCACTTAACTCTTCCTTTTCCGATGAATACCAACGATGCAAACAACCCGATGAATAACGGTACTGGCGCTGGCGCTAACTATGGCACTAGCAACACCGGCACCGGCCTCGGCAACAGCGGTATCACCAGCAACGAAAGCACGACCTACAACGCCGGCACTGGCCACGACAGCGCCACCGGCGGCTCTACCTCTTCCGACAACACCACCTTAGACTCCACTTCCACACCTCCCATGTCAACCACCTCCCCCACCACTCCGCTCAATACCGCCGACGAAAATGCTCGTCCCGGCGACGACTATAGCGCAACCGCCAAAGGCGCAGCAGTAGCCGGCACTGCCGGTGCCGTAGTAGGCCGCGGCGTAGATGCCGTGCAAAACACGACTGACCGCGCTGCTCATGCAGTAAAAGACGCCTTCACCGGCGAAAACGATAGCTACGACCATAAAGAAGGCAGCACCACGAGCGGTATCTTCCGCGACCGCAGCAGCGCCGAGAAAGCATACCAGTCGCTACACGAGCGTGGCTACAGCAAGGACGACGTGCACTTGATGATGTCGGACGACACCCGCAAGACGCACTTCAACGACGAGTATGATGCTGAGCGCACCGAACTCGGTGACAAGGCAATGGAAGGTGCCGGCGTAGGCTCGGCCATCGGCGGCACGGCTGGCGCTATCATCGGCGCTATTGCTGCCATCGGTACGTCGGTAGCTCTGCCGGGCCTCGGCCTCATCATTGCTGGCCCGCTGGCCGCTGCACTGGCCGGTGCCGGTGCTGGTGGCCTCACGGGTGGCCTGGTAGGCGCCTTAGTAGGCTCGGGTATTCCCGAGGAGCACGCTGCTGAGTACGAAGAAGGCATCAAGAATGGCGGTATTGTAATGGGCGTAAAGCCCCGCAACGCCGAAGATGCTAAGTACTTCGAAGAGCAGTTCAAGACCAACAACGCCGACAAGGTTTACCGCTACTAGTTAGCCCAGCCTTCGCTTTTTGCAAAAGCCCCTCCCAGCCGGGAGGGGCTTTTTTGCGTGTTGAATCCCATATTATTGTTTTTTAGAATCGCGTACCGGATTAGATGTAAGCTTTGGACAGAATTTGGCAATGGCGGAATTGCGGTACCCGTTTCGCGCAGTGTATGTTTGTGCTATCCACCTTAAAACCTCTTACTTATGGCAGCGCGCAACATCATCTCCTGGATTCTGCAAGCCATCATCGGCCTAGCTTTCATCTTCTCGGGCGGCAATAAATTTCTGCATCTGGCCGATACGGTGGGGATGTTTGGCAAACTTGGGCTGCCGGTGGTAGTTACCTACCTCGTGGCGGGCGGCGAGGTGCTGGGCGGCATCGGGCTGTTGGTGCCGCGCTTTGTGCGGCCAGCGGCGGCTGGGCTCATTATCATCATGCTTGGGGCAGCGTTTATGCACGCTACCCGCATTCCGGGCGGGCTGCTGCCCAATGGCTTGCCCGCGTTGGGCCTGCTGCTGGGCTTAGTGATTATTCTGCTGCTTCGGCGGCCGGCCCCGGCCCGGCTGGCCTAGGCCCACGCAACATCTGGCGTCGCTGACGCTTTAGCTAAGTAGTACCGCCGGGTTCGTAGCCCGGCGCTTTTTTTATGCAACTTCTGTACTCTTACCTGCGACGCTACTGGCCGCTACTGGTGTTAGCGCTCGTGCTGGCCGCCGTCAATCAAGTTTTCTCGCTGCTTGACCCGTATTATTTCCGTAAGCTGGTTGACAATTTCACGGCTAAGTACCCAGATATTCAGGGTATGCGCTCGGTACCGTTCTGGCCGTTCTTCTGGGAGGCCATTCCGCTAGTGGCCTTGATGCTAGGCGTGGCGATGGTAAGCCGCATCGCCAAGAATTTCCAGGACTACTACGTCAACGTCATCACCCAGCGGCTAGGGGCGCGCATGTATTCTGATGGCCTGCGCCACTCCCTCGACCTGCCCTACCAGGTATTTGAGGACCAGCGCTCGGGCGAAACCCTGGGCAAGCTCCAGAAGGTGCGCATCGACGTCGAGAAGCTGATTCAAAGCTTTGTCAACGTGCTTTTTACGGCGCTCGTGGGCATCATCTTCGTGATGTGGTACGCCATCAGCGTGTACTGGCCCATCGCACTGGGCTACTTTCTCACCATCCCGCTGCTGGGCATCCTAAGCTTTGCGCTAAGCAAAAAAATCAAGGTTATCCAGAAGACCATCGTGGGCGAAACCACCGCACTAGCCGGCTCCACCACCGAAAGCCTGCGCAACATTGAACTGATTAAAAGCCTGGGCCTGGCCCAGCAGGAAACCGAGCGCCTCAACGGCATCACCGACAAAATCCTCAAGCTGGAGTTGCGCAAGGTGCGCTACCTGCGCTCACTGAGCTTCGTGCAAGGCACGTTTGTGAACCTACTGCGCAACATCATCATCTTGCTGCTCTTGTACTTGCGGGTACAAAACCACATCAGCCTGGGCGAGTTTTTCTCGTTCTTCATCTACTCGTTCTCCATTTTCGGGCCGCTGCAAGAGTTGGGTGCCATCATCGGCACGTACCGCGAAACCGAGATTTCGCTGGGTAATTTCCAGACCATCCTCGACACCCCTCGCGACGTGAAGCCGACCCACCCGGAGGCCATCGAGCGCATCGAAACGCTGGCCTTCGACCACGTCACCTTCAAGCACCTCACGGCCCCCGCGCCCGCGCTGGCGGGCATCTCGTTCGGGGCCAAGTTGGGCGAAACCATCGCTTTCGTCGGCCCCAGCGGCTCGGGCAAAACCACGCTCGTGAAGCTGCTGGTAGGTCTCTACCCGCCGCTGGCCGGCGACATTCTCTACAACGGTATTTCGAGCAAAAACGTGGACCTCGACCAGTTGCGCGAGCAAATCGGCTTCGTAACGCAGGACACCCAGCTCTTCGCCGGCACCATCCGCGAAAACCTGCGCTTCGTGGCCCCCCAGGCCACCGACGAGGAATGCCTGCGCGCCCTGCACCAAGCGGCGGCCGACACCCTGCTGGCCCGCGCCCCCAAGGGCCTTGACACCGTGCTCGGCGAGGGCGGCGTGAAAGTGAGCGGCGGCGAAAAGCAGCGCCTCAGCATCGCCCGCGCCCTGTTGCGCCACCCCACCCTACTCGTGTTCGACGAGGCCACCTCGGCCCTCGATTCGCTTACGGAGGAGGAAATCGGCCGCACGGTACGTGAGCTATCGGGCTCGCGCCAGCACATTACGGTGCTCATCGCCCACCGCCTGAGTACGATTTTGCACGCCGACCGCATTTTTGTGCTGGAGCGCGGCCAGGTAGCCGAGGCAGGCGGCCACGCCGAGCTGCTGGCCCAAAAGGGCCTGTACTACGCCATGTGGCGCCAGCAGATTGGCGAGCGCAAGGAAGTGGCCGCGGTGAAGTAAGCCGTTAGACTGACTCTAATAGTACTTAAAAAATCTCTGCGAGTAACTCGTTGTCATTCATTGCATGAAATTCTTCAAAGGAATAAAAGACAGCGAGTTGTACTTGTATATAAACGGCAGGCTCATTTATAAACGCTGGCTTAGTACTGGGCAATCAAAAGTATTTGATGTGATGGTCTATGATAAGTTCACTCTCACGAGCTTCAGCCAGCCAGAACGCGCTAAAGCCGTGAATAAGGAATAGTACCAGTTAGTGAATGAAGACTGATTTTGTCGTTCTTCATTCACTACGCAACCTTCTGGGCCTGCTAGCCGAAAGAGGGGGTCATGCATTTTACCGTCATCACTCCGACCTTTAAGCGGCGCGCGCTGCTGCCCGAAACTATTGCCAGCGTGCGAGCCAGCATCTCGGCCCCGCTTGATTTTTCTTTCGAGCACCTGCTCTACCAGAATGGCCCCGACGACGGCACCGCCGCCGTGCTCACCGAAGCCGCCACCCAACCCTACCCGCCGCTGCACCACTGGCAGCACCCCGACCCCAAGCGCCCGGGCTTCGCCCGCAACGAGCTGAGCCAGCACACGCCCGCTGATGCCTGGATGGTGCCCCTCGACGACGACGACCTGCTGCTGCAACGCACCCTCTACCACTACGCCGCCGCCATCGCGGCCAACCCCGACCGGCCCTGGCTGGTGGCCGATTTCCTGCGCGTAGATGAGCAGGCCCGCTACCTGCCCAACGAGGACTACTACGCCTGGAAATTCAACTCGCCCACCGAAATGCTCACCGCCATTTTTCGGGCCGAGCACTTCATTCAGGGCAACGTATGCTACAGCAAGGCCCTGCTGGACGAGGTGGGCGGCTACGACCCCGAGCTGGCGATGGCTGAAGACCTCGACCTCTACGTGCGCTTTTTGCTGGCTGGGCACCTACCCGTGGTGTGCCCACACTACAGCCACCTGCACCGCTTCCACTCGGCCAACGTGAGCCAGGGCGTAGACGCCGCTAAGCACAACGCCGACCTGCGCGTTATCTACGACAAGTACGCCGGGCAGCTGCAAGCACTCGGCATAGAGGCTCCCGGCAGCTAGGGCCGCGCGGGTTTCACCCAGCGCCGGGCCTGGTTCAACTGGTGCGGGTGGCCGTTGGCCGATGAGTAGCCAGGGGGCATAAGTGAGGCGTGACCTTTGGGGAAATATGCGTCAGAATCCTTTTCCTCAGTGCCCAACTGTTCCCGGCTATCCCTTTGCGCTGCCTGCCGCGCGGGTGGCCGCCGTGGCACATGTCTTAGATATTAAGTGCCCGGTTGCTAAGCTGCGCGATTTTATGCGCGATACCCCCCGATGGCTGCCCTGGGCTATGCCCACCCTGCAATCGGTGCAGCCGCTGCCCTTTGGCCAATGGCTGCTGACAACGCCGCACAACGTGCTGAAGTTGCGCCTCTGCCCCGCCCCGGCACCGGCCGAGCCCGGCGAGCTGCTTTACGAGTTGACGGTGCCCAAAGCCGGTAGCTGCCAGGTTCTGGTGGGCATCGGCCCCACGGCTACGGGCTGCCGGGTCACCCTCCGGCTACACAAGCACCGCCCGCTGCCGCTGCCAGTGTGCACCACGAGTGTGCGCCACCTCCTGGCTGGGCTCCGCACCCTCAAGCTCTTGCTGGAGCAAGACTAGCCGACGGCCTGCTTAGCTAAGCAGTAGCCCGGCTCTACTCCCCTTCACATAACCCCGACGGCTCGCAGGCATACCTGCGAGCCGTTTCTGCGTAAGTGCCCCCCTACTGCCTACTTTATGCGTACACTTTTCCTCACTGTTTTATCCTGCTGCTGGCTAGCCCTCACCACGGCCATCGCCCAAAATACACCACCGGCCCACACCGTCTTTTTGCTGGGCAATACGGCGCAGGGCGAGCTGCCCACCGCCCGCCTGCGGCTACTACGCCAAGCGCTGGAGCAGCAAAAAACGCCCTTCACGGTAGTCCACCTTGGCGATATTGTGGGCAATGAAGGGCTGGCCAGCAAGAAGGACACCGCCCTCTCGCAGCAGGAAAAAAGCCGCGCCGATGCCTTTATCAGCCTGGTAAAGGGCTTGCCGCTGGGCAAGATATACTTCGTGCCCGGCGATAAGGACTGGGCTAACTCCGGCCGCGACGGCCTCAAGGCCGTGCGCCGCCTCGAAAAGTACATTGAGAAAGAATTGCCGGGCCAAAATGCCTTCGTGCCCACCAACGGCTGCCCCGGCCCCGAGGTGGTTGACGTGGCCCCGCTCGTGCGCCTCGTGGCCCTCAACACCCCGTGGTTTACGCATCCCTACGACCGCCCCGAAGCCCCCGACACCGACTGCAAAACGTTGACCAAGGAGGAGTTTCGCGAGCAGCTCCAAGACATCATCGACGATACCAAGGGTAAAAACCTGCTGCTCGTGGGCCACCACCCCGTAGTAACTACCGGCGTGTACGGCGGCCACGAGCCGCTGAGCCGCCACCTCAGCCCGCCCGTGCTGGGCACTATCTACGCCGCCTACCGCCAAAACGTAGGCTCGCCCCGCGACCTGGCCAGCCCCGGCTACCAGGAGCTACGCAAGGAGCTGCTCAGCAACGCCTTGCGCAGTAATCCCGGTGTGGTGTACGCCGCCTCGCACGACTACTCCTTGCAGCTGACGCCCTTCCAGGGCAACTACCACCTCGTGGCTGGCAGCTTCGTGCAGAGCCAGCACGTGGGCGGCGGTGGGCAGGCACTATTCAACGAAAAAGCCGACGGCTACGCCGCCCTCGACTACTACGCCGACGGCACGGTGAAGAGCCGGTTTTTCACCTTCGCCGGCGAGGGCCAGCCCGCCACGCAAGCCTACGCGGGCACCCTTTTCCGCTCGCCCTGCGCCGCCGACACAGCCGGCGGCGTGCCCGTCAATTCCTTTATCACCAGCTGCCCCGGCGTGGCCAAGACGCCCGCCGAGCGTCGGCCCGATGCGCCGTTCCAGGCCACTACCACCGTGGTGCCGGGGCCTGAATACAACGCTGGCCCGACCAAGCGGTTTTTCCTGGGCTCGCTCTACCGCTCGTCGTGGCTGGCCCCGGTGCAGGTGCCCACGCTAGATTTGCGCCGCGAGAAGGGCGGCCTCACGCCCTTCGGCCGGGGCGGCGGGCGCCAGACTACTTCGCTCAAGCTCATTGCAGCCGATAGCGCGGAGTACGTCTTTCGCTCGGTGGATAAGGACGTGACGACCATCCTGCCGCCCGAGCTGCGCACCTCGTTCGTAGCGCCTATTCTCAAGGATATTACGGCCACGGCTAACCCCTACTCGGGCCTGCCCATCAGCGCGCTGCTCGACCACACCGACATTCTGCACGCCCGGCCGCGCCTGTTTCGCCTGCCCGACAACAACCAGCTTGGCCCCTATCGCCAGGACTACGCTGGCCTGCTCGGCACCCTGGAGGACCGCCCCACCGACCCGAAGCCTAACCTGCCCGGCTTCGGCAAATCAAACGAGGTGACGCGCAGCTACGGCTTTTTTCGCAAGCTCTACAAGGACCACGACAACCGCGTGGATGCCCCTGCCCTGGCCCGCGCCCGTGCCTTCGACATGCTCGTGGCTGACTTCGGCAAGCACGAGGACAACTGGAAATGGGCCGGCTACCAGGAGGGCAAAGGCACCGTGTACCGCCCCATCCCGCGCGACCGCGACCAGGCTTTCACCAAGTGGAACGGCCTGCTCACCTATCTCGCCAACCGCGAGTGGGCCGTGCCCAGCATCGAGGACTTCGGCGACAAGTTTGGCGATATGAAGAGCCTTAACTGGCCCGCCCGCCACCTCGACCGCTTCCTGCTCCAGAGCCTTACCCGCCAAGACTGGCAAGCCGCCGCTCAGTACCTCCAAACCCAGCTCACGCCGGCCGTTATCGACCAGGCCACTGCCACGCTGCCCGCCGAGGTGCAGCCGCTCTCGGGCCAGGAAATCAACCGCAAGCTCAAGGCCCGCCTCCAGGAGCTGCCCAAGGCTCTGGACCGCTACTATCTGCTGCTGGCTAGCCGCGTTGATGTGGTAGGCTCCAACAAGGCCGAGATTTTCAAGGTCGAGCGCCTGGCCGGCGGCCGGGTGCGCGTGCAGGAATTTGCCCGCAAAGGCGACGATAAGGAGCCCAGCGGCCCCGCCCTTTTCGACCGCACCTTCGAGCCTAGGGAAACGCAGGAAATCTGCATCTACGGCCTTGATGGCCAGGATATTTTCCAGGTGACCGGCCAGGGCGGCAAGCACAGCATCGTGGTGCGTGTGATTGGCGGCGCGGGCAAGGACCAGATTGCCGACGACTCGCGCGCCGCTGGCCTGCGCACCCTCACCAAGGTGTACGATACGCCCGGCACCGACCTCGCCGCTGGCCCCGAAACCGACGACCGCCGCTCGGCTAGCCCCGACGTAAATGCCTACGACCGCGAGGCGTTTGAATTCAACAGCTACGCCCCTCGCGCCGGCCTCTTCTACAACCGCAACGACGGCTTCGGCCTCAGCCTGGGGCTCAGCTTTATCCGCCAGGGCTTCCGTAAGCCGGATTATAAAAACCGCTACGACTTCAACCTCCAGACCTCGACCGGCGGGCAGTTTCAGCTCACGGCGGCCAGCCGCCACCGCTACGCCATCGGTAAGGTAGACCTGGGTGCGGAGGTGAGCTACGGCAACTACTTTCCGTTTTATAACTTCTTCGGCATCGGCAACAACACCCAGAAAACCGAGGACTTGTATGATGCCCGCTACTACCGCGCCCGCTATAAGGGCTACACGGTGCGGGCTTTTGCCGAGCGCACCTTCTGGCAGCGCAGCGTATTCCGCTTCGGCCCCAGCTACGAGCACTACAACGCCGACTACGCCACCGCCAGCCAGCTCGGCCAGGACCTGCGCCAGCAGCTACCCGGCCAGAACAACCCGCGCCCGAATGCTGATTTTCAGCGCCTCGTGGGCCTCAATGCCTTGCTCGACCTCGACCTGCGCAACCGTCCCTCCTTTGCCCAGCGCGGCGTGCGCCTGCTCGTGCGCCACGATTCGTACCAGGCCCTCACCGGCGATAAGCGCCGCTTTGGCCTCACCCAGGGCTTCGCCGAATACTACGGCACGGCCAAAATCGGTATTCCCATCACGCTGGCGCTCAAGGGCGGCGGCGCCGCCAACTACGGCCCCGATGAGGCCATCCCGTTCTACAAGCTCACCAGCCTGGGCCTGGCCGAAAACCTGCGCGGCTACTACCGCAACCGCTTCAGCGGCGACGCCAGCCTGTACTACAACTCAGAGCTGCGATTCGCCCTGGGCCAGAGCAAAAACCACTTCCTGCCCTTTTACTACGGCGTGTTTGGCTTCTACGACCAGGGGCGCGTGTACTACAACGGCAGTTCGCCGGGCGGCTGGCATACCGGCTACGGCGGCGGCTTCTACCTCGCCCCGGTGGTCGAAACGCTGGCCTTCTCCGTCTCCTACCAGCTCTCGGAGGAGAACAGCCTCATTCAGTTCGGCCTGGGCTTCCGCATCGACAAATAGACCGCAGATTTAACGGATGAAACGGATTTCGCGGATACGCCCGCTGCGCGGGCTGGCTACGCTTGTGGGGCCGTGGGGCGCGAATGACGAACGTAAGCCAACTTTGCAGCTTATACCACTGGACTCGCGTAGTCAGCCTAGCGAAGCTAGGCGTATCCGCGAAATCCGTTTCATCCGTTAAATCTGCGGTCTATGGAGTATCAACTGACTAAGCTTGCCGCCATTGATATTGGTTCTAATGCCGTGCGCTGTCAGATTTCGGCGGTCTTGTTTTTTCAGGGCCGCTACCGCCTCAAGCGCGTCGAGTACGTGCGCTACCCGCTGCGGCTGGGCGAAGACGTGTTTGCCACCGGCGAAATTCCGCCGCGCAAGGCCGATAAGTTTGTCAAGTTTCTGCACTCGCTCAAGCTGTTGATGGAAGTGCACGAGGTGTCGCACCACCTCATTTGCGCTACCTCGGCCATGCGCACCGCCGCCAACGGCGCGGCCGTAGCCCAGCGCGTGAAAGATGAGTTAGACCTGGAGATTCAAGTAATTGATGGCCAGGCCGAAGCTGCCTACATCAACCGCGTTATCGAGCACCTGCTCGAAGACAACCGCCACTACCTGCACATCGACGTGGGCGGCGGCAGCACCGAGTTCAACATCTACCACGACCGCCGCAAGGTGGCCGCGCAGTCGTTCGAAATCGGCTCCATCCGCCGCATGCAGCAGGAAGAAAGCGGCCGCACCGTGGAAGAAATGAACGGCCTCTGGCAGCGCATGGAAGCCTGGGTGCGCGAAAACGCCCGCCGCTACCACGTTACGCGCGCTATCGGCACGGGCGGCAACATCAACAAGATTTACAGCATGTCGCCGGCCGCCCCCAATAAGCCCGTGAACCGGCGTAGCGTGCAAGCCATCCTCGACCGCCTCGGCAGCATGAGCATGAGCGAGCGCGTGAACGTAGCCATGCTCAACCCCGACCGCGCCGACGTTATCGTGCCGGCCGGCCACATCTACCTTTCTGCAATGGAGTGGGCCGGCGTCAGCAGCATGATAGTACCCGACATCGGCCTGAAAGACGGCATGTTACAAGCGCTATTTGAGCAGTATTTCGATGAAATCAGCCCCACCGTGCACCCCAGCATCCTGCCGGTGCCCGACGTAGAAAACGGGCCGCTGGTATAAATAGCCTTAAGCACAAAAAGAGAACGCCCCGCTGAGTTAGTCAGTGGGGCGTTCTCTTTTTGCTTTATGAACACCGATTTCTCTTCTCGGTCATGCTGAGCTTGCGAAGCATTTTATCGCGCCAGAACAGGTCGGGCGAACCTGATAAGATGCTTCCTTCGTCAGCATGACAAACGGAAAAATAAGTATCTATACTAGCTCTCGTCCACTACCGTAGCGGCAATGTCGGCTTCCTGCTCCACCTCGGCTTCCATTAGCGACTCGCCCTGGCCAAACTCATCGGCTCCTTCCTCCACTGCCAAAGCTGGTGCGACGGCGGCGGCCGCTTCGGCCTCGGCGGCGGCTAGCTGGCGGCGCTTGGCGGTCTGGTCGTGCAGCAGGGCCAGCAGGCCCTCGGGCGTGGCCTGGGCCAGCTGGGCCTCGTCGGGGCGGCGGTAAAACTCGCGGTGGATGTTCACGGCCGGCTCGCCGGAGGCCGGGCGCTGGCAGATGTAGGCACCATCCTCGCGCATGAGGTAGCTGTTTTGGGTATCCAGCAGGTTGAGCTGCAAGATGTTGATAGCCTCGCGGCGCAGCTGTGGGTTCACAATCAGGAACAGCGCCTCAATGCGGCGGTCGAAGGAGCGCACCATCGCGTCAGCCGAGCCGGCGTACACGCGGGCCTCGCCGCCGTGGTGGAAATAGAACAGGCGGGCGTGCTCCAAGTACTCACCCACAATGCTCTTCACCTCGATATTCTCGCTGAGACCCGGCCGGCCCGGCCGCAGGCAGCAGATGCCCCGCACGATAAACCGGATGGGCACGCCAGCCTTGCTGGCCTTGTAAAACTCGTCGATAAGCTCGCGGTCTTCCAGCGAGTTCATCTTCATCACGATGCCGCTGGGTAGGCCCTTCTTGGCATTTTTGGCTTCCTCGCGCACCAGGTGGATGAGCTGCTGGCGCATGTCGCGCGGGGCCGTGATGAGGTACTCGTAGTCGTCGGGCTGCGAGTGGCCGGTGATGACGTTGAAGAATTCCGACACGTCGTGGCCGTACGTGTCGTTGGTCGTCAGCATACTCAGGTCGGTGTAGAGGCGCGAGGTCTGCTCGTTGTAGTTGCCCGAGCCGATGTGTACGTAGCGCGTCACCTTCTCGCCTTCCTTGCGGATAATCATCAGCATCTTGGTGTGGGTCTTGTACTTACCCACGCCGTAGATGACGAAGCAGCCGGCTTTTTCGAGCCGCGCGCCCTCCCGGATGTTGCGCTCCTCATCGAAGCGCGCCTTCACCTCAAACAGCACCGAAACGTGCTTGCCGTTCTCAGCCGCCTTGAGTAGCGCGGCGGTCACGCGGGAGTCTTCGGCCAGCCGGTAAATCGTTTGCTTGATGCCCAGTACGTGCGGGTCTTCGGCGGCGCGCTCCAGCAGGCGCACCACAGGCTCAATTGAATTATACGGGTGGTGCATCAGCACGTCGTGGTGCTTGAGGTACTCAAACATGTTGTCCTCCACACCCTCGGGCAGGCTCACGGGCAGCACCGGCGCCGGTAGCTTGGCGCCCTTGCCTTTGAAGCTGGGGTAGCGCAGAATCTGATTCAACCCCTTCATATCCAGCAAGACCGGAATGACGAAGATGTTGCCGTTGTCGATGTTCCAGCGCTCGCGCAACACGTTCATCAGGTAGGGCGAAGCGTCGGGCTCGACTTCCACGCGCACCACGCGGCCGCGCTTGCGGGTTTTAAGGCCGGTTTGAATTTCTTTGATGAAGTCGCTGTCGATGTCCTCCGATTCTTCCAGCGTGAAATCACCGTTGCGGGTGATGCGCAGCAAGTCGGCCGACACGATTTCGACGTTGCGGAAAAGCTTGGGCAGGTTGGCCCGCACGATTTCCTCGATGGGCACGAACACCACCCGGTCCTTGCGCGTGATTTCGAAGAAGCGCGTCAGGTTTTGTGGAATCTGTACAAACGTGAGGCGTTCCTGGCCCTTCTCCACATCGGGCGCCATCGTCACGGGCGTGCCTTCATTGGCCCCAATCTCGCGCGTCACCACGCCGAAGGTCAGCACCTGGTTCATGATGAGCGGGAAGCCGTGGTACGAGTCGTACACCATCGGCGTGAGCAGCGGGAAAACGGTATTTTTGAAGTAGCCTTCCACCTTTTTCAGCTCGATTTCGGTCAGCTCCTCCATCCGCCGGATGCTGAAACCCTGCTTCTCAAACTGTGGCTTCAACTCATTTAAGTACGTCAGCGACTGGTCGTTGACGAAGCGGTGGGCAAAGTCGAGCAGCTTGCGCCGAAACGGCAATTCGCGCAGGCCGGAGTAATCGACGCGCTCCTTGCCGTAGTCGAGATAATTATAGAGCGAGCCCACCCGAATCATAAAAAACTCGTCCAGGTTCGAGCTGGTGATGCTCATAAACCGCAGCTTGTCGAAGAGCGAGCGGCCCGGGTCCTTGGCCTGGTCGAGCACCCGGTAGTTGAAGCGCAGCCAGCTCAGGTCGCGGCTGATGTACTTGCTTTTGCGGATAAGGTCGGCAGACTTGAAGAGTTTCATGATAATCGCAGGTTTTGCAGCTAGGGCAGATTACGCATATTCCAGCGGCGCGGGCAGGGCAATAGACAAAATAACGGCCCGGCAGGCGTTGGGCGCGTGCGCGTCGCAAAAGAATAATTTGGACTAGGGCCAAAACGACACGGTTTGGCGCGGTAGGCTCCTCACCGCTGGGCTTTTCCCGGCTCAGCCCCCTGCTGCGTCTTATCCGCATAAGTGCCTGTAGTTTTAGGACAATGAAACGCTTGGGCCAAGCAACTCAGCACTGCTTGCCATAGCGTGTGGGCACCCAAATGGCGTGCGCTGGCTTGGCGTAACGAAGGAGCTGGGCGCGGTATCTGAAGCCCCAGCCTCACAGCGGGGTGAGACAAACATGTTTTGGACTACGCTACTGAGAAGCGCCCCGCGGCCGCGCACATGAGCTATACTACCTCATTGCAGAACTTGCCGCAGTCGGCGGCCCCTTCCCCTCGCCGCGTCTGTTGGGACTGTGGATGCTATCCGGTCGGCACTCAACTGCGGACTGGGCCAGCGCCAGTAAAATACGACTGGGGCCCATGCCCCTGCAAGTGGTCACGACACCCTGGCAGCTCTTACTTAGCTGCAACTATAATGCACTTAAAAAACAGCGACTTACAAACGCACTAGAGATGTTCAGCTAGCCCGCGTGGGTCCCGCATTTATCGATGCTGGTCAGCCGTGAGCGTCAGCCGGCCCAGTCCTATAGCCAGCATACGGCCGGGCAATTAATAAAAAGCTTCGTTTACGAGAACCATATTGGCCTCATTAACAGCTTACGGCGACTACCTACTACCCGTCGTCCCAGCCACGCGGGCCCCTAACGCCTGTTTGCTACCGGTAGCCGGCCAGCTACGGCAGCTGCCGCTGGGCAAGGTACGGGCAAGAGAAAGCTAGTGGAAGGCCCGGCTAACAGATTTTATCTATCTTTGCAACGTTGGTGCAACCATCAACTATGCTTTACGTTTTTAGCGCTCTTCCCCCATCCCTGTGCTGCGTCTACCGCTCCGCTCCTACTTCGCCCTCTTGCTACTGCTCTGCCTCACGCGGACGTTGCTGCCGGAGGCGTGGGTGCTGGCGCTGCATGGCCACGCACACACCACGGAGGAGCCGGCTTTTAAGGCTGGGCACACGCGGGCAGCAGCGGGCAAGTTTTTGCTGACGCCCAAACACACCCACTGCCAGACCGAGCAGTTCTACAACGTACCTTTTCAAGGGGCGGCCCCGGTGGCAGGGCCCCTCCCGCGCCTCCAGCTGAGCTACCGGCCGCTGGCGGTGCCAACTACGCTTGCCAGCTCGGCGGCGATACTGCGGCGCACGGCGCTGCGTGGCCCGCCGGTGGGCTAGGTCCGTTCGCTTGGTTTAACCCGTGGCCGCTTGAGTGGGCCGGTAGCGCCGCAGGCGCGCCGGACGCGGCCCTCCCAGCTACCTATGGGTAGCGCAACCCCTTATTTTTCTTGGAATTACGGATTTCACAAGGTGGCCTGGCTGCTTTGCGGATGCTGCTGGCCGCCCTGCTACTAAGCGGGGGCATGCCCGGGCTGGGCACGGCCCAGGTAGCCCCCACCGGAGCCGCTTGCGCACTGTCGCTCGCCGGGCGCATCATCGACCAGCGCACCGGCGAGCCGCTGCCGGGGGCCGTGCTGCGCCTGGCCGAAACCGGCACCGCCGAAGCCGCTGACCCCGACGGGCACTACCATTTTCACCAGCTTTGCGCGGGGCCGTATCACCTGCACATCAGCTTTTTGGGCTATGCTGAGCAGGTGCTGGCGGTGGAGGTGCGGGGCCCCACCACGCGCGATGTCAAGCTAAAAGCCGGCGCCCGGCAGCTCAGCGAAGTGCGGGTAGCCGGTGAGCGCACCACCGTGCCGCTCATCAGCCAGAGCCAGACCACGCTCACTGGCCAGGCCCTGCAACAAACCCGGGGCCTGAGCCTGGCCGAGTCGCTGCAAGGCATCACGGGCGTGTACAGTATCCAGACCGGCCCCACCATTGCCAAGCCCGTTATCCACGGCCTGTATGGCAACCGGGTGCTGATTCTCAACAACGGCGTGCGGCAGGAAGGCCAGCAGTGGGCCCTCGACCATGCCCCCGAAATCGACCCTTTCACCGCCACCCGGCTAAGCGTCATCAAGGGCGCGGCCAGCATCCGCTACGGCGCCGATGCCATCGGCGGCGTGGTGCTGGTGGAGCCCGCCGCCCTGCCCGACACGGCTGGCGTGGGCGGCGAAGTAAACCTGGTGGGCATGACCAACGGCCGCCTGGGCGCTGCCTCGGCCTTCGTACAGGGCGCCATCGCGGCTGATACAGCGCGGGGCGGTGGGCGCGGGCTGGGCTTGCTGCACGGGCTCAGCTACCGGGTGCAGGGCACGCTGCGACGGGCCGGCAACTCGCGCTCGGCCCACTACTACCTCACCAATACCGGGCTAGCGGAGCGCAACTACTCGCTGGCCCTGGGCTACCACCGCGGCATTGTCAATACCGAGCTGTTTTTCAGTCGCTTCGATACCAGGCTGGGCATTTTTGCGGGCTCGGAAACGGGCTCAGTGAACGACCTACTAACGGCTATCGGCCGCGAGCGGCCCCTCACACGCGACCAGTTTACCTACGCCATTGGCCGGCCCTACCAGGCCGTGGTGCACCAGCTTTTCAAGGCTAAGGTGGCAGTGGCGCTGCCCAGCGGCGACCGGGTAGAAGCCATTTTTGCCCGCCAAACCGATGCCCGCTCGGAGTACGGGGGCCAGCTGCCCTACAACCCGGCGCTGGGCAGCGTGCCCGACCTGTTTCTCAGCCTGACCTCGCACACCCTGGACCTGGCGTATGTCACGGACGCCGCTCGGCCGTGGTCGGCCACGGCGGGCCTGAGCGGCAGCACGCAGGCCAACATCCGGGAGTACCAGTACCTAATTCCCAACTTCCGCAACTACGGCGCGGGGGCCTACGTGCTGGGCAAGCACCGCGGCGAGCGCCTGACTCTGGAAGGCGGCCTGCGCTATGACTACCGCTGGCTGCGCGCCTTTCTGACCGACGTAACCACGGGCCGCGTCATTCAACCCACTACCGTGTACCAGGCCCTGACGGGCACCCTCGGCGGGGCGCTGGCCCTGGGCCACGGCCTCACGCTGACTGCCAACCTGGCCACCGCCTGGCGCCCGCCCACCGTGAACGAGCTGTACGCGGCCGGTGTGCACCAAAGCGCGGCCTCCTACGAGCTGGGTAATGCCAGCCTGACCAAAGAGCAGGCCTACAATGCCAGCACCAGCCTGCTTTACAGCGGCGAGAAGCTGGAGGGTGAGGTGGGCGGCTACGTCAATTACCTCCGCAATTACCTGTACCTGGCGCCGGCGCAGCGCTTCATCCGCACGGTGCGCGGGGCCTACCCGGTCTTCGACTACACCCAGGCCAATGCGCTGTTTAGAGGCCTGGATGCGCGCCTGAGCTACCGGCCGGTGAGCCGGCTCACCGTTACCTCGGCGCTGTCGCTGCTGTGGGCTGATAACCTGACCACCAACGACTACCTCATCTACGCGCCGCCCAACCGCTGGCAGCATACCCTGCGCCTGCGCCTGGGCGAGGCCAGCGGCACCGGCCACCTGCGAGGCAGCTACGTGGGCCTCAGCAACCTGCTGGTGGCGCGCCAAAACCGCACGCCGGCCAGCGGCGACTACGCCGCCGCCCCGGCCGCCTACAACCTCTGGGGGGCCGAGGCGGGCACCATCCTGCACGCCGGCCACCAGGTATTCGACGTGAGCCTGACGGCCAGCAACCTCTTCAACCGCGAGTACCGCGACTACCTCAACCGCTTTCGCTACTACACCGCCGATGTGGGCCAGAATATCCAGCTGCGCCTGCGAATGCCTTTTTAACCTGCTGCCAAGCAGTGGCTACCCCCCTCTTTTTACCCTTTCCACTTTTCACTTTCCCCAACCAACTCTTATGTTTTCTACCGTGAAACTCACTCCCAAAGCCCGTTTCTGGGCCGGTGCGCTGCTCCTAACCGGCTTGGCGGGCTGCAACAAAGACGAAGAAGTAGTGGCGCCCTCCGTCGAGAACGAGGCCGTGACCACCATGACCCTGACGGTGACCAATACCGCCCTGGCCACCGATACCCAAACCGCCACCTGGGAGCAACTACTTGACCGCCAGGGCAACCCCGTAGCCAGCGGCCCCGATGTAAGCAAGGCTGTCCTCAACCTAAAGCCCAATGCTACCTACAACGTGACCTTGGGCCTGCTCGACAAAACCCAGACCCCCACCTTCGACGTGGCGGCCGAGATTAAGGACCGGGCCAACATCCATAGCTTCTTCTTCCAGCCGCTGCCCACTACGCAGGCGCTCATCATTCCGGCCCCGACCGGCGCCGATACCTACCCGCTGCCCATCCCCACGCCGCTGCCCGCTGGTGCCCCGCTCAACCTGACCGTGACGCGCACCGACCGCGATACCAACCCCACGCCCCTGCCCCTGGGCATCACCAATACGTTCGTGACCGGCGCGGCTAGTACTGGCTACCTGCACGTAGTGCTGCGCCACCAGCCCAACCTGAAGGACGGCTCCTACGCCCCCGGCTCGACCGACTTCGACGCTGGCTTCCGCGTCACGATTCAATAAGCCCGCCAAATTTTTTCGGAATAAGATGAAAGTTAATCTATTGCTGCTGAGTGCCGGGCTGACGCTGCCGCTCGCCGGGCTAGCCCAGTCGTCGCCCAATAAGTCGTACTTCGGCATCAACGCCGGGGCTTCGTTTGCCACCGGCAACTTCCGGGCAACCGATGCCGGGAACTCCGCGTCGGGCTTTGCCAAAACCGGCTTTACCGTGGCCCTCGACGGGGCGCACTTCTTTCACGGCGGCATCGTGGGCCTGGCCGGGCAAGTCGCGTTTTCTGATAATGGCCGCCTGCTGGCCAACGACTTAGCCAAGCTCGGCGACGCTTATACCGAAGCTTTTGACGTAGACGCCACCACCCTGCGCGCCCGCGGCCGCTACCGCCGCCTCACGGCCCTGGTCGGCCCCACGCTCCTGTTTGGCGGCGACAAATTGAAAGTAGAAGTGCGCGGCCTGGCCGGCATCAACCAGATGCTGGGCACGCCCGAGCTCACGGTGCAGTTGGAAGACGACCCTACCAACAACTTCACCCAAAAAAGCTCGCGCAGCCTCACCTTCGGCTACTCGGCGGGCCTGGGCCTGCACTACGCGCTGGGCGAGCGCCTGGGCCTGGTGGCGCGCACCGACTTCATGGGCAGCTCGCCCGTTACGATTAAGAATGACAACCGCAACAACACCACAGGTCGGTTTATTGAAAAACAGCCTGTTACATCTTTTAACACCACCTTGGGCCTGGCGTTTACGCTGGGTAGCTAGCCGGCCGCTGGCCGCCACCCCTTAGCCGGGGCGACTACTGCAGTTGCCCCGCGCCCTGGCTTTTTCTCTGGTTTGGTTTAGAGAAACTGTGGACAAGCCCCGGCCTTTGGCTGGGGTTTGTTTGGCCAGGGCCGGCTGGCCGCCCTGGCGACGGCTACGCAATTCCTTTGATATAAGCTTCATTTTTAAGACCCTACGCATACCATGCCCTTTTTGAAAGCCGCCGGCGCCGCTGGCCTCCTGAGTTTTGCCCTGCTTGCCACTAGCTGCCAGCCCGGCCCCGACAAAGCTGCCGACACCACGACGGCCGCGGCCCCAGCCACCGGTGCCGTAACCCACGCCGAACTAGTAGCCGACCACCAGAAAATGGAGGCTGACCACCGCATCATGCAAACGGCCGATTCGGTGATGGAAGCCGACCACCAGCAGGCGCTAGCTGCCGCTAAGCGGGCTGGCATCGCCAAAAACGCCCCTTTCCAGGCACTCGAAAAGCGCCACGAGGCGCTCATCACCGAGCACCAGCAGGTAATCGCCCGCCACGATGCCGTGCTGAAGCGCCACGCCGAGCTGGAAGCCAACCACACCAGCGGCAAGGTAGCCGACGCCCAAATGGCCCAGGACCATGCCCAAATGAAAACCGAAGACCAGCAGATTCAGCAGGAGCATAAGCAGCTCGTGGAAGACCACGCCAACATGATGGCCGAGCATAAAAACCTGCTCGACGGCGCCCAGAAGTAACTGGCTGCCGGGCTCCTTCCCCGCCCTATACTGGGACCAAAGTAGCTCTCTGGCCGCCCACCAGCCTCTTAGCCGGCCCTACTTCCACCTCTATGCGTTTACTTTCCTTGCAAGGCGCCGCCGACTGCGGCGGCGTCCTCAACGCCACGCTTTGTACCATCCACTGCGCCGCTGGCCCTGCTTTGCTGGCTTGGTGGGGTACGCGCAACCCGGGCGCCGTGGCCGAATGCTGGGAGCTGGCTTTTCTGGTGCTGAGCGGCCTGCTGGTGGCCCTGGCTAGCCGGCGGGCGGCCACGTCGGGCTTGCGGCTAGCCCTGTGGGGATGCTTTGGCGTGTTTGCGGCAGCCGGCTTACTGGCCGAGCAGTGGCCCGGGCTGGCAGCGGTGCAGTACGCGGCTTCCGCCGGCCTCATTATCACCCACCTGCTCAACCGGCGGCGTACCAGCTGCGAAGGCAGCAGGTAGGTACCAGGGAAGGCTACTCCCTCTCGTTGAACGGTGCAACTTATGCAGAGCTGCTAGCCGAAAGCACCTCATAAGCTTTTTTATTTTGTTTGAAAGGTATGATTACCCTTCCCTTTTGTCGTAGCGTAGCGCTCATCGCAGTGCTACGCTGCTCGTTTGCTACTAGCTCATTGGCCCAAAATATCCTGGATTTACCGCCCGCCCGGCCGTGGGCGGGCCGCAGCGAACGCCTCATTGCCAAGCCCACTGACGAGTGGATTACGCCAGCCGAGGCGGCCAATTTCGAAACAACGCCGCGCTACGCCGAAGTCCGCGCCTGGCTCGAAAAGCTCGCGGCCGCCTCTCCCCTGCTGGCCATCCACTCCTTTGGGCGCACGGGGGAAGGCCGCGACCTGCTGTACGTGCGCGCCAGCAAAGGTGGCCCGGCCAAGCCGGTGGTGCTGGTGCAGGCGGGCATCCACGCGGGCGAAATCGACGGCAAAGACGCCGGCCTGATGCTGCTGCGCGACATTGCGCTGCGCGGCAAAGACAACCTGCTCGACCGCGTGGACCTCGTATTTGTGCCCATTTACAACATCGATGGCCACGAGCAGCTGAGCGCCTGGAACTTCCCCCACCTGCGCGGCCCCGCCCAAAAAGGGCGCGATTCCAACGCCCGTAACCTCAACCTAAACCGCGACTATGGCAAGGCCGACGCCCCCGAAACGCGCGCCATGATTGGGCTGCTGCGCACGCTCGACCCTATTCTCTACGTCGATTGCCACGTCAGCGAAGGCTTCGACATGCAGTATGATGTAACCTTCACTTACGCCGGCTGGGGCACCTATGCGCGCCACCGCGCTACGGCCGACTGGCTCCAGGGGCGCTTCGGCCCGGCCGTGACGCAGGCCCTGACCAAGGCGGGCCACACGCCAACTATCTACCCTAGCCCGATTGACACGCGCGCGCCCACCAAGGGCATTCGCTACAGTCCCGAAGGCCCCCGCTACTCGACTGGCTACGGCGATTTTACGAGTGTGCCCACCGTGCTGGTCGAGAACCACATGCTCAAGCCCTACCGCCAGCGCGTGCTCGGGACCTACGTGCTGCTGGAAGCGGCGCTGCAAATTGCGGCGCAGGATGCCGGCCGCATCGCCGTTGCCAAGGCCACGGACCGCGCGAGCCGCCCCACCGAGCTGCTCACGCGCTGGGCGCCCGCGCCGCAGCCCATTGGCTGGGTCGAGCAGTTCAAGGGTATCGCGTTCGAAATGTACCAGTCGTCGGCCTCGGGCCGCCTGGAGCAGCGCTGGCTAAGCCAGCCCATTACCTTCCGCATGCCCATCATCGGGCAGCAGCCGACCGAGTCGGTGCGGCTGCCTAAGGCCTGGTGGGTGCCCGCGGCCCAGGCGGAGGTACTCGACCGGCTGCGCCTGCACGGCATCACGTTCGAGACGATAGCGACGCCGCGCACGCTACAGCTCGACCAGGTGCGGCTCATCGACCCCCGGCTGTTGCCGCCCAGCGAGGGGCGCGTGCCCCTGGCGGCCACCTTCGTGCACGTGCCCGGCCAGCAGGTGCTGCCCGCGGGCAGCGTGCGCGTGCCCGCTGACCAGCCCAACGGCCTGCTGGCGGCCGCGCTGCTGGAGCCGGAAAGCCCGGATTCCTTCCTCGCCTGGGGCTTCTTTCCCGAAATGCTGGCCCCCGCGCCCAGCACGGACGCCTTCGTGCTAGCCGCGCTGGGCGAGCGCCTGCTAGCCACCGACCCTTCCCTGAAAGCCACGTTTGAAGCCAAGCTCCGCGCCGAGCCAGCCTTCGCCGCCGACCCGGATGCGCGGCTGGCCTGGCTCTACGAGCAGGCCGGGCCGGGCCATCCGTACCGCTTGCAGTACCCGATTTTTCGGGAGCTAAACTAATGTTTGCTAATTAATTATAACCCAGCCGGGCGGTTAGCAAGGCTAGCGCGATTGGTTATGCGTCATTCGTTTGTGGCCGGCTAGGTCACCGAGTCTATACGCACGGCTTGTTTTCCGGCCCCGGTTCTTGCAACGCTAGGGCGTGAGCTGCGCGATAAGCTGGTCGGCATACGGATTGTCGAGCCAGATGTCTACCCCATCCACTTTGAAAATCCCGAAGGTGCCCAGCGAGAGAAATTTCGTGCGCGCCTTCGGTTTTTCAACCAGTTTGAAGCGGCCATAGGGAATGTACATTGCCTGCTGATAGGGCTCCAGCAGCGCGCGCTTGAAGTAAACCCCTTGGGCATCAAACGCTACGTACATCGTGCCCTGGTACACCTCCGAGCCCACGCGCACGGAGGTCGTAAACCGCTGGGCGGGCAGCTGGGCCACCGCGTAGGTTGGTTGTAGCGTGCCCCAGCCTTTGTAAAAAAAGTTGGGCATACTGTCCTTCCAGATAAAGCGGTACGACAGGTACGCCACCCCCAGAAACAATACCCAGCCTATCGTTTTGCCCACTATCGACAGTAGATTATCCATTGGTCATTCAGTAAGATACCCAGCGCGCACGGCGGCATTTTCATTCTTGCGGCGCCACAAAAAACCCGTTACTCGCGCCGGGTGCGGCGCGGCAGCGTGAGCAGCAACACCATAAACACGCTGGCTCCCAGGCTGTACCACGTAATGACGGGCAGGCCCCGGTAGTACGGCATCTCGGCCGAGTAGTGGCCCAGCAGGCTCAGACCCGCAAACACGATGCTGCCCAGCGTGAGCAGCGCCAGCACAGTGCGCGTCACGAGCTGGTCGGCCTTGCGCAGCAGGGTGGTGTAGCCGCTCAGCTCGACCTTCACGCGCAGGTCGCCCTTGCTGATTTTGCGCATGATTTGGCGCAGGTCGATGGGCAGGGTTTGCAGCAGGGCCAGCAGCTGGGTGCCGGTGTATTCGGCCTCGCTCAGGATGTTTTGGGGCGAGTACTGCTCCTTGAGAATGCGGGCCCCGTAGGGCCGCACAAACTCAAAGGTGTTGAAGTTGGGGTGCAGCACTTTGCCGATGCCTTCGAGGATAACCAGGGCCCGCAGAATGAGGAAGACCGCGCCCGGCACTTGCAGCTTGTATTGGTAAATAATGCCCTGGAGCGAGTCGGCCAGGTCGTTCATGCTCATGTCTTTGACATCGAGCACGGCGAAGTCTTCGATGAGCAGGCTGAGGTCGGCCTCGAAGGCACGCATATCGGGGATGTCGCTGCTGAGAGCCAGCCGGCGGAAGTTGAGCGCCATGCTGCGCGCATCCTGCCGGGCCATGCCGATGAATACGCCCGCGAAAGCGTATTTCTGCTGCTTGGTAAGCTTGCCCACCATGCCGAAGTCGATGAGCACCAGCGTGCCATCGGGGCGCACGAGCACGTTGCCGGGGTGCGGGTCGGCGTGGAAAAACCCAAATTCGAAAATCTGGGTCAGGTAGATGTCCATGCCCGTTTCGGCCACGGTTTCGGGACTGAGTCCCCAGGCCAGCAGCTGCGGCTTGTCGGTTATCTTACAGCCGTTTACAAACTCGATAACCAGGATTTTCTCGGTACTCAGCTCGCGGTAGGCCCGCGGGATGTAGAAGGTGGTGTAGTGCTCGTAGAGCTTGCGCATCTGCTCCATTGCGCGCGCCTCGGAGGTGTAGTCCAGCTCCTTGGTCATGCTGCGCTCGAAGGCATCCACCACATCCTGCGGGTTGGCCAGCCCCTGGTTGCGCAGAAAGGTGCCGGTGAGGCGCACCAGCTCGTGGAGCAGCCGCAGGTCGCCTTCCACTTTTTCGCGCACGCCGGGGCGCTGGATTTTAATCACCACTTCCTCACCGCTGTGCAGCCGCGCCCGGTGCACCTGCCCGATGCTGGCCGAGCCCAGCGGCACGTCGTCAAACTCAGTAAACAGCTCCTCCAGCGGGCGGCCCAGCTCGGCCTCGATGATGAGGCGCGCCTCGGTCACCGGGAAGGGCGGCACGTTGCTTTGCAGCTTCTCAAACTCGTCGATAAGCTCCTGGGGCAGCAGGTCGGCGCGGTTGCTGAGGGCTTGGGCCAGCTTGATAAACGTGGGGCCTAATTCCTCGATTATCAGGCGAATGCGCTCCCAGCGCGTGGTTTCAAACACCGGGCGGGCGTCGTTTTCGAGCCAGCGGCCGCGGCGGCGCTGGCTCACGAGGCGGCGCAGGGGCGTGGTCGTCACCACGTCTTCGAAGCCATAGCGGAGCAGCACCTCGGCCACCTGCCGAATCCGGGCCAGGTTAGAAATCGTATTCTTAAAAATCACGTAACAAGCAGCTTAAAGCGAGGGGCAGCCGGCCGCGGCCACGGTTGCACGAATTTTGCAGTGCAGCTTATCGATGCCTGGCGCTGCAACATTCGCGCAACCGCCGCGGCGGCTGGCTGCCTACCTTCCAAAGCTACGCGTAGCCCGCGCAATCCGCTAACGCGGCGGTTCTTTGGGCTAGCGCTACACTCTTCCCCTCCCCACCCAGCTCTTTTGCTTCCATGACCAACCGCCTACACCTATTAATTGAGCAGCTCGACCTGGCCACCGAGCGCGCCCTGGCCTCGGCCGAGGCGCTGGGGCCGCGCGCCCACACCCCGCCGGTACCCGGCCAGTGGGCCGCGGCGCAGGTGATTCACCACCTGCTCACGGCCGAGAAAAAAATTGTGGGCGCGCTCCGCCACACCCTGGCGGCCGACCACCATAAATGGCAGCTAGCCACGCTCAAGCACCGGGCGCGGGCGCTGCTGCTGCGCTTGGCGTTGCGCGTGCCGGGCCTCAAGTTTAAGGTGCCGCCTACGCTGCCGCCGCCCCCGGCCCCCGAAACCCTGGCGCCCCTGCCCGAGCTGCGCGCCGAGTGGGCCACCGTGCGCCGCGAGCTGGAGCAGGTGCTGCACGAGTTTCCGGGCAGCAAGCTGCGGCACACGGTGTTTCGGCACCCCCGCGCCGGCTGGCTCACGGTGGGCCAGACGGTGGCGTCCATCCTGGACCACACGCTGCACCACCAGCAGCAGCTCAACCGCATCAACAAGGTGCTCAGCAAGTAGAAGGGCTTACTAAGGGTGGGAGGGTATGGGGGTAGGTGGGTGAGAGTCGTGGTTATGCTGACTCCAACCCTCCCACCCCCAAACCCTCTTACCCTTATTACCCCTCCACGGCCATCGCCTGCGCCAGGTCGGCGGGGGGCACGGTGAGCTTGCGGCGGTCGAGGTCGAGCCAGGCCCCGTCTACGGTGACGGTGGCGGCCAGGCGGCCATCGGCCTTGTAGATGCTGTGCTCGATGGTCCAGCGGGCACCGTCGGGCATGCCGCCCGTGACGCGGCCTTCGACCTTGATTTTCTCGCCGCCGTGGATTTCCTTGAGGTACTTGGTTTCTTCGCGGAAGAGGATGGGACCTAGGCGCAGCTCGGCAAACTTGCGTACGTCGAAGCCGGCGCTGGCCAGCCAGTGCACGCGCTGGTCGGCGGCAAAGTCAGCGTAGGCCGAGTGGCGCATGTGGCCGTTGGGGTCCAGCTCGGCCCAACGCACGGTGTATTCCTGGCTGTGTGGCATACTAAAAAAGCTTGTTATTAATCAATTACCGGCTCGAAGCCGCCGGCCAGCGTGAGGCGCACCAGGTACTGGCCGGCCTCGTCTTCGCCCAAAAACTCGACTTCGTAACCCGCCTGCCGGGCCGCGTCTTCCAGCAAAGAAGCGTCGATAAAGAGCCAGGGAAACGGCTCACCGGCTTGGCCTTTGTACTCGAAGGTGTAGCTAACCTCGCCGTAGTACGGCCCGTTGAGGTCGAAAACCAGCGCGCCGTCCTCGTCTTCGTAGAGGTAGCTGATGTCGGAGGACGTGGCCAGAATCTGGCCGTCGGGCGCGAGCAGAGTGCGGGCGTGGAGCAGGAACTTGTCGAGCCCTTCGAGGGTGCCGGCCAGCCCGATGCCGTTCATCAGCATCAGGATGGTGTCGTAGGGACGCTCGTCCTTACCGCGCTTCGCAAATACGTCGTGCTGGGCTACCTGCTGCACCCCACGCGCCTGCATCACCTGCACGGCGCCCGTTGACTGGTCGATGGCGCGCACGTCGGCAAAGCCGCGGCTTTGCAGCTCCAGGACGTGGCAGCCGGCGCCGGCGCCCAGGTCGAGCACGCGGCCCCGGCACTCGTCGAGGGCCTGGCGCTCCAGCTCGGGCATGGCCAGCAGGGTGCGGAAGAAGTAGGCGGCGGGCAGTTGCTCGTCGTCGGCGGCGCTGCACTGCACGGTGAGGGCGGCGGCTTGCTGGCCGTGCTGGTAGTCGAGCAGGGCCTGGCCGAGGATGTCGGGGGCTTGGTGGGGCATAGGAAAAGGGCGCGGATGGCCGGTGGGGCGCTTTTAAACGTAAACGCCTCCTGGCCGGCCAGCAAAGGTCCGGCACGTTTCGCTTTCTCCCCCGCCCTATGGCTGCTACACTCAAAAAAGGCCAGCTTCCAACCAAAATTTGCGCCACCTGCGGCTTGCCCTTCGAGTACCGCAAGAAGTGGCGCAACAACTGGGCGGAGGTGAAATACTGCGGCGAAAAGTGCCAGCGCAACAAGCCCGCCGCTAGCTTGTCAGCTGCTGGCTCTTAGCGGTTAGCTGTTCGCTTTCTCCACTCTCCTTCTTTCACTTATCAAAAAAGCTACCGGCTGACTGCTGCTAGCTAACAGCTTAAAAATGGCCTCCAACCTCGATTACCTCGCCCCCAACCTCCAGCCCTTGGTGGAGAAAGTAGAAGCCTACCTCGCCGCCGAAAAAGAGCTGCGCACGCTCACCATCGCCGACCACAACGAGGCTACCCACGATGCCGACGTAGCCGCCGCAGCCGATGCCTTTGAGCAGCGCCCGCCCACCGGCTCCTTCGACCAGCACGCCGACGAGCTGCAACAGCGCCGCGACGATGCCCAGGCCGACCTCGACTACCTCAAGCAGGAAATCCTCACCCTGCTGCCCGCCCGCGACGAATGGGTGAAAGTGAACCTCGGCTACGGCCCCAGCCGCGTGGGCGCTTGGCGCGTGTCGAATGCCAACGACCCTAACGCCGAGCACTATGAGGTGCGCGTAGTGATGTAGTTTCCTACCACAACGTCATGCTGAACGCAGTGAAGCATCTCGCTCGAATCGTCGGATTAGTAACCCCGACGGCGCGAGCGAGATGCTTCATTACGTTTAGCATGACGTTCTTATTTATGCTCTCCTAATGGCCGGCGTCCCAGTCGTAGCCTTGCTCGGCCCAGTAGTCGGCGGGGCGGGCATCGACGAAGGCGATGGTGCCGATGCGCTTGAGGTGCTTGATGCCGTACTTGAGGGGCGTGACGAGGCGGAGCGGCGCGCCGTGCTCCAGGCTGAGCGGCTGGCCGTTTATCTCGTAGCAGAGCAGCGTTTGGGGGTGGATGGCGCTGTGCATGTCGAGGCCCACGTAGTATTCTTCGTCGGGCGTGACGAGGCTGACGTAGGGCGCGAAGTCGGCGGGCGGGTTGGCCACGTTTTTAAGGGGCCGGCCGCTGCGACTGGCTAGCGGGTACTGGGCTAGAAAATCGGCGAAGCGGGTGCCGGCCCAGTTCACGATGATGCTCCAGCCTTCGATGCACTTGAGCTGGGTGGTCATCTCCACGCGGGGCAGGGCTTTGATATCGGCCAGGGTGAATTGCCGGGCCGCGCCACCGCCGTAGGGCTGCACCACTAAGCGCCAGGCGGCGAGGTCGATGTCCGACTGTAGCCCGGCGCGGCCGTTGGTGCGCACCTCGCGTACGCCCTGGCTTTTGGCAAATTCGGGGGCCAGCCGCGTTTCGCGGAAGTAGGCGGCCGAGAGGCGGCCATTGGCATCGAGCACGCGCCGAAAAGGCGCGGGCGTGCCCTCGGCATCGGGCTGGGTGAGCAGGTAGCGCCAGCCCAGCACGCCGGCCAGGCCCGCCAGCCCGAGGCCGATAAACGAGCGCCGGGTGCGGCGCGTGGCCTCCTGGTCGAGGGCCGAGCCGGGCGGCAGCGTGAGGTTTTCGCCGTCGGGCGAGACGTGGGGCGGAATATCTTTTTCGGAAGTGGGCGTGGGTTCCAGGGCCATAAGGCGGATAAGCTAGCGGGTAAACAATCAGGCCTTGGTATCGGGTTCGCGCTGGGCCAGCCGGGGGCTGGCCGCGCCGGCAGCGGGCACGTCTTCAATTTCGAAGCCGGCCACCATCGAGCGGAAATTATTCCAGCCGGCGCGGCCCACCTGCGCCACGTGCACCACAAAAAACAGCACGTAGCCGATGGTGAGCACGAAGTGCTGCACCCGCGCCGCCTCGTAGCCGCCCAGCCCTTGCGTGAGCCAGCCAAACTGCGTGGGCTTGTAAATGGCCAGCCCCGTGAGCAGCGAGCCCACGCCCATGAGCACCACGGCGGTGTAGGCGATGCGCTGGGCGCCGTTGTACTTCTGCACCAGCGGGGCGGTTTTGCGCAGGCCCAGGTCGTGGAGGGTCACCTGCCAGGCTTCGCGGAACGAGTGGCGGTTGGGCAGCAGGTAGCGCCACTCGCCCGAAAACAGGGTGTAGCCCACGTAGAGCAGGCCGTTGATAAAAAACACCCACATCAGCAGGAAATGCCAGGCCATGCCCTGCGCCAGCTTGTGGTCGAGATGCACCATGTCGTAAAACGACTGCGGAAAGAACTTGTAGAGCGTGGTGTTGCCCCAGCCGATGCGGTAGATGTCGTTGGCCCAGTATATCCAGAGGCCGCTCCAAATCATGAGCATCAGCACCGGAAAATTGACCCAGTGAAACCAGCGAATGGCCAGCGGGTGCTTCTCAACAAGTTTTTTCATGGATGGAAAACAAGGGCGGCTGGGCACCTCAAACGGATAGCGCGGGCCAGGTACGCGTTCCTAACACAGGAATGCCGCCGGCAAAGTTCGGGCAATGGCGCTGGATAAGCCCGCACCGCATTGGGGCGGGCGAGTATCTAAGGGCCAAACTTCCCAAACGCACGCGGAGCAGGTAGCCACGCTTAGCTTACCGCAGGGGGTGGAGGACCGCCCTATCGCCCGGCGCCGGAGGACCGGTGAGGGGGGCGATGGCTTGGGGCGTGAGCCATTCCAGGCGCCCGTCGCCGTTGAAGTCACCCAAGGCTAGCGGCTCGTAACCGCTGCCGGGCAAGACGTACGGGGGCGCGAAGTGGGCGAAGCCATCGTTGCGCCGCACCTGCACGCAGGACATACCCGGACCGGTAGCCAGCAGGTCGAGGTCACCATCCTCGTCCACGTCGCCGAAGGCTACCTGCTCGATGCCAGGATGGCCCGGCAGGCGGTAGCTCATATCCACTTCCCGGCTCAGGGAGGGTGGGTTGCGGGTCGTTTCGCCGCTAGCCGTATCCTGGGGAGTGGAGGAGGTGGCGTAGCGGCCATGGCCATCATTGAGCAGCACCCCCACGCTACTCGTGCCAAAGGTATTGCGCCCCCTATCTTGCAGCATCAGGGCGAGGTCGGGCCAGCCATCGCCGTCTACGTCGCCAATGACCAGGGGGCTATTGAGAAGGTAGGGGGTGTGCAGTGGGAAGCGCACTTCGCGGGGTAGCCGGCCGTGGCCGTCGTTGAGCAGCAGGCTCAGGGTTTGCTCCTGAAAGATGGCTAGTACATCAAGGTCGCCGTCGCGGTCCACATCGGCCAACGCTACCCAGTAAGGCCGGTCGGTTTGGCGACCGTATAGGCTGTCGAGGGGCGTACTACGGGTCATGGCCACGTTTCGCTCCCGAAAATGGCCCTGCCCGTCGTTGTGCCACACGCCGATGGCGCAGCCGTGGCCAGGGGCTACGAGGTCGGGAAACCCGTCATTATCGAGGTCGCCCACCACGATGTTGCTGGGCATCAGCATCCTAAAGTGCTCCCCACGCCGGAAATTAGCCCGGCCATCGTTGAGCAACAGGATGGCTTCATCGTTATCACTATCGGCTGCCACCAGGTCGAGGTCGCCATCACCGTCGGCGTCGAGCATGGCCACGCGGTCGGCGTGCAGGCCGAAGACGATGGCGTGGCGGCGCAGGTGCCCGGTCCCATCACCCAGCCAAATGCTGAAAGCCGAGGAATCTACTTGCTCCTTCAGGTAATACACGCGGTAGTTGTGGCCTTCGGCAATGGCCAGGTCGGGGTGCCCATCGCCGTTAAAGTCGCCCATCATCCTGTCGGGAGCACCCGAGCCCAGGGGCGAAACCAGGGCGTGGCGGCCGTGGCCCAACGACTGCGGCGGCTGGGCGGCCACCCAGGTGGCCAGCGCGGCGCACAGGGTCAGCAGCCAGGGCGCATAGCGCGCGGTAATGAGCATACCTAGGAAATAAAGCTGCGATGGGTTACGGGGGCCAGGCGGCAGCCAGGCTGTTTTCGAGCCGCACCCGCGCCAGACTGCGGCTACGGCTGCCGATAAAGCACGCCGCCTTTCATTACGAGGCGCACCTGGCGCAGGGCCGTCACCTGCTGGGTGGGGTCGCCGGCCACGGCCACGAGGTCGGCGAGCAGGCCGGGGGCCACGCGGCCCCGGTCGGCGAGGTGGAAGAGGCGGGCGTTGCCGCTGGTAGCCTGGCGCAGCACGTCGAGCGGCGCAAAGCCGTAGTCCTGCACCAGCAGTTCCATTTCGAGGGCGTTGTCGCCGTGGGGGAATACGCCCACGTCGCCGCCCAGCGCGAAGGCGACGCCGGCCGCGCGGGCGGCCTGCACGGCGCGGTGCTTGTCCGTGATGCGCTGGGGGGCGGGTCCCTGGCCTTTTTGCCAGCCCTGGTAGCGCGCAATGGCATCGGAGGCGGCCACGGTGGGGCACAGCGCCACGCCGCGCGCCTGCATCAGCCGGAAGACCTCCGGCGTGCCGCCGTCACCGTGCTCAATGGTTTCGACGCCGGCCAGCGTGGCGCGGCGCATGCCTTCGGCGGTGCTGGCGTGGGCCACCACGCCGCGCCCGGCGGCGCGGGCCGTTTGCACCAGCAAGGTCAGCTCTTCGAGCGAATACGTGGGCTGGGCCGCCCCGCCGGGCCCCCAGCGGTAGTCGGTGTACACCTTCACCACGTCGGCCCCGTGGCCGATTTGCTCGCGCACGGCCCGCACGAGGTTATCAACGCCATCGGCCTCCTGCGCGCCCTGGGGCAGGTCCTCCACGGCCGCCAGGTGGGGGCCATAGCTGCCGGTAGCTACCAGAGCGCGGGTGGCCACGAGCAGGCGCGGGCCGGGAACAATGCCCTGGTCGATGGCCTGCTTGAGGCCCACATCGGCGTAGCCGGCCCCCTCGGTGCCAAGGTCGCGGGCCGTGGTAAAGCCGGCCAGCAGCGTCTTGTGGGCGTGCACGGTGGCGCGGGCCACGCGCAGGGCCAGCGGCTCGGTGAGCACCTGGTCGTTCCAGCTGGTTTCGTTGTAGGGGTGCAGCAGCAGGTGTGAGTGGCCCTCAATGAGGCCCGGCAGCAGCGTGAGGCCGGGCAGCTCCACGGTGCGCGCGCCAGCCGGAGTGGCCACCTGCGCGGCGGGGCCGGCGGCGGTTATCTTATCACCTTCCACCACGACTACCCAGCCCGGGTGCAGCCCCTCGCCGTCGAAGACGGCGGCGGGGCGCAGCAGCGTGGCGGCGGGCGCGGCCGGCTGGGCAAGGCCGAGGGCCGGCCGCAAGGCCAGCCAGAAAATCAGAAGTCGGAACAGCATAGCGGGGCGAAGGAAAATTACTAGAATGCTGGCTAAACGCCGGTGGCCAGCAAGGCGGCCAGCGCGGCGGCTTCGGCTTCGAGGGCCTCGGCTTGCAGGCGCAGCAAGTGGTAGCGGGCGGCGTGCTCGGGCCGAAAGGTCTCCGCTTTCCGCGCCAGCCAGGGGCGCAGGGCGGCCGTAGCTTCCTTTGCTTCGGGCGTATTGGCGGGCAGCTCGGCCTGCACGGCGGGCAGGGCCTGCTGCCAGCGGCAGGCGTACCAGGCGCGCTCGGCCAAGGGCACTAGCTGGCCCCGCAGCTGGGCGGCTTTGGCCAGGCACTCGGCGCGGCGGGCGGCGAGCGGGGCGGCCTCGGGCACCGGGGCATCGGCGGGCAGGTGGTCGGTGGGTGGGACGGTGGGGGGCGGGGTGGGCAAGTGGCGCGCCAGCGGCAGCAGCCGGTGCAGCAAGTCCAGGCTGAGGTCGCGCCGCCCGGCCTCGATGTGACCGATAATGGCGTTGCCCACATCCAGAAACCAAGCCAGCTCCTGCTGCTTGAGGCCGAAATAGCGGCGAACGGCCCCGATGGGCGTATCGGGGGAAATGTAGCGACGAGCCATAGACCGAGAGATAGTAGAGTTTTCAGGAAATT